>OBEQ011459068.1_pt1 | contig 21476 bp, 18 predicted proteins | sample 1670901 | NCBI WGS metagenome assembly OBEQ01 (sample SAMEA104232315, study PRJEB22302) | groundwater metagenome | biome: forest; feature: aquifer; material: groundwater | place: USA | collected 2011-08-07 | depth 5.4 m
AAGAGGGTCGCCGCCCACAAGGCCGTGACCAGCGCCATCACCACCCGCACCGCCTGCAGCGGCGTCAGCGGCAAGATCTGCACCACCCGGACAGCCGGCCGGCTGACCAGCGAGAACAAGGGGGGGCGGCGGCTGCGGCGATGGTGCTGGCTGTCGCCGTGGGTCATGCTGTCGAAGATATAGGGCGCATCGGCCTCAAACCACACATCCACGCAGGAGGGAGCGGTCATCACCGGCGCGGGAACGCGGGCGGACAAGTGGAAGGAGCCCAGGGCCGCCACCACCGACAGGCCAAGCCCCAGCAGCAGATCAGCGCTCAACCACCGGGACTGTGCGGGCGCTGCGGACCGGGACATCACCGATGCATCTCGCACGGCAACCGTCATGGCTGTTTCACCCCCGTGGCATGGCGAAGGTCCAGCCGCTGGGCAATCCTGGACGCGTGGCCAAATTGCAGCAGGTTATTGGCCGCAGCGCAAACCAGCAATCCCGCGGCCAATCCGCGCGCCACGCGGCGCGCCGGGGTCAACATGGCAAACGCCGCCACCATGATCAGAAACGGCATCACGTGCAGCGCGTACAAAAACGTTTCCTCCCCAAAACACAGATGCAGCGCCAGCTGGTTGACGAGCATCAAGGCCACCACGATGCGCCATCGCTGCAGCTGCCGGCACCGCAGCATGCTCCAGGCCCCCATCCCCAACAGCCCGGCCCACAGCCATGCACCCGCCATTCCCCATCCGCTGCCGGAGCCAACCGGTGAAGCCTGCGTGGTCATGATCGGCGCGCCGCGCCGCACACGGGCGTACCGGTCCACCACGCGAATCTCCGGCATCACCATCGAGTGCCACACCAGCGACCGGACGATGTGGACCGGGCCGCCGGCTTCCTCCGGCAGGATGAACTCCGTGCGTTTCAAATCCGTAAAGGGAAACTGCAGCACGCCATGAAAGAACGGCCGTTCCATCGCCGTCAGCGCCACCACCGCGCCGAACCCCAGGAGGCTGATGCGCAGCGCGCGCCGCCACGGGACGACGGCAAACACCGACAGCAGCGCGGCGACCCAGTTGGTCAGCGTGATACCCAGCGTCGAGGCGCCGATGGCCGCATGCCATGCGGCCGGCGCGGCGCGGCGCGGCGCAGCCAGCACGGTCCCGCAGGCCAGCAGCATGGTGAGCGACCCCAGTCCGTAGGATTCCGGCACGGTGAGCCAAAACACGGCCGCCGCGCTGGACATCGCCAGGAGGCTCAAGAGTGCTGCGTCGGTTCGGGCGCATCCCATCAGCCGCAACAGGCAAAACAGCGCCGCCATCCAGAGCGCGGCGATGACCGCCAGAAAGCCGCGGATCGCCATCAGCGGATCCAGGCCGAGCGCCGCGCGGAAACACCAGACCGCGGGGTAGCTCGCGAGCGGATACAGCGGATGCACCAGCGAGACGCCGTTGCGGCTATTCCGATCCGTCATCGTCTGAACGTAGTTCGGCAAATCCGCCTCGAACCAGACGCTGTGCGCCTGCCAGTTCCTGGCCTGCAGCATCGGCGCCGGAATGCGCCCGCTCAACTGAAAAGAGCCGCAGGCGGCCGCCAGCATGAGCAGGCCGCCCAGAATGGCGTCGGGCGATACGGTCACCGCGCGCGCCCGGCTCCACGCCAGCGCCGCTTCCGAGGGAATCCGCCCGACCACGCGGTTTACGTCCATGGCAGTAAGCAGGCCCGGGCCAGCGCGCCGGCCGCCAGATCATCCATCATGATGCCCCAGCCGCCGGGCAGGCGCTCCAGTTGCTTCATCGGAAACCATTTGCCGATATCGAAGAGGCGAAAGAGCAGAAACGCCGCCGTCAAATGCCCCGGCGTCTGGGGCAGCATCAGGCAGGCGATCAGCATGCCGGCCAGCTCATCGATCACGGCGCACGAGGGATCCTTGAGGCCGGAGGCAACACAGGCCATCTCGCAGGACCAGAGGCCCACGACGATCACCACGCCCAGTACCGTCAGCTGGGCGGTCAGCGAGGCGGGCAGGATCCACAGCCAAATGCCGACGGCGCTGACCGCCGAGGCGGCCGTGCCGGAGGCGATCGGGCAATAGCCCACGCCGCCGAGGCTGGCCACCCACAAGCCGATCCGCTGCCATGTCGTCGCGGCGCTCTGCCCGTTCATCGCAAACTCTGCCGCCACCACGGCCACGTATAGACGATGCCGACGACATAGAGCACCCACAGGATGACCGCCAGCGTGATCTGCCGGTCGTGGTAGAGCACTTCCACGGGGCTGCCCATTTGTTTGACATGAATCAAAAACAGATACCGGAACAGGCCGAACATCACAATCAGGCTGCTGTAGACCAAGGCGCTGGTGCCGAAGCGGGCGATGGTGTCGGGTGAAATCGTGTAAAGAATGTAGCAGGTCAGGGTCATGGACAGCGTCAGCATCGACATCCGGTCGAGAAACGCTTCGGTGTACAGGGTCAGCACCGGACGGTGGCGGCCGGAGCCCTCCCCCAGCGTTTTCAGCTCGTGCCGGCGCTTGCTGAAGCCCAGAAACGAGGCCAGCAGAAAGGTGCAGAGGATCAGCCAGTGGGTCACCCAGACGCCGATGACGGCCCCGCCGATGAGCACCCGCAGGACATAGCCGACCGCGATGGAAAACACATCGATGATGACTTTCGTTTTGAGGTAGAGCGTGTAGGCCAGGTTCAACAGCAGGAATCCCACGCTGTACCAGACCACCGCCGCCGGCACCCGGGCGGCGGCCAGCAGCGCAAAGCCCGCCGCCACCAGCCCAATCCCGATGACCGCGGCCAGCGGACGGGAAATGCGGCCGGAGGCCACGGGCCGGTGCCGCTTTTTCGGATGCTCCCGGTCCCGGTCCGCGTCGATGACGTCGTTGAGGATGTAGATGCTGCTGGCCAACGGGCACAGCGCGGCGGTCACGAGCGCCACCTGGCCCAGCGCGGCCTGATGGGTCAGCTGCCCCGAGAAGAGCGCCGGGGCGAACGCAAAGAGATTTTTCACCCACTCTTCGACGCGAAGCAGCCGGGCGACCGTGCGAAGCGCGCCGGAGCCGGCACCGCCGTTGCGGGCGGAAACGGTGACGGAAGAGGCGGAGGTCGTCGTCGAAGCGCTCATGCCGTGGCACTCCTGATGGGAGAAGGCGCGAACCGCTGACGGGGGGCGCGCCGCTTTTTCGCCCGCTCCTCCCTGGCCCAGAGAAACGCCCGCGCCATCAGCGCGGCCAGAATCCAAAAATAGCCGGAGACCTCGATCGAATTGAGCCGGGAGCCGAACATGTTGGCCATCAGCAGCCCGGAGAGCCCTCCGAGAAATCCGAGCGCGGTCGTCCGGATGAACGCATCCGGATGGTGCGTGCGGACCACCGAGGTGACATAGAACAGCGTCAGGATCGTCAGCAGAAAGATGACGCAGGCCGGGATGCCCATTTCGGCCGCCGTGATGATGTAGGCGTTGTGCGCGTCGATATATTTGCTGTAGGCCGCCGGCATGTACTCCTGGATTTTAATCGGAAACCGGGTCAGCCCGACGCCGAACCAGGGATGCTCCTGGATCATCTGCCCTGCGCTGCGCCAAATAATCACCCGCATGCCCGCGCTCTTGTCCAGCTCCTGCTCGGGGTTTCCCTGCGAGTAGGCGTCGGCCAGCTGCGTCTGGTCGCCGTGGAAGGTGGTCATGATCCGGTAGCGGATCCCTTCCGGCAGCACCGACGGATTCAGGACGGCGAAGAGGAGGGCGCCGCAGGCCAGCAGAAACAGCATCTTGTGCTTAAAAAAGGCCAGCCCCATGAGCCCCTGGGCAAACGCCAAATACGCCCCGCGGGAGAAGGTGACCATGATGCCGCGGAAGCAGAGCCCAAAGGGGATCAGCCAGAGCCAGGCCCGGGGCTGTTTCATCCGCTCCAGCCAGAACGCCGCAAAGATGTACATGTAGTAGACGAAGAAGGCGCCCAGGATGTTGGGCTGATCGGCGATGCCGCCGATGCGCGCCTTCTCGAGGCTGGTGCCTTCGCGGACCGTCATGTAATCGTGCGTGGCCATGAGGGCGACGATGGTGACCCCGATCATGAGGACGGCCACGACCCCCTTCCACCGCTGGGGCGTGTGGACGACGTGGAAGACGAGAAAATAGACCAGAAACGGATCCAGCCACCGCTTGAACTCCGGAATCGCCCGGGCCGGGTAGACGCCCGGATGCTGGGCGCAGGCGACGGCCAGCGCGATGATGCCCCAGAGCACCATCAGGAACACCGGCCCGTGCAGCAGATGCGACTCGAACTTCAGCTGCCCTTCGGTGGCCGCGTTGCTGGTATAGCAGACCAGGACGATGACGATCAGGATGTTGGTGAGGTTCAGCGCCATCATGATGCCGCCGAAATCTCCGGCCAGCAGCTTGCTGAACGGCAGGTAGGCCACCAAGGCGTACAGCGGAATCTCCGGCTTGCGCAGCCCCATGGAGAAGACCACCATGGCGCCGAACAGGCTCATGATCGCAATCAGCAGCCTCGGAAATTCCCGGTCGGTTTGGACCAGGTAGCCCATGACCAGGATGATGGCCAGCAGCCCCGTGATCATGCGGCGCGGCAGCGCCGGATTCTGTTTCCGGGCCATCGCGGTGCGGCGGCGCAGCGCGTAGAGGCTCATGGTTCGACTCGGCCGCTGTGGCGGCCTCGCTCACCATGACCCTGAGCAAGCGAAGCGCGTCGAAGGGTCATGCGCGAACCTCCAGGATCCGCTCGTAGAGCGCTTCCATCCGTTTGACCTGGTCGCGTTGATCGAACAGGGTGACGGCGCGCCGCCGGCCGGCTTCGCCCATCTGCCGGCGCAGCGCCGCGTCCTTCAGCAGCCGCAGCAGCGCTTCGGCAAGCGCAGCCTCATCGCCGGGTTCGACCAGCAAGCCGGTCACGCCGTCCTCGACGACTTCCGGCACCCCGCCGATGCGGGTGGCCACCACCGGCTTGGTGCAGGCCATCGCCTCCAACAGCGACATGCCCCAGCCTTCCCAATATTTGGATGCCTGCACCGCCACATCGAAACAGGGGGTCAGCGCCTCGAGATCTTTGCGCCAGCCGGTGAACTCCACGTGCCCGCCGAGACGCATCTCCTGCACCATGCGCTGCCAGGTCGGCAGATGGCGCTCCGACGGATCGCCGCCGATGAGCAAAAACCGCACCTGCGGCAGCTGCGGCACGATGCGGCCGGCGGCGCGCAAGAGTTCGGCAACACCTTTTTCCGGAATCAGCCGGCTGACAAAACCGACGGTCAGGCGGCCCGGGGCTAGCGCAATGCCGGGGGGCGCGGCGTGGCCGTTGGACGAAGGGGCGAAGCGCTGCACATCGATGCCGTCGAGCATCGTCTCAATCTGCCCTTCCGGAATGCCGGCGGCCACATAGGCTTGCCGGGTCGCCTCCGAGACGGCCAGGAATCGCCGCACGAGCGGCACCCAGAAACGTTCACGGCGGGTCAGCGCCCGGGTCGCCCGCAAGCTGACGACGCACGGCACCCGCGTCAGCGCGGCCGCCAGCAGCGTCGGCAGATGCGACGCCAGTTCGTTGTTGTTGTGCAGGAGACGCACCTGCCGCCGGCGGATCACGCGCAGCAGCTGCCACGTTCTGCGCCCGGGCGTCAGCGGCACCGTCTCCACGCCGGACGCGCGAATGCGCTGGATATTGACGCCATCGGCATAGTAGGCGACGATCGGGCGGAAGCGGCTGCGGTCCAGAAACTGCAGCAGGTTCGCCAGACAGACGGCCGAACCGCCGTTGCCGGAGCCTGACTCCACGAACAGAATGGTGGTCATGCGTCCTCGCTGCCGCCGTTGCCCGGAATCGCGCGGCCCCATTGCCAGGAATGCTGCAGGTTCACCACGCCGACGGAGGATTCGGTCGACGTCACGGTAAACATCGTCATGAACTTCCGGCTTTCGAGCGGAGTGGCGCGCCCTTCCTGGGTGATCTCAATGCTGACCCCATAGGTGTTGGGCAGCAGCTCCATGGCCGGATAGGTCAGGCGCAGCACCCCCTGCCCTTCCAGCGCCGGCAGCCCCTGCTCCCGGCGCGTGGAGGCCAGGTGGCAGATGAGGCCGTCGAGCCGCTCCAGGGTGACATTGATGATCGGATGCTCCACCGGCGCGGTGCAGTGATAGTGGATGTCGACGGTCATCGGGCTGCCCACTTCAAACGCGTCGGTGGCCTGCTGGTGCCCGTTGCGCAGATGCACCGTCTCCACCCGCACGCCGGTCTGCAGCCCCAGCTGCGCCGTCTTGCGGCCCACCGATTTGGCGAACCGGCGCTGCTCGCTGGCCACCACATTCTCCCGGTACGCGCGGATCACGTCGGCCACATCGCCCTCCGCCGCCAGGGCGCCTTCGGTCAGCAGAATCGCCCGGTCGCAGACCCGCTGCACCGCGTTGAGGTTATGCGAAATGAAGATCATCGTCTTGCCCTGCCGCTTCAGCTCATCGATGCGGTGCATGCACTTCTGCTGAAAGGCCATGTCGCCCACGGCCAGCACTTCATCAATCAGCAGCACATCCGGGTCCACATGCGCGGCCACCGCGAAGCCCAGGCGCACGAACATCCCCGAGGAATACCGCTTCACCGGCGTGTCGATGAACCGCTCCATCTCCGCGAACTCGACGATCCGGTCGAAGAGCTCTCGGACCTGCTGGCGCTTGAGCCCCAGAATCGTGCCGTTGAGATAGACATTCTCCCGCCCGGTCAGATCCGGGTGGAAGCCAGCCCCCACCTCGATCAGCGCGGCCAGGCGGCCTTCCACCTTGATGGCGCCCTTCGTCTGCTTGCTGATGCCGGAGAGCAGCTTCAGCGCGGTGCTCTTGCCGGCGCCGTTGCGGCCGATGATGCCGAGCGTTTCCCCCGGGGCGACGTCGAAGCTGACGTCCTTGAGCGCCCAGAACTCGCCCTCGGCCAGCTCCGGCCGCTGGTGACCCATCCAGCTTTTCACCATGGCCGGAATCGCGTCCCGGAGGCTGTGGTGCTGGGCGCCCAGCTGATAGCGTTTGGACACGTCGTGGAATCGAACGGCGGGGCTCGTCATCAAATCAGGTCCGCGAACCGTTCTTCCAGCCGCTTGAAATAGGCGTAGGCGAGCGCGAACCCGGCCACCGCGATCGCCGCGCTGAGCGTCAGCGCCTTCACGTCGGGGGCGGTGCCGTGGATGATCGCCCGGCGGAAGCCGTCGATGATCACCGCCAGCGGGTTAAGCATGTACCACGGCCGCATCTCAGCGGGCACCCGGTCGATGGAGTAGATGACCGGCGAGGCGAACATCAGCAGCTGAACCGTCAGCGGCACGATGTATTTGATGTCCCGGTAAAACACGTTGGAGGCGGCGACGAATAGCCCCACCCCCAGCACGAAAAACACCTCCACCAGAAACAGCACCGGAATCCACAGCAGCGTGCTCCGAAACGGGATGCTGTAGTAGAGCATCATGCCGATGAAGATCGCCGAGGCGATCACGAAATCCACCGTGCAGGCCAGGATGCTGGAGGCCGGAAAGATCTCGCGGGGAAAATAGATCTTCTTCACCAGGTTCATGTTGCCGGAGACCGACGTGGTCGCGAAGTTCAAGCTGCTCTGGAAGAACATCCACGGCACCATGGCGCAGTAGAGGAAAATCAGATGCGGCGCGCCTTCCGAGGAGGATTCCCCGAAAATGGCCGATTTGATGCCGGACAAAATGAGGATGAAGGCCAGCGGCTGGGCCACCGCCCACGCCGCCCCCAGCACCGTCTGCTTGTACCGCACCTGGATATCCCGCAGCGTCATGGACAGCAGCAAATCGCCGTACTGCGACAGGCGGGAGAGATGCTTCAACATCACGATTTCCTTCCATTCATCAGACAGGAGACGCCGAGGCCGCAGAGTGCGGCGTAGGGCTTCATCACCAGCATCCCGGACTGCCACCACGGCCCGTCCGGCCGGCGGAAGCTCAAGCCCACCAGCGGCCAGATGCGCACCGCACGCCAGAGCTCGCCCAGCGCCGCCGCGAAGCTGCCCTGCCGCAGCAAGGCCGTCCCATAGAGATAGCGGTATTTGGCCGCGAGACGGCGCACCTGCGCGCGCGGAATGTCGACCTGCCGGTGCGCCAGCAGCTTACCATACGCCTGGGCGTACCCGCGGTAGGTTCCGACCGGCTCCGATGAAATATTCGTCTCATGCATCCGGTAACGGATCAGCGGCTGCTCCAGGCACACCAGCTTCCAGCCGGCGGCCGCGAGCCGAAACCCCAGGTCCAGATCTTCCAAGCCTTTCGTGATGGCCGCATCGAAGCCGCCCACCTGCTCCATCGCCTCCCGGCGGGCCAGGAAGGTCGACGGCGGCGCGGTGCCCCGGTCGATCAGCTCGCGCAGCGTCGTCCCGGGCCGCTGCTCGGGTTTGATCCGCAGCACCCGCGTGTTCTGCGCGTCCACGACTTCGGCCATCGAGGAGACCAGGCCGATGGACGGATCCGCGTCGATGGCCGGCACCTGCAGGGCCAGCTTCTCCGGCTTCCACAGATCATCCGAATCCAAAAACGCCAGCAAGCGGCCGGCGGCGGCGCGGCAGCCGGTGTTCCGGGCGGCGGAGAGGCCCTGATTGGGCTGGCTGATGCACCGCAGGCGGCCCCGGAATTTCTGCACGTACGATTCGGCCACAGCGCGCGTGCCGTCGGTGGAGCCGTCATCCACGACGAGGACTTCGTAATCGGTGTAGGTCTGCGCCAAAACGCTCTCCAGCGTCGGGCCGATCAGCTGTTCCCTGTTGTAGGCGGGAATAATCACGCTGACCGTCACCGCCGTCGACGGGCTGACGCGCAGCGGAACCCCTCCGCCGGAAGGCGCGCCCCAACCCTTGACGAGCCCGGTCCAGCGGCTGATCGTGCAAAGGACCTCGAGAAAATGCTCGGCGAAGTAGACCGCCGGCTCCTTCCGCTTGAACGGATACCGGATCAGCCGCGAAAGCCCGCGGAAGAAAAACCGCGCCACGCGGCGCGCGCCGTACCAGGTTTCATACGCCAGCGATTTGCGATAGCCGGAAAAGCGCGCGTACAGCATCGACGTCCCGTAGCCGTAGAGCCGGTGCTGGCGCCAAAAACTCCGGAAGGTGCTGCGGTGCTTGTGATGCACGACCGCCTCCCGGTTAAACCGGATCGTATTGCCCTGCTCCAGCTGCAGCCGCCATGAGAGTGCTGCGTCGCCGCCGGAAATCAGCGCCTCCTCGAAACCGCCCAGAGCCGCCAGCAGCTCGCGGCGATAGGCCACGTTGGCCGTGATCGCGTAGGGCAAAAACCGGCAGGCCATGCTCGCATCCTGCGACACTTGCCGGCGGCGCTCGGCGAACTGCTCCAGCACCGTCACGGGCTGATGCGCGAGCACGCGCCCGGCGAAAGCGCCGATGGACGCCTCCTCCGATCCCTCAACGAGCCGCTCAAGCCATGTCGGCTCGGCGATGCAGTCCGAATCGGTAAACGCAATCAGCTCCCCGCGCGAGGCCTGGATGCCGCAGTTGCGCGCCGCATAGGAACTTTGGCGGCGGCGCTCCGAGAGCGTGCGCACCGGATAGCCCGCCAGCACCCCGGCGGTGTCATCCTTTGAGTTGTTGTCTACGATGATGATCTCGTACCGCTCCTTCGGATAGGTCTGATGCAGCAGCGACTCCACGCACACACCGATCGTGGCGGCCGCGTTATACGCCGGCACGACGACGCTGACAAGGGGCAGCTCACGCGCCATGATGCACCTGTGCCGCCGCCGGCATGGAGCTCAACCGGCCGAAGACCGCCGCGCATCCCTGCGGCCACATCTGCAGCCGGTGCACGAACTGGCTCCAGCAGGCCCGTAGGCGGCATTCGTAGTTCAACCGCTGCCAGAACGTTTCCGGCAGCCGCTCGGTCCGGCACCAGGCCCACACCAGCCAGCTCACTTCTTCAAACCAGGACACCGGCACGATCGTCAGCAGGTGCAGCGGCCGCCACGGAGTGACGTAGGCGCGGTAGTAGCCCATGGTGGCGTACCAGGCGCGGAACGCCTCGGGAGTCAGCCGCTCCTTGCCCACCAGGTGGCGCACCACGGCCGCCGGCTCATAAAAAATGCGAGCGCCGGCGCGCCGGTAGCGCTCGAAGAGCTCCACGTCCTGCCCGCGGACCATCCGCTCATCAAACGCGCCGTATCGCGCAAACGCCTCGCGCCGCACCGCAATGTTGCTGCCGACCCACCAGAATTTTTTATTGGCGTTCGGGCTCATCTGCAGCCGTTCGCCCCCCAGATCGATGCAGCCGATCGTCCCGAGATGCTGCTGCACCTGGTCGGTGACCCAGCCCGGCTCCACGCCGACCCAGCGCGGCAGCACGCGGCCGCCGATGGCTTCGGCCCCCGTGTCCTGGAGGCATTGCCACATCGCCGCAAGCCATCCGGGATCAGCCAGCGCATCATCGTCGGTAAACACCAGCAGGGTGCCGCGTGCGCGCGTGACCGCGGTGTTGACCGCAAAGGGCTTGCCGGGGCGGATTTCGCTCGCATAGACCAGCGGCGCCGGAAAAGGCATCGCCATCTGCTGCACAACGCGGCGGGTGTCATCGGTGGAGCCGTTGTCTGAGACAATGACCTCGTAGTCGAACCGCCCGCCCGTCTGCTGGGCGGCCAGATGTTCCAGGGTGGTCTGCATCGTGCGGGCCCGGTTTCTCGTCGGCACAATCACGCTCACATCCATTTAGGCCGCCTGCCTGGCGATCCGCGGCATCGCCACCGGCCGCAGCTGTTCCGCCTGTCTGAACCACGCCATCAGCGTCAACACCGCGCTGACCTGGCGGAAAAGATCGGCCGGACCCTCCAGATGGCGCTGCAGCAGCTGCTGCACAGCGCCCGCATTGAACCAGGGCTCCAGATATTTGACCTGCTCGGCGAAGGTGCGCGTCAAATACGAGCGGACCGGCTCCTGCCGCATCCATTCGCCGTGATGCGCATAGGCGCGGCGCTCATGCCGCGCAATCAGGCCTCCGGTCCACTGCGGCAGCTGCTTTTTATAGAGCCGCTCCCAGCGCCAGTACAGGCCCCGCTGCAGCCGCCCGGCATTGAGCGGCACGCCCTCATTGATGTCGTTCGGCACGCCGGCCAGCTGCGGCAGCGTGCGGCAGATGATGGTCTGCAGCAGCGTGCGGTTGATCCGGTACTGCAGCGGAATCGTCATGGAAAAATCCAGCACGTCATTATCCGTAAAGGGGGCCCGCGTGGGGACGGCGGAGCCCAACAGCGCCACTTGATAGGAAATGCCGCGCTGCTGCCGCAGCATCACGTTCGCCACGCGCTCACGGTCCGGCAGCCGGTCCACGCGCGCAGCCTGCAGACAGCGGCGGAACGCGCGGTCGGCGCCGCCGCCCACCTGCTGAAAGACCGCCGGCCGCAGCAGCGTCCGGATTTCCTCGTCGGTGGCCACGTAGCGGTGCGCCCGGGAGGCGGCCTCGAGAAACGGCTCCATCTCCAGAAAGGGCAGCAGCTTCTTGCGGGATTGCGTCGGCGTATCGCCGAAGAATCCGGTCAGCAGCACCTCGGTCTCCGGGGCCAGCGCCCGGCGCACCGCCATCATCCAGGCGTGATGGACGGTGGCCATGCCGTCGGTCAGCCAGGCGAAGGAGTCCGCCCACTGAGCGAGAAAATCTTCCGGCAGCGGCAGAAACTTATGGCGCGCATCGCATCGGCGGGCCAGTTCCCTGCCGAAGCGCACGTCAAAACTGTGGTCATGGCCGGCCGTATACGCCTCGATCGTTCCCGCAGGCGCCACCCGCCGCGCCAACCCCAGCAGCGTGCGGGAATCCAGGCCGCCGCTGAGCGGCAGCGCGATGCGCTGATACGCGCCGATGCGGCGGCGCACGGCCGATTCAAGCCGCTGCGCCATCTCATCGGCGCACTCCTCCAGCGAACGGCGGTTGTCCTGCGTGCTCCATTCGGGCTGCCAGTAGCTCCGGCACTCCAGCGAACCGGTGTGCGGGTCATAGGTGAGGAGCGTGCCGCCGGACAGCAGCCGGATGGCCGCGTAGAGGGTCCGGTCTTCCGCCAGGTAGCCCAGCGACAGCATGTGCTCCAGCGCCTCGGGATCCACCTCGCGGTCTGTGCGCGGATGCGCCAGCAGCGCCTTCACTTCGCTGGCGAAGAGCAGCGCGCCGTGGACGCGCGTGACATAGGTCTTGCAGAGGCTCAGCCGGTCGGTCATCAGGTGCAGCCGCGGCTGCCGCGCATCCCAGATGCCGATCAGAAATCCTCCGTTCAAATCATGGAACGGCCGCAGGCCATGCCGGAGATAGAGCTGCACCAGCGCGCCGGCCGCATCGCAGCCCTCCGCGCGCTGCCCGTAGGCCTGGCAGACATCCGGCAGGTTCAACAGATCCCCGATGAAAAAGATCGTCGCGGCCTCATGCCGGCCTATCTGCGAAGCGTCCGCGGATCCCAGCGAGACAGCACTCACCGCCAGCGACGGCAGCTCCCAGCGGGCCTCCGTCATGCCCGCACGATGGCGCATCAGCGAAACGGCCGGCTCAAGCCATGGCGCATGCTCCGCAGCGCGCAGTGAACAGAGGCCTGCCACGCGGGCCATCAATCCCGCTCCACGTACGGACGTCCCAGGACACACGCCAGCGCCCATCGAGGCCAGAGCTGCAGCCGGTGCCACCACAGCCCCAGATCTTCCCAAACCCTCAGCTCCGCATCAAACCGGTTCCACCACGGCTGACGGTGCATGACCGTGTTGAGCCATGCCTTGACGCGTTGAAGCGTGATCCCCGCGCGCCAGAGCGGCATCACGGTGAAGACATGCGATGGCTTCCATTCCAATTGGTGCACCCGGTAATATCCGGCCAGACGATTCCACCGGCGAAAATAGGCCGGGGTCGTCCGTTCTTGGCCGACCTGGTGATATGTCACCGACGATGGCTCATACATGATGCGCACGCCCTGGAGCAGACACCGCCGGTAGTAGTTGGTGTCCTCTTCGCGGTGCAGGCGCACATTGAAGGGCCCGATGCGCTCCGCCACGTCGCGCCGCATCGCCAGACTGCCGCCCACCCAGCGGCAGTCGCCCTCGGCAGGCGTGCGCCGCCGGGTGCCATAATCGATGCACCCCAGCCCCAAGCGCCGGACGGCCCCGTCGGTCAGCCAGTCGGGCCGTCGGCCCAGCCAGCAGGGCAGGACGCGTCCGGTGACCGCTTCAGCGCCGTCCTGCAGCGCCTGCCACAACCCCAGCAGCCAGGTTGGCTCCGCCAGCAGATCGTCGTCCGTAAAGGCCAGCAGCTCGCCCTGCGCTTCCCGGATGCCGCGGTTGAGCGCCCAGGGCTTGCCGGCGGTCGGCTCAAAGAGATACCGGACGTTGTCGAACCGCGCCTGCAGCGCCTGCACCACGTCTCGCGTCTGATCGGTGGAGCCGTTGTCGACGACCAGAATCTCGTAGGTGAAGCGGCCGCCGGTGCGCTGCTCAACCAGGCGTTCGACCGCCCGGCCCACATCATGCGCGCGATTCCGCGTCGCGATAATGACGGTGACCTCCGGGCGCGGCGCGGTCATGACCCGCACCGCGTCTGTCCACTCAGCACCGTCAAAAGCCACTGCGGCCATTGCTGCACCCGATGCAGCCACAAGCTCCAGGCCTCCCGCAGCCGCAGCTCATCGCCGAATCGCTCGGGCCACGGGCGCCGGGTGAGCGTTTTTCGGATCCATCCGGTGAAAAAATAAAACGTTTCTCGATACCACCACATCGGCAGCAGGGTCACTACGTGGTACTTCCTCCAGGGAATCAAATACATGTGGTAATAACCGGTGCGGTGGCGCCATCGCTTGAAATAGTCCGGCGTCATGCGGTCGCCGCCGAGCTTATGGTAGGCCAGCGCCTGCGGCTCATAGACCAGTTCAAGCCCGTGCCGGACGCACCGGCGGTAATATTCCGTGTCCTGCGCTCGCACCATGAGCGGATCGTAGCCGCCGACGCGCTGCGCGGCTTCCTTTCGGATCGCCAAGTTGCCCCCGACCCACCGCAGATTGTGGCTCGGCCGCTCGTAGCGCCGCAGGCGCTGGGTGCCGTAATCGAGGCACCCGACGCTGCCGAGGTGGCGCAGCGCCTCATCCGTCAGCCATGCCGGCCGGGCGCTGATCCACTTGGGCACAATCTTTCCGGTGATGGCGTCGGCTTTCGTGTCGATGAAGCACCGCCAGAACGCGGCCAGCCACCGCGGAGAGACGTCAATGTCGTCATCCGTAAAAGCCCAGAAGGCGCCGCGAGCTTCGCGCATGCCGGCGTTGAGCGCAAAGGATTTGCCGGCGCGCGGCTCATGGACACAGCGCAGCGGCACCGGATAGCCGGCCTGCAGCCGCTCCACCACGGCGCGCGTACCGTCGGTGGAGCGTTGTCCACCACCAGCACCTCATAGGTGAACTGCCCGCCCGTCTCCTGGGCGGCGAGCCCCCGCAGCGCCTCTTCCAGCGAGGCGGCGCGGTTGCGCGTGGGCAGAATCACGGTGATTTCCAGCGTCTTCATCGGGTTCATGGGGTGGCGGCGTTGCGGTCCTGCCGCGCCACGCGCGGACTCTCCTCGACCCGCGGCATGTCGACGACAATCTGGCTCGCCAGGACCGCGCGGGACAGATCGCCGGGATACTGGACATAATCCCAGTTCCATTGCTGAATTTCGAACTGGACGATGCGCTGATCGGCCGGTGTCCGGCGGTTGTACGCCTCGCCGGAGGCCCGCAGAAAGCTGCGGCAGATCTCCACATTGTCCGGGCTGCCGAAGCATTTCCACATGACCGGCCGGTACCGGCTGTTGATGGCCATGACGCCGACCGCTTTATTGAAGGCGCCCTTGGACCGGTGGCCGGAGGCCCGCACGGCGTACGCGCGGTAATAGATGATCGGCGTGGTCCCACGCCATTTCGAGCCGGAATACATCTGCATGGCGGTAAACGGAAAAAACTCGATGCGGTAGAGCCAGCAGAATCCCAGCAGTAGAATGAGGCACGTAACGCCGGCGACCGGGCGTAGCCCGATGGCCGCTCGAGGCGTTTCCTGCGGCTCGATCGCGCACTGCTCCCCGCAGCGCAGCAGGCTCAGGCGCCGGCGGGCGATGGCGCGGTAGATGCGCGAGCCGGCCCATCCGGCCCCGGGCAGCGACAAGAGCGGCGCCGCCGGCCACCACAGCGGCAGGGCCCACGCCAAGACGCGATACCCCTCAAACCCCAGCGCAGCCCGGCCGCGGCAGACCACGGCCATTTCCTCTTCAAGCGCGTCGGGGGTCAGGCGCAGGCCGCGGCGCGCATTGTAGTCGGCCAAATCCATCCGGCGGAAATCCAGCAGCTCCAGGCGCTGGAACAGATCCCAGCCGTCCAGCAGCCGCACGGTCCGTCGGCACAGCGGGCAGTCGCCGTCATACAGCACCTCGATGCGTCCGCGTGCTTCGGCAAGCCGCCGGCTGATGGCCAGGCGCGCCTTCGTCCAGTCGTAGAACACCGCCTGCAGGATGATGAGATCGAGGAAGAGGATGTTCTGCAGAAAGATGATGCCGAGGTGCATGCCGAACATCAGCGCCGGAAAAAATTTTCTGGCGATCCGGGAGACCAGCACCAGGCCGAAGAGCGCCTCGCCGAAGACGCCGGCGATTCCCAGCAGGGCGAAGGCCAGATCGGGCGCTTTGGCCAGCGACAGCGACACCGTCCAGTCAAACTGCATCGGGTTGAGCGTATCGGTGTACAGGATGCGGCGCATGTTGTTGGCGTGCCACCACATCCAGCCCGCATTGCGCAGTTTGCTGCATCCCGCGGCCACATACGGCAGGGCCACGGCGATCCACACGGCATAACGGCACCAGCCGTAGAGCGCGCTCGGGCGTCGGGGCACCACCGGCTTGCCGCGCGCCGTGCGCAGCAGGCGGTCCAGCGACCAGCCGTCGCCGCAGGGTGTGAGCGCCAGCACCGAGAGCACGTAGAGTGCTACGAGATGCTGATGCCAAAAAAAGCTGTACTGGCGCAGCAGCCCGGCGAACACCAAAAAACAGAGCGCGCCCAGCGGCACGGTCAGGCGCGTCTGCCAGCCGATCATGCCTAAGGCCAGCAGCACCGCAGTCGTCCCCTGAAACGCGCGCAGCGCGCCGGGATCCCGGATCCACGCTTCAAATCCTGGAATCCGGTGCAGGAAGTCCACCACGCCCATCGAGCGGCGCAGCTCCGGCGGCAGCACGGCCAACCCGGCGAAATCCTCCCAGACGACGGAGAGCAGCAGGATGCCGCACGTGAGCATCCGGATCGCCCCCAAGGCGCCCGGCGTCGATTCCCCGACGCAGCGGCGGAAAAACGCGGGGCGGCTCAAGGCATACAGCAGCGCCCAGAACGCCGCGCACGCCAGCAGCCCGGGAACCGCCGCCTCCTCCCACACCCCCAGGTAATAGTGGACGCCGTGATCTGCGCGGCCCTGAAAAATGTTGTTGAGCACGGCAAAGCTATGCCCGTAGTAAGCGCTGCGGATGACCGGGGGGATGAGCTGCGTGGCAAAGAGCCACCAGGAGGCGCACGTGGCGCCGGCGAGGAGCCACCAGCGTTGGGCGGATTGGTCGGCCTGCAGCAGGCGAACGCGAGGCATCGGCGCTCCCTCGCGAGGCTCAGCGCCCCAAGAGCACAGCCATCGACGCCGCCGCGTGCCATCTTTCGAGCAGGCCGCCCAGGTGGAAGACCGCGGGTTTCAGCTGCGGCACAAACAGCGCGGTGCCGATTGCAGCGGCCGCCAAGGCGACGATGAGCACCGAGGCCGCGGCGATATCCTTGATGATTTTCACCGTCGGGTCGATCTCGGTTCCGACGTGGTGATCCAGCAGGCATTCCAGCGCGGTGTTCATCAGCTCCGCAAAGAGCACCAGCGCGCACAGCGCGATGATGAGCACCAGCTGGAAGACCGGCAGCCTCACCCACAGCGCCAGGCTGATCGCCGCCGCGGCCGCCATCAAGTGCAGGCGGATATTCCGCTGGGTGGCGGCGGCATACCGGAAGCCAGACCACGCGCATGAAAGGCTGTGGACGAAGGAGCCGCGGAAGGGCTGGCGGATAGGCTGAGGACGCGAAGCGAACGCGGGCATCACGATCCTCGCCTTAGTTGTAGTGCCGGTAATAGCGGTAGTAGAAGGGGCTGTGGTATTCGGCGTGGGTCAGAATGCTGCCGATGGTGCGGGCTCTCACCTGCTCGAGCTTCGCCTGCGCATGGAGCACCTGCTTGCGCTGCGTCCGGCCGGCGCGCACCACGAACAGCACCCCATCCACGTACCGGCTGATGATGCTCGGATCGCTGACCAGCAGCACCGGCGGCGCATCGACCAGAATGTAATCGAACTGCCGTTTGAAGTGCTGCAGGATCTCCCGCATTTTGCTCGAATCCAGCAGATCGGAGGGCTCGGAAGTGATTTTTCCCGCCGGCAGGATTTTCAGCGTGCTGCCTTCCACCTTGACGACGGCCTCTTCCGGCCGATGGCCGTTGCTGAGCGTCTCCGAAAGGCCGAAGGGCGCATCGAGGCCGAGCCAGCGCTGCACGTTGCCTTTGCGCAGATCCGCATCGATCAGGAGCACGTTGCAGTTGGGCTGCTGGGCCAGGGTCAGCGCCAGGTTGATCGACGTAACGGTCTTGCCTTCGCTGTGCATCGCGCTGGTGACCATCAGGGTGCGGAAGCCCTGGTTGGACTTCATGGACTGCAGGTTCGTCCGCAGCATCCGGTACTGCTCGGCGATGATCGAGTGCCGGTCGAAGTAGGTCACGATGCGCGGGTCGATATTCGAGGCCACCGGCGTGCCGTCGATCGGCTGCTCCAGCGCTGGGGCTGGGGGAGCGACAGGCGCCCTCGGGGCGGCCGCGCCGGCGGACTCGGGCTGCTCTTCAGCCCGTTCGCGCCGCAGCCGCTCGCGGGCCGCTTTTTCAAGTGCTTGGGTGATTTTGCTCATGGGGAACTCCTTCTCTATGCACGGTTGATGCGCGTTGTCAGGAGGCTGCCGCCACGGCCGACGGCTCGGAGGCCAGGGCCGGAAGTTCCTTCGCCACTTCATGAATAATGGGAGCGCCGATCGGCGTCGTTTCGTTGATGTAGCCGGTCAGCAGCGCCCGATCGCAGAGGCTGTTGATCAGCCGCGGCACGCCGCGGGTGCATTGATACACCTGCGCCATCGCCTCGGCATCGAAGATCGGCGTGCCGTTGGCGCCGGCGGCCTGCAGCCGGTGCGCGATATAGAGCGCCGTCTCCTCCCCGTCCAGCGGCGAGAGATGGTAGTGCAGCGTCACCCGCTGCCGCAACTGGTCCAACTCGCGCAGCCAGAGCTTCTGCTTGAGCTCCGGCTGGCCCATCAGGATGATCTGGATGAGCTTCTCGGTTTCGGTTTCGAGGTTGGAGAGCATCCGCACCTCTTCCAGCACGTTGGGCTTGAGGTTCTGCGCCTCATCGATCAGCAGCACGACGTTGTTGTCGCGCCGCAGCTGCTCCACGAGATACTCATTGAGCAGCGTGATGCGCCGGGTTTTCGTGCTCTGGGGCCCGTAGGGAATCTCCAGCTCCTCGAGGGTGCTGGTGATGAGATCCTTGGCCGTGACGTGCGTGTTGCGGATGATGGCCGTCCGGGTGCTGGGGTCCAGCTTCTGGAACAGCACCCGGGAAAGCGGCGTCTTGCCGGAGCCGATTCCTCCCGTGATGACGACAACCCCCCGCCGCTCCTGGATCGCGTAGACCATGTGGTTGAGCGCGTCGGTGTGCTTCGCGGACGGGTAGAAGAACCGCGTGTCCGGCGTCATCTGGAACGGTTTGTCTTTGAGGCCGAAAAAGGTCTCGTACATGCGCTTACAGCCCCCAACGGACGAGCATATGGTCCACCCGGCTCCAGACCGGACGGATCACGTATTTGTGCAGCCGCTCATAGTGATCCTTGTACGACACCCAGCCCTGGCGGCGCCGGCGGCGCTGCTGAAGATCCAATTCGGTGACGATCGTGGAGATCGTGCCCAGCACCGGCACCTGCAGCAAGTCGGCCGCTTCATCCGAGGTCTGGATCGACTGGTCGAGGTATTCCGCCGCCATCACCGACGCCACGCCCAGCACGATCCCAAGGACGATCGAGAGGATCATGACCTGCGGGACATTCGGCTTCACCGGCCGCAGCGGGAACCGGGCGCGCTCGATGATCACGAACTTGCCGCCCTCTTCGTCATCGCCGAGCCGTCCGGTGATCTTGGCCCGCTCGAGCTTCTGCAGCAAGCCGCGGTAGATGCCTTCGTTGACCGAATAGTCGCGCGTGAGGCTGGCCAGCTCCTGCTGCAGCCGCGGCGACAGCGTCAGGGAGGTGGCCGCGGCGTCGTTGAACTGCACCGTGGTGCCTTCGGCGCTGACCGCCACCTGCGAACCGCCGGCGGCGACCTCGGGCGATTCGAGCCCTTCGACCACGGCGGCATACGTCGCGCGGGCCTTGGCCACATTCTGGTCGACCGCCTTCCCCACTTCAGCCGGCGAGGGGCTTTGCAGCTCCTTCAGCAGGTCATCGTATTGCGATTCATCCTGGTTGGACAGCCCGCCGCGCGCCACCAGCCGCTGGATTTCCGCGTCACGGCGCCGGCGGACCTCTTCGAGCTGCCGCTGGACCTCGATGACTCTGGGGTGGTCTTCGGTGTTATTGATGAGCAGATTGGAGCGCATCAGCTCCAGATCCCGCAGCTGCTTGTTGAGATTGGTGACCACCGGCATCTGCGTCATGTGCAGTTCCTTGAACTGCCGCAGCTTGCTCTCCGAATCCTCCAGCTTTTTGCGATACTCGTTGAGCTCCATCTCGATGAAGCTGACCGCCGAGCCGGTTTCCTCCTGCTGGATCGCGGTGTTGCGCTCGATGACCAGATCGGTCAGCGCATTGACCATCTGCTGCACCTTGGCCGGTTCCCGGCCCTCGTAGCTGATCTGGATGAGCTTATCGCCCTTCATCTTGACGTTGATGTCGGTGCGCAGCTTGTTGACCAGCGCATCATAGGCCAGCGTGTCGTCCTTCTTGATGGACCGGTCCATGCCGTGCGCTTCGATCAGCCGGGTGAGGTTCGACCAGCTCAGAATCTCCTCCCGCAGGGTGTTCAGCCGGTCGCTGACCGCCGTCGGCATGGCCAGCCCCTGGATCAGGGGGTTGATCAGCTTCTCATTGCGGACCAGGATCAGCGCCTGGGATTGATAAATTTTCGGGGAGAAGATCGCGATGCAGACCCCGACGATGACGGAGATGATGAGCGGGACGATGAAATACCACTTGCGCAGCAGGCCGACCGCGAGATAGTCCTGCCAGCTGATTTCGATTTCGGAAGAGGTCGTCGACATGGTCCGGGGCCTCACATCGTTGCCAGCCACGCAAGGCTGCGCGCCCTGCTGGCCGGGTTGGTCACGGAGGCGATGAAGCCGGTGATGGTGCTCCAGACGGTCGAGGGCACCACCACGATGTCGCCATTGACCAGATTGACGTTGTTCTTCATTTTGCCCTTGTAGAGCACGGGCTTGAGATTCAAGACGCGGTACGTCGGGTCGTTTGGATCCGACTTGATCACGTGGATGCGGCCGAGGGCGGCCCCGGTGGTCATCAGGCCGGCGGCGATCAGCGCATCGCGGATGGCGATGCTGTCGCCCCGCATGGCGTACTTGCCGGGCTGGGAGACTTCGCCGAGGATGTAGATGGCCTTGGAGTTGAAGCCGGCGATGGTCACCGTCACTTGCGGCACGCGCACATACTTCTTGAGATTCTCGGTGAGCACCTGGGCCAATTCATCCTTCGTCAGCCCGTCCGCCGAGAGATCCCCGATGAAGCCGTACTGGATTTTGCCGTTGTAGTCGATGGCATAGGTGCCGGAGAAATCCGGCTGCCCCTGCACCATGATGTCCACGATATCGTTGCGGCCGAGCGTGTAGGGGCCTGTCGGCTGCAGCACCGGCCCGCCGAGATTGGTGGGCGTGGGGCCGGGGGCGCCTTGGAGCGGCTGCTCCGCGCTGGCGGGCTGGTCGTAGTTGACCGGCAGCATGCTGTTGGGAATGGGCTGATAGCCCGTCGCCTCATACGGGGCGGTCCCGGCGTCATACGTGCGCCCAGGCCCCTGGGGCGTGGCGTTGCTGCCCTGATCGGCCGCCCATGCGGGCGTGGCCAGCATCAGGATCGCAACCGCACTCCATCTCATGCCCTGGAACATCCCAACCTCCTGATTATTCATGTGTTAATGGCGCGGAGCCGCCGAATGGCGGGTGACATTCGAGTGACGGCTGACAGAACTGCTGGATGAGCTGGACCCGTTGCCGGCAGTCCCCAGCCACGCAAGGCTGCGCGCCCTGCGCGGCACGTTGGACGACCTGGTCCGGGACTTCCGGGTAGTGGTCCGGGGGATCTACCCGACCGTCCTGCGATCGAGCGGGCCGCGTTCGGCCCTGAGCGAGCTGGCGATCGACCTGGCCTGCCC
>OBEQ012193105.1_pt1 | contig 21474 bp, 25 predicted proteins | sample 1670901 | NCBI WGS metagenome assembly OBEQ01 (sample SAMEA104232315, study PRJEB22302) | groundwater metagenome | biome: forest; feature: aquifer; material: groundwater | place: USA | collected 2011-08-07 | depth 5.4 m
CTAGCCCAATGACATTGGCGGCGCGAAGGGGTTCACCCGCCGCCCAAAGGCCGGAAGGCCAGGCCAACGTCACGAGGGTTGAGTTCTCTCGCGTGCCGTACGCTAAAATCTGAGGACGCAACGTCGGCCCCGTCGGCGCGGCGATGGCAAAGGATTGAAAATAGCTTCCTTGATCTCCTCGAGGCGCCAGCCCCAGCGCGCGGAAGCGGTCCGCCACGTAGGCCGCGGCCTTCCGCCCGCCCTCGGTGCCCGTCGCTCGTCCCGCGAGTTCTTTGGCGGTTAACGCATGAAGATGAGCCTGTAACGTTTCGGAAGTGATGAGTGGAGCCGCTTCCACACGGCTCAGGATCATGAGAATGATCAACATGTGCCTTATCATAATAAAGTACGAAGTACGAACTCCGAAGGACGATTACGCGACAAAGTTTTCACTTCGTACTTCATGCTTCGTCCTTCGTACTTATTCATGATCAGATGAGTTCATCGTTTCCGGGCCAGGGTCGGATCATCCTCTGCTAAGGCGAGGAGGATCAGCGCGGTGCTGTAATCAATGGAATAATTATGCCGGTTCTCATCCGTCGCTCCCAGCTCCGACCACGTCCCATCCGGATTGCGTATCCGCCCCAACAATTTCCACAGCCGCTCGCGAGAGCGGGCTCTGAGCGCGCCATCCTCCAACTGCGCGATGGCTTGGGCCGCTCCATATTGTCCAAAACTAAAGAAGTAGAACGAAATCCCGTGGGGCCCTTCATGCTGCGCCGAACGATCTTTCTTTTCGCAAAGGATTTCCCAATGCGTGAAAAACGCCTCCACCGTGGCCTTCAGCTCTTCCTGGGAACTCTCGCCGAACAACCACAGGGTGGCCTCGGACACGGCGGCCCGGCCGCTCGACCCCGCTAAACTGTACCAGCTTTGAGGCGTATCGCCGGGAGCCGCCGGGCCGTAATACATGTAGGATCCCGTCGCCACTTTCGAGCCGCGCAACGCGCGGAGCCCTCGCGCTACCACCTCACGGGGCACCGCAAGGCCGTTCCGCTTCGCCGCCAGCAATCCCTGTAGGACGGGGGCGGTCATAAACGCCGCGTGTTGATTCGTGGAGCAATAATTCCAGCCTCCGCCGGGTTTTTCCCATTCCACCAATTGGCGCCCCATCCCCTTCATCGCGCGGCGCATTTCCTCCACCGGAAGGCCCTGGACCGGTTTCTTATGCAGGAGGGTCTCAAATAATTGAAGAGCGTACGCATGCCCGAACGCCCGGTAATCATGGACATCTCCCTCGCCCCTTGGCGGGGCATGGACGCGGCGGCCCAGGGTCTTGAGAATAAATTCCACCCCTTGGACGATCGGCGCGGAATTAAGCGTCCCATTGGGATCCGCCGCCAACAAAGCCATGCCGGCTAACGCCGTGATGGCCGTCCGTTCTTGAAGTTCATACGAAGGATTGCCCCATCCGCCATCTTTCTGTTGGCGCTTAAGGAGAACGCGCACCCCGTCCTCCCGTACCTGATTCGGGGTGACGGGCGCTTCTTCCCCATCAACCGAGCCGCACAAGATCATTATAAAAGATAAAATGTTCCTCATATTTTGCGATTTGGTGATCAAGTATTTACATTTCACTCGAAAGGGTTTGGACGTGGGCCTGAAGCACCGCCGGCGAGATCTCTACTGCATTCCCACGGCCCCCCATGAATAAGGCAGAGCCTACCCCCAAAAAAATATATAATGATTTTATGATTCGTTATTATATGATCCCGTCGATCAAAAAAGTGTCAAGGATTTGTCAAAATATTGTCGGAGTTTAGTGAAAATAAATTAAAGTGACAACCATTCTTCCAGGGAAATTTTCCGGCTGATCCCATTTTCAATCTCACGAAGTAACATCTTTAACTGGGAAACATCATATTCTGAATTACTGGGAATGGCCAACGTATACGATTTCCGCCTCATGTACCAATGTCTCCCGCCAGGTTCCGGCGCTGAAAAACCCAGGTGCTTTAACTTCGCGATGAAATCGCGGCGTTTGCATGGCCCCCACTTGGCCATATTACGCCGCTTTGGGCAGGTATTTGTTTAGGTTAATTCCCGCAATCGACGGAAGGCGGTCCCCATGGCGGATTTTTACCATCAGCCAACCTTCCAAAATTTCCCTAAGCGAGGATTGGCACTCGTACAATGATTTCCCAAACGCGACCACTCCTGGACAAGAAGGGATTTTTCCTCCATAAGTGCGGTCGGCTAACAATTCGTATCTCGCTCGTTTAAGAGCTTCCTCAACATACTGCGTTAACATCTCGTAAATATCCTAGCATATTTTCTGGCGGCGCCACCCATCATGAAGGGTCTTCTTCCCTGTGCTATTATGACTTTCTTGTGAAGACGACTTTTTTTGCCTTAGTGGCTTTATTGGCTTTTTTGGCTGAAGTCATGGCGGAGCCCTCTTCAATGGATCGCGTTTTGGAGGCGCATGGGGGGCGGGAACGCTTGCAGGCGGTGGAACGCCTGATGATCGCCTATCGGGTGAGCGGAAGCGTGGAGACCACCCTGTCCTATTGGTTTGATCGCCGTGGAAACATGCGCAAGCAAACCGACAACGCGATGGGGGAATGGATCATCATCCATGAGAAGGGAGGGGGATGGGAGCAAGATGACAACGGCCAGGTCCGCCGGCTGGAACTTATTGAACGAGGTGGGGGTGAATCCGATGAAGCGCCGCTCTTGCTTCCCTATGCCCTCGGGAACAAGGCCCACCGCCTCCTGGAAGAACCGTTAGCGGGTGTGCTTCGACTCTCTCTGGCCGTTGGAGAGTTGCTCCGATTATCCCTAGACCCTGACACGGGCCGGGTAGCCAGTTCAAAGCGCGGAAAAGGTAAGAATCGTGAAACCTGGGGATATCAAGACTATCGCGAGGTGGATGGCCTTCCCTTTCCGTGGGAAGTGACGTTGAAATCCGCGCAGGGGGCGATGACGTTCCACTTGGTCACTCTCGCGGTGAATCCCGCGTGGGGTCAGACGTTTTTTTCCAAACCTCCGGAACGAAATCGGGCGCGGCTCACGGTGCAAGCCGTCTCAAAGGACGATCCCCAATTTTCTGAACACGTCAGTATCCCTTGTCAATTTGACGGATCCCGAGCCGTCATCACCGTCAAATTGAATGATGATCCCGCCCCCCGGCGATTCCTTTTGGACACGGGTTCCAACCGGACGATCCTCGCCCCTCGCGTGGCCCAGTCACTCCGTCTGCAGGGAGTGGCCATGGGTGAGGCGGAAGGATTCGGGAACCGCGGCCCCCAATCCAGTTTGGTGGCGCTCACTTCGATCAAATTGGAGGGAATGGAGATCACGGGTTTGTTGACGGGGGTGTTTCAACTGCCCGGGGGACTTGACGGGATTTTGGGTTATGACGTCTTTCGGCTTGCCCCGTTCGAAATAGATTTCGACGCGTCCACAGTGCGGTGGTACCCCAAGGGATATACTCCCTCTCCAAATATGATCGCGCTGGAAGCGCCGACTCCGTGGCGGATACCGTTGTTGCAAGTCACGTTGCCCGCCGGACTGGATGAAGAAAAACCGTTCGTCGCCGGATTCCAATGGGACACGGGCAATTCCGGGTCGTGGCTGTTGACGCGCCGCTGGGTCAAAGCGCACGGATGGAAAGAACGCGGAACAGGCATGATCGGCGGGGTGGCCGGGGCGGAGCGCTCCGGAACGGTTACCCTCCCTTGGATTCGGATAGCGGGAGTGGAAATCCCCAATGTTCAAGCCCAGGTGTTCGAAGAGTTAAGGGAATATGATGGAAACGTGGGCATGGCTTTTTTCCGCCAATACTTCCGCCGCTTCGTGCTGGACTACGAAGCCCGTCGGGCGTATCTCTTGCCACGATAACCATTTGACCTCCAGGTGCCTCAATAAAAGTTTGGCTCAGCTCATCCGAGAAGCGGTCCAGCAGTACCTCACGCATCCTTCTCATGTGACCCACGCTGATCCCATGGCCATCGTCGGCATGGTGAAGGGACCGCCTGGACAAACCGCTGAACATTTCGACGAAGCCTTGGGCCAAGTGATGCGCAACACCCATCTTCGCCAACGAGTTGTTACCAGTCACCCCCGATGACACGCGGGACGCTTTAGCTATCGAGCGACGCTATCGATCAGCGGCTCTGGGGTTTGAGGGCTTCGAAAGATTTTTTAAGAGCGTGCAATTCTTCTTCCAAACGGTCTTCCCGGGTCAGAATTTGTTCGTAATGCCGTTGGGTGATCGGCTTGTCTTGACGCGCCATCCAAATGACTGAACCCACCATGACACCCATCAACGCGATAATGGACGCCAGCATCGTGAACAGATTGTCCAACCGCTTCTCGACCCCGTCGATCCTCGCGTCGAGCCGCACTTCGATCGGCTTCAATTCCTCGCGAATCACTTGACGAATCTCCTGGATATCTTGCTTGGTCAACGCCGCTTCCGCCGCTTGGCATCCCATCATCGTGATGGCCAACGCCATCATGATCGTTAATCTTTTCATCACCCTGACCATACCATACCCCCTTCACCCTTTCTAGGAGACGCGCCGAATCGAGCGTCGGGAGACGAAAAGCCTGCGTTCCGCCGTCGGCAAGTTCACCGATAAATCCGAAGTGATTCAATATCAGATCTATTTGGTTGAAAGCTCCAATGCCATTCACGCGGTCGCCCTCCGAACCTCGTCCGAAGGCGTGGCTCTTTCCACCCGCATGACGGTCAAGATTTATCCGGACGAGATGCCCCGCGTCCTCCTGGCCTCCCATGAGGAATAAGAAAAGACAGGCTGAAGGCTATTGGACTGTAGGAAGAACATGTGCGAGATCATGAGTCATGAGGATTTAATGGCTTTTGGAACCGTTTGACGGCCACATCGTACACCTCGCTTCGGTGCCTCACGGCCCAGACTTTGACGATCTTTCCCGTCACCTGATACGCGATACGATAATCACCCATGCGCACCCTGCGTAAGCCCTGAAGCGATCCAGACAACGGCTTCCCATATTGCGAAGGGGCCTCGGTGAGCCGGGTACGGAATACGGTCAACAATTGTTGCTGTAAACGGCGATCGAGTTTCGCGAGGTCGTCTTCCACATCCACATGAACGATGACTTCGAACACGAAAACCTACTTTGCTCGGGCTAAACGCCGTTCCAACCGCTCCAGCGATATAAAGCGCGGATGCTTCGCCCTTTCTTTCACGACCAAACTCAATCCCACATCCTCCAAATGCTCCAAGGCCTCTCGAATCAAATCCCTTGCCTTCAACGACATGGACGTGTCATCTTGCCTGGCCAACACCGCCACCGCCTCATAAAGCGGTTTTTCCAACACGACTTGTAACCGCGGATGTTTCGACGCCATTTGTTTCACCCCCTCTTTGTGGCATAGTCCACCGGACTATGCAGTACGGGGCCCTCATCCCACCTCTGTCATGAAGTGTGTCATAAGTGGTGAACAATGTCAAATGCGCGAAGGGGCCAACTCATTTCTTCATCAGACAATTTCCCTATAAAATCAGACGAAAAGCCTTGTTGAAAATGGCTAGATTTGACTCAAACGAGGTAGGGGTACAACGAAACTATTGGAAGATCCAGACCCCGCGGTCCGCGTGGTCGCCGCCATCGGCCTGCATCCGCTCGGCACGGATGCCCTGCCTCGGCTCACCAAAACCTTACAAGACCGCGACGCCTCGTCCCGCCGGTGGGCCGCCTGGGCCCTTGGCGAGATCGGCCCCCCCGCTCGCTCAGCCGTGCCCGCCTTGAAACACGCGTTGAAAGATGCGGATGCACGCGTGCAAACCGCCGCCCGCGCCACCCTGGAAACCCTGGGCGAACTGGAATCCAATCGTCTGAAAAAACGTCAATAACCATGGGGTCAAGCCACACAGCGGACGTTGGCATGTACGGGGCGCCATCCCCGTCTTGATTTATTGATTATGTGATGAAATAATATGTTTCACGTCGTGAAACATATGATCTTACCCCGTTTTCTCACTCCCGTGGTCCAGGCGGCCCCACTCGCGTTTCTGTGGTGATCGCGTCTAGCCACGGTCTTGCTGAAACCATGGGGCGCTCCAGGCCTCTGAAGAAGAACTTTCACTCAATCGTCATCGAGTCGCAGGAGAGGGATTTCTCCTCGGAATCATTCGCGGTCTCACGTCTTCACGGGTTTCCTGTGGCTCACGGTGGGCGCTCTGGCCGTCCAAGCCGTGCTGGACCGGCTGTTCACTCGTCATTAGGATAGGGCTTTTAGCCTACCCAGCGCCCGCGGACTCGTTTGGCCTGATGTTTTCACCATTTCTTCACAATCTTTTGACAACAAACCTATGAATTTCCCTTTCTAATCCGGTATCGTAGACCATAAGGAAATTTGGTAATTTAGTGATCTGGTAATTTGGTGATTGAACAACCGAGGAGGGAAAATAATTTATGAACATGACGAAACGCAGTTTTTTCAACCCCATCATGATGAGTCTGATCGGCGTCTGGGTCATGGCACCCACGGTCGGATTCGTTGAACCGGCCCCTGCCGCCCCTCCGGTCACGCCCCAAAAGCCCGGGGTCTCTCCGAGACACCCGGATCAAGAGAGAGGACCCACCATCAATGACCTCTCAAGTCCCCTTGGGACGCTCACGCTGGAAGGATTCATGGAACCTATTCGCATGACTGAAGTGAAGATGAAGCCCAAAAATTACACGGGAGATCTGATAGTCACCCACGTGGTGTCCGCCCAGGCTTCAGTTAAAACCGGTGAGGTGCTTATCGCGTGCGACCCCGCCCGCCTCCTCATTCAACTCCGCCAAGCGGAACGGGAACTCGACGCCGCCCAGGCGTCCTTTCAGCACGCGAACGAGGAACGGGGCTTCCAGGCCCAAACGGACAGCCTGGCGCTGGGCAAAGCGGAACGGGAGGCTCGATGGAGTCAACAAAAGTTGAAACATTTTCAGACGGTAGAGCACTCCCTCTCCGCGGCGGAATCCGCCAGCGGGCTTCGGGAGGCGGAAGACTCCCTGGATAACCAAAAGGAAGAGTTGGACCAATTGATCGCCATGTACAAATCTGAAGAACTGGCGAATCCCACGGCGGAAATCATCGTCCGGAGAACCCGTCGGGGCCTGGAACGGTCTCAAACCCGCTATCAATATCGTTTGAAGCGTCACGACAAGCTGATTACCCAAGACCTCCCAATCCAACTCCAGCAATTGACCGGAGAGGCCGCCCAGCGTGCAATGGAATGGGAACAGCTCCAGCGTCTTCAACCGTTGAAACACGCCTCCAAAACGGCGGAACTCCTTAAGGTGAGCGGGGACGTGGTCCGTCAGAAGGAAAAACTCAAAGAGCTCCAAGCCGATCTGGACACCCTGACGGTGAAGAGCTCGTTGGACGGCGCCGTGTATTACGGCGCCTATACCAAAGGCCGATGGGAGGGGCGGGAGGACGCCGTCAAAACCCTGAAACCCGGCGAGAAAATCACAGCCGGGACCCCCTTGCTCACGGTCGTCAGCCGAGAGGGCTTGCGCGTACGAACGGCGGTGGCTGAAGCCGATTGGTCCCGAGTCAAGACCCGAATGACCATGACGGTGACACCGGTCGCCTTCCCGGATATTCAGATCAAAGGCCGCGTCGAAGAGATGATCCCGATCTTCACCGCCCGCCAGGACGGATCCCGCTGGGGCGAGGCCGTGATTGTCCTCGACCAATCGGATGACCGCCTACTGCCGGGATTCAAGGTTCGCGCGGCAGTAGCCGCACCATGAAATTTGGTGATTTAGTAATCTGGTAATTTAGTGATTACCAATTCCAAAGAATTTCATGATTTGGAGACTTTCGATTTAGTAATTGACGGTTGTTCAATCACCAAATTACCAGATTACCAAATTATTAAATGATCATGGCTTTGATCATGGCGGCGATGGTAACAGTCACCCCCGGCGTCTCGTATCAAAAGGGTGTCGCCTTTTTGTTGACTCACCAAAACCAAAACGGATCATGGGGTGGTCCTCAGGGAAGCGCCGATTTCGACATTATGGCGTCCGCGCCCGGCTCGTTTCGAGCGTTTGGCGCGGCGACCACGGCGTTGTGCGTCATGGCCCTCCGCACTCCGGCCCTGACGGACCCTCTGGCTCGTGCCGGAAGGGAACGGGGGATCCAATACTTATTGCGCGAAGGGGGGGTGATCAAACGGGAAACCCGCAGCGTCATCTACAGCGTGTGGGCCCACGGCTACGCGCTGGAAGCTCTCAGCCAAGCGCTTCAAGACGACACACGAACTCCCGAAGACCAGGCCGCCATCCGAACCGCCGCTCAATATCACCTGGATCATTTGGGCAAATACGAAACGACGTGGGGGGGATGGAACTATTACGATTTTTCCTTGCAGACGCGTCAACCTTCCATGGAGCCGGTCAGTTTTACCACGGCCTCCATCTTGTTGAACCTTTACGCGGCCCAGCAAGCCGGGCTGGTCGTTCCCGCGCCGTTGGTCGCCCGGGCCCTCAACGTGCTCGAAAAATGCCGCAAACCGGACGGCAGTTATCTGTACGGCTATAATCACCGCCATCGGCCACTAGGATGGGGCAGCCGCGACAAAGGGAGTCTGGGCCGGAGCCAATCGGGCAATTTGGCGCTCTTCACGTTTCAGAAGACGGTGACGCCCCGCCATCTTCTGGACGGGATGGAGAAATTTTTCGCGGAGCACCGGTTCCTGGAGATCGGTCGGAAGCGTCAATATCCCCACGAAGCGTGGTACAACACCTCGGGCTACTACTATTATTTCGGCCATTACTATGCGGGCGGCCTCCTACCCCATCTACTTCCAGTGGATCAAAAGCGGATGGCCGCCGAATTGGCGGCCGTCGTGGTCCCCCATCAGGAGGCGGACGGCTCCTGGTGGGATTACAAACTATTCAGCTACCATTGGGCCTATGGCACGGCGCTGGCCTTGATGACGCTTGAGTCCTGCGTGCCGTTCCTTAAATGAAATTTCAGAGATGCACGGCATTTCGATCCTGCCGTGAGAAATGTTTTTAATTAACTATAGGTTGTAGCTGGTCTTCAGCCTCTCTTTTGCTGGTTTATTCAGACTTTTCGTCATGCCCATCGGACATTTCGACACGTGATTTAACGAAACCTTGACAAATTATTCACACAAAAGCTCACATCTCTTTGGTCTTCTGCTTTGTCGTAGAACCATGAACTTAATCAGACAGGGTGTGGCGGTCGCTTTGCTGGCGGCGAGGTACCAAAAAAGGTACCAGGTACCGTGTTTCAACGTAAGGATAACGCAGTATTTAATGGGGGTGGCGGAGACCTTGAAACGGTGCTGGACTATGAGATTGAGGGTGTCGACCCCACCGAATCCTTAATCGGGCACAGGATTTTCCTAACGATTTCTGAGGTACCTGGTACCTTTTTTATTTCTCAATACGATACATGGACAAGGTCTCATAGAGCTTCTATAATTTGTTCGTGGAGTCGTCGAAATCTTTTCGATACGATCGCCATGCCAGGCGCCGTATGAAGTGGAGACGCATCAATGAGGAAGAAGTTGAAACGACGGTCATGACGCCTGACCGGAGGGAACAGACCCTCTAAGGCCGTTGGAATGCTTATAAGACGTTGGGATCTCGTTTACTGAAGGTGACCTATCGTGACTTGGGGCAAGAATGGTTGATTATTAAGCCCCAATCCCTGGTTCCATCTTTCTCCGGCTCTAGCGACGCGGCAGCGGCCATCGCAACCAGCCCCACGGGACGACCGTACCGCACGGGAGATGTCACGCAACCTCTGGGGCTCGCCTGGTACACGCCGGAAGCTTGGTTCTCGCCCATCTCCCCCGTCACGGCGGGACAATTCGCCGGCTCTGCGCCCCTGGCTATCAACGTGGGACTGGGATCCGCCGCGTTTACTGGCTGGTTGAGCCTCCAGGGACCAGGGCCCTATCGCGTCGGCTCCTCCTGGTACTCCTTCACGGCGAATGCCTCACTCAAAGGCGTCTCCCTTACCCAGAAAATCATTTGCCGGATCTCCCCAAAAACCCTCCCCCAAATATTAATCGCCACCGAGGAAGGGGAATAAATTCAGGCTACATTCTGAGCCAGTCGGATCGATTGATCTCAGCTTGTCGAAGAATCCGAATCAAGAGATCCACGCCAATGTCACCTCGATGAGGATTAGGAATGGTCAAGACAAGACCATGGTTAATCATGTAAGGGTGCTTGCCTTCTTGATACGGTCCTTCAAAACCGAATCGCCGAAGCATTCCAGACATTGTGAAGAAGATCCAGGCTAAGAACGTAAAGCACTAGCGGCTCATAGAGGAAGGCGTGCTGTATTGAAGTTTTATGGCCAACGGGGGACTCAGAAAACCCTTTGGAAAATGACACTGGAAGCCCAATAAATTGTTTACACTAAACAACATGGTTACAGAAAATACCGACCTTCAAAACACGATAAACGTGGGGCCGTTCAACATCGCCTCGTACGCGGATACCCACGCCGCGAAAAGAGTTTACACGTACGCCGCGTCATTTTGGGAAACGCTCGGGCCCTATTTCGCTCCGCCCTCCGACACCTTCAACATTCGCGTCTTCGAGACCAAAGACCCGCTCGCGGCCTACTCCGATTCATCGGTCAACGGGCAGGCCAAAGGCAGTTCCGGCATGGGCGGATATGATGCGCCGAGTCGAACCGGACTGTGCAGTCTGCAATGGGGGCTGGGATGGCTCGGGGACATTCTCCTACGCGGCCTCATGGCGGACGATTGGCGAAAGGTGTCTCCCCAACCGAATCCGTGGTTTTTTCAAAGCTTTGAATCGATGCTCTACAATTCGTTTCGAACGGCTGACGGCGCGTTCAAAGGATTAAACGTCGTCTCATACTACCGGCCCCGCGCTCAACGCATGGCGTCCGAACATCAACTGATCTCCTTGCGGGAATTTCTGAACGATGAGAAGAACGAGCCCTCCAAGGAAAAACAGGTTCGCGTGCCCGGAAGGGAGGTCTTGGCTTATCTTCATAGCCAAAATCAATTGATCAAATTTTATCGAACCTTTCGTGAAACCTGTTCAAAGGACCCCTCGGGAATTCACGCCATGGAAGCGGTCATGGGCGTCCCCATCGAAGAATTGGACACGCGCTGGCGGGCGTGGCTGATGGCCGCGGACGGCGAAATCGGAACTTCCGCCATGGGAACGCCCTTTCCTGTCTTAGGCGTGCTTTGGAACCGGACACCCCCCGACGGCGGAACGGGAGTGAGGATATTTGAAACCTGCCCTGGCTCTCCCGCGGCTCGGGGAGGATTCCTTAAAGGTGATGTGATCTTAAAAATCCAGGGGACTCCCGTACACGCCTTACCCGATCTCTTGGCTACCCTCAAAACGATCACCATCAATTCGACGGTTTCAGTGGAGGTGGAAAGGGAAGGGAAGCTCCTTAATTTGACGTGCCAGTTGGATCGCTACATTGACGGGTAAATTTCGCTCCAACCTTGTTGCCCTCGGATTAGGGTTCCTAATGATAGGAAGCGACTTGTTCGTTCAAGCCGCCGTTCCCGAAGAAGATATCCTGCCTCCGCCGACGCTTCAATACCGGGGCACGAAATACACCGACGATCCCCGGTTCAAAGACCTGCAAGCGGCGTTCCCCGCCGTTTGGCGCCGCGCCTGGATCCGTGTCCGGGAGGCGCTCGGCCTTCGCTATCAGGATTACGGTCCCGGACACATTACCCTGCGCCTCGAGGACCTTCCCCGCCGGTCCAAAGGGGCGGATTTTGCCAGTACGGGCGGGAGACGAGGGCGCCAGGACATCATGTTAAGGGCGGAACATCTCTTAAACGGGTATTCCCCATTTGAAGAAGTCCTAACCCACGAGCTGACCCATGCCGTATTACGACACAGTTTAGGAAACGTTCATGATCGCTTGCCCTCTTGGACGCGGGAGAGTCTGGCGATGTGGGTCGCCGGGCAAGGACCCTCTATGACCGGTTGGATTCTCGGTCGTGCCCTGGAAACCGAAAATCCCTTGGTCCAACGGAACGGCCCTATCGTCAACGGCTTGGCCGGCCATCGCCACACCGGCACCGATTTGGTGGAGGATGTGCTCACGATCGAATTTCTCCACCAAACGCTGGGCCAGGAAAAATTCGGCCGGTGGATCCACGCGCTGGTGGAGGGCACCGAGGCCGAACCCGCCGTCGAACAATTAACGGGGATGGGATGGGAGGATTTTTGTCAAAAGGCCCGGCGCTATGTGGAGGACCGGCTTCAAGAAGATCTCAAAAACGTGCACGCGCCGTTCCGACGCGCCCACCAAGCGGTTCAAGAAAAGCGATACGAAGAAGCCGCCGGCCAATTTCGCGAAATTACCAAGAATCATCCCACCCATTGGGCCGCCGCGTGGTGCTTATTATATGAAAGCCAGTGTTGGTTCCACCTTCAAAAATGGGAAGAGGCGCTCCGATGTTTTAAGGAACTGAATCTCTCCCCGCACTTGACCGTCCTGCTCTTTCAGATTCCCGGGCTCAAGGTCAAACTCATGCACACCTACGAGAAATTGGGGAAGCGGGAAGAGGCGCTGGCCGAAAGGGAACGCTTTCTCAAAGATCATGCCGACGTCCCCCTAAAAAACGACCCCTCGCCCCCGAGGACAATCAGCCTAATCAAAAGGACGATAAGCCTTGATGGGGGTTGGGGTAGGCGGTACCATCGGATGGATGCGCTGGCTCAACGCCTGGCGCTCGTCCAACTCCACCCATTATCCGACGGACAAAACCATTTCACCCCGAAACATGGATCCTGGTTGAATCTGATCGAATAAAAGGTACCAGGTACCTCAGAGAAATCTTTCGGGAAAACCAATGCCTGATGGAACTTCCAGCGTGCCCATTGTCCTCGGCCTGACCCATTAGGCCTTTATAGGCCATGTAATAATTATTAACATCACCCTTACCTCTTACCTCTCGACAAATCGAACCAAAACTGGCACCTTACCTGACGTCAACATCCGCGATCATTCCTATCGAATCAGATGGTACATTTTACTATAGAGTAAGTGCCACGTCAGGAGCCGGGGAATCCTCCGACCCGACCCAAGTGACAAAGGTGGTCGTCGGGGTGGAAAATCTGCCGTATGTGGTGAATGAGGTCAGTAATTATCCGAATCCATTTGACAGCCGGGTTGAGACCACCACCCTCGTCTATATCCTCAATCAGGATGCGCCCGTGACGGTTCGGATTTATACCGTGCTGGGAGCCTTGGTCAAAGAATGGGTGTTCGGCAAAGCGGAAGCAGGCGGCCAAGCCGGAGCCAACGAACTCACCTGGGACGGCGCCAACGGCCTCGGCCCAAAAGTCGCCACGGGCGCCTACATCCTCCTGATCAAAGCCGACGTCCCCGGCGCCGCCGGAGCCTCCGCCACCCGCAAACTCGCCCTCGAACATTAACAAAAAATAAGATTCCCTTCCTCCGTCAAACTCCGTCAAACGCTATTCCGATCATGAAAAAGAGAGGGTAAGATAAGCCAATGTGAATACCCTTAAACGATGGGCCACGCATCCTGAAGATATTCCGTTAACCACCTCCTGGTATTTGGCTGATTTGGGCGAAGCGAAGGGGAAACAAATTCTCTTCGGCAGGCAATCGCCTCAACGCCTCAAAGCGTTACGGGAGCATGCGTTGATTGAAAGCTCCGTATCCTCGAATCGAATTGAAGGGGTGGAAATTGCCCCTCAACGAATTCAGCCCGTCGTACTCGGCCAATCCCGGCTCCGGGATCGGAATGAGGAGGAGGTGCGAGGCTATCGGGACGCCCTCAAACTCATTCACGAATCCAAGGACCGATTGTTCATCTCCGAAAAAACCATTCTTCAATTGCATCGATTAATTCGAGGAGGCGTGGGGGATGCGGGGCAATATAAAGAACGTGATAATGACATCACGGAACAACTACCTGACGGACGCGTGCGGATTCGATTTATTCCAACCTCCGCCAAGGAAACCCCCTCTACCATGAAGGCGTTGGTGGAAACTTGGCGATCATGTGTGAAAGAGCGCTGGACACATCCCCTGATCGCGTTGGCGGCCTTCAACCTTGATTTTCTCTGCATTCATCCCTTTCGAGACGGGAATGGACGTGTGTCACGGCTCCTCCTGCTGCTACAGAGCTACCACTTGGGATATGACGTGGGTCGTTACATCAGTGTCGAGCGCCTCATCGAACAGGAAAAAGAACGGTATTATGAAACGCTCGAACGCAGCTCAAAGAATTGGCATCAGGTGAAACACGATCCCTGGCCGTACATCAATTTCGTCCACGCCACGTTGAAGGCGGCGTATCGGGAATTAGAATCCCGTGTGGGAGAGGTGGCCTCGCCTCGGGGCGCTAAAACTAAATGGGTGACCGGCGTCATCCACCGAGCTTCTGGATCATTTGACGTGGCCTTGCTGCAGAGAGAATGTCCTGGGGTGAGCGTGGATATGGTGCGCCAGATTTTGAAAAATCTTCGCGCCGCAGGGAAGATCAAATGTTTGGGATTCGGGCGGAATGCCCAATGGGAAAAGACCACCCGGTGGGGAAAATAGGTACTACCGAGTTAATTAGGTAATAAACTAGGTAATGTCCATACCATGGAAACGCTGGGAGAACTCGATTCACCCCGGGGCGCCCCGTTGCCGGGACATTAAAAAACAGTCGGAAATCAGCAAAAGAAAGACTGAAGGCTTTAGGTACTACCTTCAGCCTAGCGACCTCCGGCCTTCGTAGCCGAAATCACTACTACGGCGGAGTAGGCTTCAGCCTCTATTTTGCTGACTTTTTCAGACTTTTCGTCATACTTTTTGGACGATTCCGCATAATTTTAAAGTGAAGGGATAGCACCACCCTACATTCAACCGTTTCCAACTGCGAGCCGTGGCCAGCCAAGCGCTGGACAGGATGGGCCCTGGAAGAACCGCCGCTTCTCCAGAAGCGCCAGCCTACTCCGCCGAAGTAGTGATTAAAAATAAAATATACATTCCCGATAGGGTACAATTTATTACAATAGTTTAATTTTTAGGCTTTAATGGGTATAATTTATAAGTGAATATACCCGATAAGGATCATATAAGAAGAAGTGTTCTGGCCGATTTTGTAAAAAGACATCGCAAGGAGGCTCGGCTTACACAAGTGGAGCTCGCCGCAAAGGCCGGCGTGGGTCTGCGCTTTGTTCGAGAACTGGAACAAGGCAAATCCTCTTTGCGAACTGACACGGTGAATAAAGTCTTGGTGCTCTTCGGCCAATGCCTGGGTCCCGTGGATCTCCCGAGGGAATGAGATGAACGCGTTTTCGGGACGCGCCGTCGTGTACTATCAAACCCAGAAGGCCGGTTGGCTCATCAAAACGAGTCAGGGATACGTCTTCACCTACGATATCGCGTATAGGAAAAATCCCAAGGCTCGTCCAATCAGCCTGTCCCTGCCGTTGCGGCCGGAACCCTACGAATCTCAAAAACTCTTTTCATTTTTTACCGGCCTGCTTCCAGAGGGGTGGCTATTGGCATTGACGAGCCGGATCGCGAAGATTGATCCGGAGGACCAGTTTGGGCTGTTGCTCTACACGGGGCGGGACCCTGTCGGGGCGGTGAGCGTGAGACCGCTTGAAGAAGAGGCCCATGAATCGTCATAAGCGTCTCTTCGGCCGGTTTCGTGAGCCGGTGATTCCCTTCGGACTCGCCGATTTTCCCGCGCAGGTGATCAAGACGGAGGCGCGGATGTCTCTTTCAGGCGTGCAAATGAAGCTCTCCGTCCGTGTGCATCCGGAGACGTGGATCCTGGAAACCGTCGCCGTAGGCGGAACGCATATCCTCAAACCTGAACCCAGCCAATTCCCGGAACTGCCTCAGAACGAGAACCTGTGCATGAATATCGCCGAGGCAGTGGGGATGGCCGTGCCCCCCCATGGGTTGCTGACGATGGCCGATGGGACGTGGTGTTATCTCGTGAAGCGGTTCGATCGGTTGGACGATGGTACCAAATTGCAGAAGGAGACCCTGTTCCAGATCCTGGGCGCAGAGGACAAATACCAAGGGTCGTTGGAGCAGGTGGGAAAAATCATCCGCCTTCATGCCACCCACATGGGCCTGGAGACTCTGGCCTTTTTTGAGCGGGTCGTCGTCTGCTTTTTGATCGGGAATGGTGACATGCATCTGAAGAACTGGGCGCTGTTAACAAACCTTGGGGGGACAATAGCGTTAGCCCCCTGCTACGATTTCGTGTGTTCAAACCTCTATCTCCCCGGTGAGGGAGATTCCGCCTTGAGCCTCAATGGAAAAAAGCACAAGCTGTCCCGGACGGATTTTGACGCCCTGGCCGTTTCGTTACACCTTGATGCCAAAGCGGCCCGTCACGTATTTCGCAAACTGGCCGAAGCCAAAGCACGCGTGTTGGACTTGTGCCGCTCCTCCGAACTGTCAGCTCCCTTGCGCAAAAAACTGATGGAAGTTATCGAGTCGCGTTACCGCCGACTCTACACGTGACGGGTAAACCCCTCGGAAAGGGAGCCCTATGGGACGCCCTGGGGATAGCGCTCTTGATGATGGGGAGCGGATTATCCGCTCAAGCGGCCATTTCCGAAGAAGACATGTTTCCTGCGCCGGTCCCTCAATACCGAGGCACCAAATACACCGACGATCCTCGATTCAAAGAATTGCAGGCGGCCTTCCCCGTCGTGTGGCGACGCGCCTGGATTGGTAGCCACATCGCGGTGGGACTCGGACGGGCGGCTGACCCGCCCTGACCCAACATTTCTTCGCCTGTTCGACGCGAGACCACGATGCGCGGAGGGATAATGTATTCCACGGGTAACTCATCAAGGGCCTGCAGATAGTGGAGCAGGGCCTGTTCGACCAGGTGGCCTTTCTTCACCCCGGTCTGGCGCACATGTCTTCCCATGCGCTCCCGCGTAGAATAATTGTCAACGCCACAGGTAGGGGAAAAGGATTATTTCCCACTGTAACGTATCCCACCATGTGATAAATTGATCAAAAGAAAAGGGAGGGTCCATGCTTAAACAGGAGATTCTAAGGGACGCCGAGTTCGAAGAAGTTATCGAGACGAAAGTGGACGCCAAGCATCGGGTGTCGCTCGGCAAAATTCTGGGAGGAGAAGTGACCAGCTTCAGAGTGTACCGGAATGCCCACGGACAAATCATCCTGGACCCTCTGGTGTCCATTTCAGCCCATGAGGCCTGGCTGTTTAAGAACAAGCGGGCGGCTGGTTTAGTGCAACGGGGATTGGAAGACGCGAGGCGGGGCCATCTCGTCAAAGCCAAGGAGGACTACGCGAAGTACGCCCCCAAGAATAATGTTTGATCTGGTTTTCACCGCCGAAGCCCGGGAGGAATGGGATCGTCTGGAACGTTCGCCTCGTGACACGGGTTTGGTCAAGCAAGTCAAGAAATCGCTTGGATTTCTCCAAACTAACCCCCGCCATCCCTCCCTTCAAACCCACGTTTATCACTCGCTGGAGCATCCCTATCATTCCGGAGACAAGATTAGTAAAGGTACCAGGTAGCTCAAAAATTGCACGGATGAGCCAATGCCGGCTTGAAGATTCATTGAGCTCCCGTCCCTCGTCATGACTGACCGCCACCTTTTTCGGATAGCTGGAGTATCATGGAGGAACGGCCAACCTCATGGGGGTGGATCCCGTGAAAGCGCGCCAATACCTCACGGCGTGCCCCGTCGTCGGCCTGAACATCAACACCGCGGCGCCCAAGGGGCACTTCCATGAGCGTAAAGCGGCGCTTTCCTTTCACGTGTGGGACGCGGTCACCTGCCTCAAGCGCCTTCGATCCTGAGGTCAAGCACAAGCGAACGCGCCTCACGCCTACCGTAGAGGGAAAAAGAACAATACGATCATTGCTAACGTTAACAATGTTAGGTATATTAACGTTATGAACGTTAGAACAATTAATGAACATTTGGCTCGTGGCGACTGGGACCATCCAGCTTTGTGGCCTCGCCTGACGGAACTCAAAGGACACGCGTTGCAATTTCAGGTGGAGTTCGGACTCCACCAACTTCCGGAGGCTCCGGGGGTCCTCACCATTCGAGGGGGGCGGCAATATGGCAAAAGCACTTGGCTGGAACAGCAACTCTTCGATTCCCTCCACGCCTACGGAAAGGGCTCAGCCTTCCTGCTGAATGGGGATGAAATGGATTCCTCCGAGGCGTTCGCCCAAGGGCTCATCGAGCTCCACGCGGCTTTTGCCCCCGCGTCGCGGGTGAAACGGCTCTTCATTGACGAGATCACCGCCATTCCCGATTGGGAACGGGCGCTCAAACGCGTGCTGGATCAAGGGCTCTTGCGGGACGTACTCATTGTCACGACTGGGTCCAAGGCGTCTGATCTGCGACACGGTTCGGAACGACTCCCCGGCCGCAAAGGCGCACTCGAACGAAACGACTATGTGTTTCTTCCGCTCTCCTACCGCGCGTTCCATCGTCATGCGGAGGTCCTCCCGGCGGAGCACCGGTGGATCGCCTATCTCTTGACGGGGGGATCTCCCGTCGCGTGTCGTGAATTGCTGGAGACCGGCTACCTGCCGGCCTACGTCACCCAATTATTCCGAGACTGGATCTTTGGAGAAATCGTGGCTTCCGGGCGGAGCCGCCTCACGCTCCATCACCTCATCGCCGTGCTGGTCGAAGCCGGCGGCCAACCCGTGGGATACGCGAAGCTCGCGCGTGAGGCCGGTCTCGCCAACAACACGGTGGCCGCCGGGTATCTGGAGCGTTTGTCCGATCTTCTCTGCGTGCTGCCGGCGTGGCCGTGGGACCCCGGCTCCCGCCGATTACAACTGAGAAAACCTTGCAAATTTCATTTTGTGAACACGGGGGCTTTGATCGCTTTGCATCCCTTCGGCTTGCGCCAAGTCGAGGATTTTCTCGCCCTTCCGCCGGAGCGTCAAGGCGTGTTTTTGGAATGGCTGGTCGCCCAGGAATTATGGAGACGGTCGGCCCTCCACGACCCCCTCCAAGCCGAGAGCCTGGGGTTTTGGCGTTCTTCAGATCATGAGATTGATTTTGTCACGCCCGAAGGCCTCCTCGTGGAGGTGAAGCGGGGGCGGGCGGGTCCACTGGATTTTGCCTGGTGTTCGCAGGTATTCCCTCACCACGATCTCAAGGTCATTTGTTCCACCCCGTTTGAAGCCCGCCGGATCCGTGGAATGACCATCGAACAATTCCTGCTCGAAGGGTAGCGGGCTCAAAAAGTTCATGCTCCACATTGCGTTGGGGATACGGAGCGGGTGTTAGAACGAGCGCGCAGTGGTCGCTTGCCGATGGACTCACCCCTTAGGGGGTCAGACTTGCTCCGAAATGGGGATCATGACAGCCCGAGTACCAAACGCAGGGCGTGTTCGATTTCGCGCATCCGATGAGGTGGCATGACGCCGACGGGTTCGGATTGATGGGTGGCGGGATTCACGAGGCGGGAAGGATCCAGGGCACGTACTTGGAAACAGCGGAATACCGTGTCTGCTGACAGGCCGGCCTGGTGCGCCGGGACGCGTACATTGGTCTGAAAATCTCGGGAAAGGCGCTTGGCGTCCGTGCCGGGGACGACGGTCACGACCAACGGCTGACGGTTAAGGGCATCCACTGAAACGACGAGGACGGGTCGGTCCCCGGTTTGCTCGCGCCCCTTCGTGGGATGCAAATTGACCCGATAAATATGGCCGCGGGTGATCACAACCCATCCCCCTCCGCGGCGGCGAACTCGCGGTTGATAGTGGCGGTCACGCGTCGAATCTGAGGATCTGCGGCCATGCGAGCCATGGCCTGCTCAAACTCCTGAGCGCGCCGTTGATCGATCAAGGTTCTAAGAGCGACTGTCACCAGGTAATTAAAGTTGTGACGTTCGCCGGGCAGGGAGACCGTCATGACCTCCTCCGCAAGGGCGCGTGCAAGCGCCACGCTCCGCCGAACGGTTTTTGGAAGCTCTTTCGTTTTCATAGAAACACCTCCTTCGATACTTAAAGTAACCCATAAATGTGTTAATTATCAACCAAATGTAACTACTCAGGTCCCTCACGATTTTCCCTCTCCCCTTGTGGACGGGACCCAGGTCCAGTGGACCTGGGGAGGATGGGGTGAGGGGATCGACACCACATCTCCGGAGGCCACCGCGCCCAGCATGGCCGAACCCAATAACATCGCTTCAGGTTCGCGCGGCAGGATGATGTCGCAACCCGTGATATCCGCATGCTCCCGTAAGGCCAAGTTCACGGGCGGCTTCCGCCGTCAAGCCCTGTTCCGTCCCACGTACTTGGACCCCTTTTTAGGGGCTACGAAGGCCGGAGGGACCAAGGGCTTCGAGAGGGGCGTCACCGGAAATTATCTATCTCAGTTCTACCACCAGCCGCCGATGAAGGACGGAGGCCAATCGTTGCAAGGTCCTCAAGGTATACTAGCGGAGGTAGGATCTTCTAATAGAGAGAGCGCTTGTTGGGAAACGTGAAGGCGGCGGGGCCTCCATAAATCCTTCAAGAAAGTGGGGGGTCGCGCCCCAGCCGTCGTAGCCACGGCTACTATGGCGGAGATGGCTCCAGCCGTCGTAGCCACGGCTACTATGGCGGAGATGGCCCCTTCCACGCTTCGCAGCACCTAACTACGGGCGGTACCAGGCAATGGTACAATACATGTTGAGATGAAAAAATTACGCCTGTATCTGGACACGTCGGTCTGGAATTTCATGTACGCCGATGACGCGCCGGAAAAAAGGGATGTGACCAAAATCTTCTTTCAACAAGTGTGCCAGGGATGGCATGACGCATATATTTCCGATGTCGTCCTCCTCGAATGCGGGAATGCGCCCGCTGAAAAATCCCGTCAATTGCTTCAGCTCATTGAATCCGTCCAACCCACGCGGTTGATGGTCTCGGAAGACGCGAGGCGATTGGCTGCCAGCTATATCGAGGCGGGGGTGGTGCCTGAACAAAAACTCGAAGATGCCCTGCATGTGGCGGTGGCGACCTTTCATGAATTGGACGCCGTGATTACCTGGAACTTTCACCACCTGGCTAATCTGAGGAAGAAAGAATTCTTTCACGCGGTTAATCTTCGCGAAGGGTATTTCAAACCCCTCGAACTCGTTACGCCGTTGGAGGTGAGTGTAGATGAAAGCCGATAAATCTCTAGAAGAGGTGTGGGCCTGGAAAGATCAAGTCCACAAGATATTGGGACCCCTTTCCTGGCCGGATCGCCTCAAACGAATTGAGGAGGAAGCTCAGAAAATCGTCTCCTCGCATCACGTGACACTCAAAGAACTTTCAAGTCACCCCAAACCGTAAGGAGAGGTGGCCTACTCCGCCGTAGTAGCGCTCCAGCCGTCGTAGCCACGGCTACTATGGCGGAGATGGCTTTCGGCTACGAAGGCCGGGGGCCTACTCCGCCGTAGTAGCGCTTTCGGCTACGAA
>OBEQ010113355.1_pt1 | contig 21466 bp, 18 predicted proteins | sample 1670901 | NCBI WGS metagenome assembly OBEQ01 (sample SAMEA104232315, study PRJEB22302) | groundwater metagenome | biome: forest; feature: aquifer; material: groundwater | place: USA | collected 2011-08-07 | depth 5.4 m
AAGATCTTGACGGTCTCGCCTTTGATGTTGGTCGTGCCAATGGCGGAAACCTCATTGGCGAACGTCATCTCGGAGACACGTTCGACCGTATCCGTACGGGTGCGGCCTTTATAACGCCACACACTCCCGATCTCGTCGGGGAAATACTCTTCCGTGTTCTGGATTTCCTTGGCGACGGGATTCGTCCCGGCTGCATCGAGTCCGGACCCCGGCAGGAAGCAGGCCGCGAGGATGACCAACGCCGGGATGATGAGCTTCCTGTCCACGTGACACTCTAGCCTATGAATGGAATCGACGGTACGCCATACCGGGTGAACCGTAAATTAGCACAACCCTCTCGCGCCATCAAGTCATGCTATAACTCGCCGCGCCTGACCCTGTGCCGACAAGTTCTCCTTTGGATTTGCTGACTTGAATACCCCCCTCCTCCTGGATCGTCTGCGCCGTCGTCACCGGGTCGTCACCGACCAGATTCCCTAAGATAGTCCCCCGTTCCATCGCCGCTATAGTCGAATCAAAATGATGAGGGCCATAGTGCAGATAGCGGCAGACCATGGCCAAGGTACTATGCCCTGCCAAGTTCTGCAAATCCGCTATCGTGGCTCCCCCTGCAGCTGCCCTAGACAATGCATTGTGCCGACAGTCATAAAGACGAACATTGACACCAGCACGCTTCGCAACCCGCAAGAACACACCTCGAACAGTATTAAGGGCCAGCGCTTGTCCAGACGAGCCCCGAAATAAGGCTCCCCCATCTCCATGGAACAGACGCCATGCGACCTCCTGGGCCGGTTTAATCAATGGGACATACCGGGGACGATTCGACTTGGTGACTCCCAAACGAACTCGATTGTTCTTGAGATCAATTGCGCTCTCTCGAAGGGAGATGCTCTCGCTGGGACGCATGGCCGTATGCAGCTGCCATAGAATAAAGTCACGAATGTACGGAGAGGGATCGTCCGCAGCACTTTTAAGCAAGCCAGTCCGTTCCTGATCAGTAAACATCCGAGCACGAGAGGGACGCGCCTTCAAGAGCTTGAGCCCGTGGACGGGGTTTCGGTCACAGTAACCAAGGCGAATGGCCGTCTCGAACAAAGCATGCAAGACGTGAAGAGAGTTATTCGTCGCACTAGGAGTCGAGGCCTGTTGAAACTTATACTGTTCGAGCATGCCGGGTGTGATTTCGTTGACCGGCCGATCCCCGATTCCCTCTAACACCTTCTCAAGCCCTCTTCGATACCATTTGAGAGTAACAGGCTTCACCGTCGCACCATGACCTGTGCGGAACTCTTCAATCGCCTTCGACAGTAATGGACACTCCCGCTTTCCGTACGTTGCCTGAATCTTCTTGATGATCCCAGGCAACAGTGCCTTCACCATCCCTTTTGTCATGCCCTCTCGTAAGCCGAAATTATGCAGATGACGTTTCCGCCGGCGGCCCCGAGGCCATTCAATTTCAGCCTTGAGAACACATCCTTTATCAGTCACGACTTCGTAGAGACGCACGTTGGCATCGAGAAAGGCGAACGCGTCAGTCAACTTACTCTGGCTCATAAAGGCACTTCCAAGGTACGGGTATGAGCAGCAATGAACCGATAGATATCTTCAGGCCGAAACAGCCTGGCCCTGCCGATCTTGACGCAGGGAATCTCTCCTGTCGCCGCCTTCTTTTTGATCGTCGATGCACTCACGCGGAGAACGTCCACGACCTCATTGAGTTTCATGAGGCTCTTTCGCTCTAGCAGATCAAGCGCCATGATTAAGCCTTACGATTGTTTCGCAACCTGAAGGTTTTTCAACACGCCAAATAGCTTCATGCCGAGGGCTTCCCCAATTATCTTGACCGCTTGAGTTTTCGCCATCAATCAACATTTCCATGACCATGTAAGCACGGATATACTCTGAAACGGCCATGTCGGCCTTCTTCGCACATTTTTCTATCAAGGCTTTTTACAGGTTAGATGATTCGGGGTCAAGACGAAAAACGGGGGTTGCATGAAAAAGCGGTGACTGCCAGTCACATTGGGCAAAAAAGTGTAGCCTGTCAGGGGACACGCATCCATAGGGCTATGGACAGACAGTGCCGAAGCCGGGCGGGATGTATTGCAAGGTATCCGTAGGCCCCAGTGTTACTGAGACGGGGGCCGGGTGCTCCGCGCCGCTCAAGCGACGCGAAAGACACGCCGCCCCAGCCACAGCAAAGCTTGACACGTCGTGACAGGCGTCCTAGCCTTACCGATGGTAGGACCTGGGAGTAACAGGCAATTTCTGCTGAGTTTGTCGTAATGATTGGGACGTCGAATTATAGTTTAGGCAGCTTGGAAAACACTATGACGCCAGATGAACTCAACAAATGGCTTAAGTGGGTACATATCACAAGCATACCTCTCAAACGATTAGGACCAGGTGGTTCTCCCATTGGAATCGCTTCGGGGTGTCTTGTTAACTACCAAGGCCGGAGATTTATCTTAACTGTTGCCCATGCGGTCAGTTTAGGTTCGTCCGACTGGGTTATAGAACTTGGAAACGACGAAGAAAGGGGAGCCGAATTTTACCAAGGAGTTCGCTTTATATATCCCGGTGAGATGAATCGAAGGACAGGCGAGATTGCTGACGTTGATTACACCTTCGCCGAAGTCCCCATTGACCTCGAATCGACCTTTCAGCACCTTATACCTTTCGGGCCAAAGTCGGAAAAGCAACGTCGCCATGTATTTGATCTTGCCACGGTTGGCGAACCGAATGCGAACGAAATATATGCGTTCTCCGGCGAGATTCATCCAGAAATGCACGCGTCTGTTGGGCTGGTTACGGAACCAACTGTTTACCCAGGTCTGCTGTACATAAAGAACGGCAGTCCCTTTTATCAGTTCAGACTCCCTGTGCCTCACCCCGGGGATGATTTTTTTCGCGGTTGCAGCGGTGCGCCGATCGTCGATACCAACAGGCGTCTAGTAGCTCTGGTCTCCAGTGGAAGCAAACCGGAGAACGTTATCTATGGAATAGCTTTGTCCCGCTATAGATTTGCTCTTGATTTCTACTGCAATAAAATCCGACCCGCCTAACCCGGCGCTCAAGCGGGACACCGCGCAAGCCGCGGGCCGCTGAGCTAGTGCGTTGGGCATCTTGAAGGGGGTGCTCCGCCGTGTTTTACAACTGCTTTAGATGCCGCAAAGTAATGCCGCTGATCGGCACAGCCGAGCAAAAGTGCCCCTCCTGTGGGTCGGCCAACGGTGAGGTACTCACAGACGAGCGATTCAATGAAGGTTTCAAGGCCGGCACCTTCTACAACATCGATCCGAAGACAGGGAAACCCGCCAAGAACAAACGCCGTTGAGTGAATACATCATGCCAAACGAACAACTGGAACAACTGTTGTCTTTAGCCCAGGCGGGGAAGCGAGTTTGCCCTGTGCCGCAGAAGTGGAACGAACTTTGGGAACTATTGCCGCAGCGTAAGCGGGTTGGCGCAGGTTGGGATCCTCCACTGCCTCTTATCCTTGGAGCTTGGTGGCACACCTCAGACGCTGAGAAGCAAAGTCGGTTTCTTTCTCACATTCGCTGGGCCGCTGACCACGGTGCATTGGGCACCGTTTCTGCGTTTATCAACTCACTGGAACCAGATCACTGGCATTGCGCGGAATGAAGTGCCACCCAACACACTATTCCACCGGACCTGACAGGGAAAGAAAAATGTGCCGGGCTGCTTTGTTTGGGGCACTGTTTCACCCTGAATGCCTGAACTGAAAGAGGGGGGACCTGCTCCGGCAGAAGGGAGCTAGTTCCCGCAGTTTCAGAGTAGCACCCCGCTTGACACGCCCTGACGTGTAGCCTAGCCTTCGTGAGCCTTTCCACTTCCCGGAGGCCCGCCTCATGAAGATCAGGGCTGCCGTCGTCTGTAGCCTTTTCATTGCCAGTTTCACGCTTGTTCTGGATATTGCTCCAGTTTCCGGTCAGCAGATTCCCAAGGAGGCTCTTGAAGCTATAGAACTAAATCAGAAAGTGCTGCAATTGAATCAAGCAGGAAAATATTCTGAAGCAATTCCTCTGGCGCAAAAGGTATTGAGCTTCTGGGAGCAAGTGCTAGGCCAGGCGGCCCCAACGGACCCATTCGTGGCGATATTGGCGGCGAGCCTGAATAATCTGGCGGAGTTGTATCGAAACACCGGGCAATACGCCAAAGCTGAGCCGCTATATCAACGGGCGCTGGCGATCAACGAGCGGGCGCTGGGGCCGGACCATCCATCCGTAGCGCTGAACCTAAGCAATCTGGGGATGCTATTGCTTAGCATGGGCGACTACGCCAAAGCCGAGCAGTTGTTTCAGCGATCCTTGGCAATACGGGAGAAGGCGTTGGGGCCGGACCACCTCGACGTGGCCGTGAGCCTGAACAACCTAGCAGAGCTGTATCGAACCACTGGGCAATACGCCAAAGCTGAGCCGCTATATCAACGGGCGCTGGCGATCAACGAGCGGGCGCTGGGGCCGGACCATCCATCCGTGGCGCTGAGCCTAAGCAATCTGGGGTTGCTGCTGTATGGAACGGGCGACTACGCAAAGGCCGAGCCGTTGTTGCAGCGATCCCTGGCAATACGGGAGAAGGCGTTGGGGCCAGACCACCACGACGTGGCCGTGAGCCTGAACAACCTGGCGGGGCTATATAAAACTACCGGCGCCTACGCCAAGGCCGAGCCTTTGTATCAGCGCTCCCTCGCGATCTTCGAAAAGGCGCTGGGGCCGGAACACCCCACCGTGGCCGCGGCCCTCAACAATCTGGCATGGCTGTATGACGCCATGGGCGACTACGCAAAAGCCGAGCCGTTGTACCATCGCGCCCTGGCGATCAGAGAGAAGGCTTTGGGCCCTGACCACTCTGATGTGGCCGTGAGCCTGAACAACCTGGCGGAGCTATATAAAGCTACTGGTAACTACGCGAAAGCCGAGCCCTTATACCATCGATCCCTTGCGATCTTGGAAAAGGGCTTGGGCCCCGACCACCCCGATGTGGCTACGGCCCTCAATAACCTAGCGGCGCTGTATGTCACCATCCGCGCTTACGCGAGGGCCGAGCCGTTGTACCAACGCGCTCTGGCGATCCAGGAAAAAGCGCTGGGGCCAGACCATCCATCCGTGGCGCTGAGCCTCAACAACCTGGCGGCGCTGTATGACACTACCGGTCAGTACGCGAAGGCCGAGCCGCTCCATCAACGCGCCCTTTCCATCCGGGAAAAGGCGTTCGGCCCCGAGCATCCCGACGTGGCGCAGAGCCTCAATAACCTGGCGATGCTGTATGACAACATCGGTGCCTACGCCAAGGCCGAGCCGTTGTATCAGAGATCCCTCGCGATCCAGGAAAAAGCGTTGGGACCCGACCACCCCGATGTGGCCACGTCCCTCAATAACCTGGCGATGCTGTATGACACCATCGGCGCTTACGCGAAGGCCGAGCCTTTGCAACAGCGATCCCTCGCGATCTTGGAAAAGGCGCTGGGGCCGGACCACCCATCCGTGGCCGCGGCCTTCAACAATCTGGCGTGGCTAGAGGCTGCTCAGCAACACTATCAGTCCGCGTTCAATTTCCTCCGAAAGGGGCTGGCCATCGAAGACCGTCAGATTCAAGACATCTTTACGTTCACTACGGAGGAGCAAAAGTTGACCTTCATTCAATCCATATCAGGAACATATATTTATTTCCTCTCTCTCCTGCACCAACACTTCATAGAAGATCGTGCTGCGGTGCGAGATGGGCTGGAACTTGTGCTTCGCCGTAAAGCGATTGTGTTTGATGCTCAGTCCCGAGCCAGAGAGGCACTCCAAGGCCGGTTGTCGGAATCCGCCCGCAAAGAGTGGGGCCGGCTGTCTGCAATCCGTAGCGAGCTGAGCCAGTTGCTGCTCAACAAACCGAAAACAATAACTCCAGAACTGTACAAGGAGAAGATTGCCTCCCTTCAGCAACAGATCGAGCAAAGCGAGCAGCGTTTAGCCAAGGAAAGCGCCATGGTCGCCAGAGAATTGCAACAAAGAAAAATTACAGTAGCAGCAATATCGAAAAAACTTCCTCAGAACGGTGTGCTAGTGGAGTTTGTGAAAATCGATGATTTCGATTTTGCCAAGGGCAAGGGGATGGGGTCCTCGCGCTACCTCGCCTTCGTACTGCCTATCTCTGGGGATGTGACTTTGATCGATCTCGGTGATGCGACTTCGTTAGAAGAACAGATCCGACGTGCTTTGGAGGGCATTAAAGTCTCAATGCAATCCCGAAACATCAAGGTAATAAAAAAACATGAGGATGCCCAACCGATTCAACAAAGCATGCAATCCCTAAATGACCTCTACATGCGGGTTTGGGAACCACTGCAAAAGTCGCTTGGTAGCGCAGATAAGGTTGTCGTCAGTTCAGACGGCCTTTTGAACCTCGTACCTTTTGCGGCTTTGATAGACGAAAATGGGCGTGCCTTGGTTGAGAACTATCGGCTGGCCTATGTCAGCAGTGGCCGGGAACTGATCGGTTCGGCAGGCCCACCGATTCAACCGGACAGCGACCTCCTTCTGGTAGCCAATCCGGATTTTGGTAAAAGAGCGCAGGGCTCTGGCAGTTTAGTGGCTTCAGTTCGGTCTCGCGATTTTCGTGGTGTTTTCGATCCACTGCCCGGCACGGAACGTGAAGCGAAAGAGATTCCCCCTCTGGTCTCTGACAGAGGAGGAAAGAGAAGTGTCTTAGTCGAGGCAAATGCAACAGAAGGATCAGTAAAGTCTGCTCACAGTCCACGAATCTTACATCTGGCCACGCACGGATTCTTTCTCCAAGACGAAGAAATTGATCCCTGCATGGAGACGAGGGGCGTGGCGGTGATGAAAACTGCGACGCTTCTAGAAAAGGCCCTGTGTGAGAAAGCGAGAGGCGTGACAGTGGTGAAAGGCGAGAAACCTGCTCCACCCAAGCGATATGAGAATCCGCTTGTACGTTCCGGTCTTGCGTTTGCGGGAGCCAATAAAGCGTCCGAGGTCACGGAAGGCGACGACGGCATCCTCACGGCCTTGGAGATTACCGGCATGGATTTGTACGGGACTGAGTTGGTGGTTCTCTCAGCCTGCGATACCGGCGTGGGGGAGATCAAGACAGGCGAGGGAGTCTTTGGTCTACGGCGTGCCTTCGCTTTAGCTGGCGCAAGAAACCTTTTGATGAGCCTCTGGCCGGTCAGCGATGAGATCACGGCCAACCAGATGAAAGGCTTTTACCAGAACTTGCAGAAGCTGCCTCCAGCCGAAGCGTTGCGTCAGGCGCAATTAGAAACGATCAAAGAGCTCAAAGCACAATACAACGGCGCTGCTCCTCCCGGCCTTTGGGCGCCGTTCATCCTCCAAGGGGGACAGGCGCTAGGACCTTAGACAACGGGCCGATCTGTGCCTGTCTAACGGAGAGTGATTTCATGGGTCCAGTGCCCGGATTTATCGGCTTAGGTGAGCCACCGTCCAAGAATACGCGAAGCCCTGGCAGCCTGCAAAAACAGCGATGCACGGAAACAGCTTGAACTTATGGGGGGACTTGCGATATCACAGTAACGAAGCAGCTGCTGAACGAGGAGGATGAACGATGCCTGGAACTGTGCGAATGGAGGTTAAGCCGACGGAGATCATTGATGCCGTCAAGCGGATGAAGAAGAAGCAACGGAATGCCCTTCTGGAAGATCTGCTTGCCGCAACCTCTCCTGAGTATCTGGAGAGCATCAAAGAAGCAAGAAAACACTATAAGGCGGGGAGAGTCAAGGCGCACAGCGCGGTCTTTGGTCGGTGATCTGCCGGCTGCTTTACACCCACCGGGCCGTCAGAGACATCGAGCGGCTCGAACCGAAAATGAAGGAGCGAATCGGAAAGACGCTTCTTCGCTACGAACGTGCCCCCCTGCAATACGCCGAAAAGCTCACACAGTCAGCGATTGGGTCCTACCGATTCCGAATCGGTGACTACCGAGTTGTCTTTGACCTGGAAGGAGAGGAGATTGTGGTCTTGAGAGTCGGCCACAGGCGGGAGATTTATAAGCGAGGACAGGGCCCAGCCAGCCACTCTCTAGCACCCAGACGCACCTCTTCAGTCAAGCAACGAAGCTTCGCTGCGTTCTAATAACACTTTTAGATCGCAGCATCGCCCCATCCATCACCAGTAGCAAGCACCCTTTCCGCCCAATGCGGAGACAAATGCCTTAAGTGCTCAGGAACCTTTTGACGCCATTCCTCACGCAGACGATCGATCACCGCCCTTTGAAAATCAACGACCCACTCAGCTCCACCACACGCAGGGCAGACCAGTTTTTTAACCGGCACACGCGGGAGATTATACAAATTACCAAACGGAATGACAGTTCTCAAACCGCGATAGGCTGCATCGTATTCACTCTTACGGGCATGAACTTCCGCAGGCGAGCAATAACGATGAGCCATGACAGGAGCATTTCCGGGCAGGCCGTCAATACGAAAAATCTTCGGGGTTTTCTTCACGTAGCTCAAGCAATAGGTCAGCACCCAGTGAACATCTTTGCGGAGGCACTTCACGAACACACTACGACCAAGCACCGCAGTAATATCAGCAGCCAATGTCCCGGCATTTATCCACCGAGCATCCATCAAGCCGTGAACGTGAGGATGCCACCCGTTGCCGATATTCGTACACTCCCCGAACAGAATTCCTCCCGCAATAGCTTCCTTCCATTTTTTCCTCTTCAAAACTTTCTTCACCGCACGATGGAGAGCCAGCACACAGCTCCGCGTGAGAGCCTGGACATTTTCCGGAGCAATCGTTACGAAGTTAGGCCAAAGCACCCCTGCGAGAGCCCCCGTATACCTATTTTTCAGCCTTAAAAACTCCCGACTCCGACAAACCCCACATGTCCGACCCTTACACCTCAAGCAAACCGCTTTCTCGTGACCATCCCAAGCACAAAACAGACTACGAAGGCCGTGATCTTCTCTGCGCTGCTGTAAGATGAAATCAACTTGACGCTCACTTGTTGTAGAGTCTTCGAGTTTAGAGGGATGGGACGGAGGGGATGCGCCCGCCTGAAGGCGGTGCGCAAGCCCCCCCGAACTCCCAGGCGTGGCGTTCCCCACAGCCTGCACCGGATATAGCTCACGCACAGAGCACCTCCCTTGTAGGAGGCCCCCTGCACACCACAACGACCCGTTGGTTCCCTATTGGCTACCGTTCAACGGTGGGCTACGATGGCAGCTACCACGGCTACCACCCCCCGGTTTAACCGAGTCAGAGACACTTGCAACGGGCTTCTCGTCAGTGATGACGGGAGGCCCTTGTTGCTTTCAGAAGCACACTCAACCCTCGCCTTTTTCTTTCCAGTCCACGAACTGTGTTTTATCCGTCGTCACCGGGTCGTCACCGTTGGGGAGAACGAGGCGGTTTTTTAGGCACCTTCCGGGTACTTCCCCGCCCGATACTTGAATCTGGTTTACGATCTAAGTCGCGGTTATCGCTATTGGGAGGAACCGAGGAAGCCTTCGGGGTACTTGCGCGGACTTTTACTGTTTTCCTTATGCTATAATCCGCCCCCTGTTTGTGAGAAAGCGGATACCCATGGGACGCAGGCCGTCGTCCGAGAGCCGCGTGGTACTGGTAACCGGGGCCTCCCGAGGACTCGGTCGCGCCATCGCGATGGGCTTCGGACAAGCCGGCGATCGGGTCGTCGTCAACTATCGCACGAGCGCTGCAGAAGCCGATCAGACCGTCCGAGTCATCGAAGAAGCCGGTGGAACCGCGGTCGCGCATCAGGCGGATGTCCGGGACGCCAAGAACGTGGCTGCAATGGTTGCCGCCACGGTGGACCGCTGGGGACGACTGGACGTCCTGGTCTGCAACGCAGCGGCGACCGAGGATCGTCTCGTGGTCCGCGTCTCGGATGAGGCGTGGGACAAGATCGTCGCCACGACCTTGACCGGCGCGTTTCACTGCTTGCAACACGCTGGCACCGTGATGCAGGCCCAGCGTGCCGGGGCCGTCATTCTTATCGGATCGCTGTCAGGTCTCCAGGGGCGGGCCGGCCAAGCACCCTACGCGGCGGCCAAGGCGGGCTTGCTGGGCCTGATGAGGACTGCGGCGCGTGAATGGGGAGCCGGCGGCGTGCGCGTCAATGCGATCCTGCCGGGCTGGCATGCCACAGCCCTCACGGGGTTTCACGACGATCCGACTCCCCCTCCGTTCGCGCCGGCCCTCGGCCGCAGCACCACCACGGAAGCTATCGTGAATTTTGTCGTCGCGCTTGCGGCCATGCCGGATGTCTCCGGTCAGGTCTTTACCCTCGACAGCCGGATCACCCCATTTTGATTCGCCCCGTTCAGAAGCCCTGGGGAGTCTTCATCGCCGGCACCGATACCGGCGTCGGCAAAACCATCGTCACGGCAACCATAGCAACGGCGTTCAAAGCACATGGAGTCAACGCCGGGGTCATGAAACCCATCACGACAGGGGTGGCGGAAAGTAGCACCGGATTGTCTGACCCTGATTGGCTCGTGTCCGCCATGGGCGTGACCGATCCTCCCGATCTCATCGCCCCGTATCGTTTCCCGCCTCCCGCCGCCCCTCTGGTGGCGGCGGCCCGCATGGGCCAACTCATCGACCTGAAGCGCATCCTCGATGCGTTCCAGGCCCTTTCAACTCGGCACGATTGCGTCGTCGTGGAAGGTATCGGCGGTGTCATGGTTCCCCTGACCACGGATTTGTTGGTCGTTGATCTAGTGAAACGGATGGGTCTACCCGTCCTCGTCGTCGCCCGCGCAAGCTTGGGCAGCATCAATCACACCCTCCTGACGCTGGAATGCCTGCGGAACCGTGGGGTTGAAATTGGCGGCCTGATCTTCAACCATCCTTCCCCCCCATCGGCCGGCCCGGATGAAAGCGACACCGTCCCGACCATCCTGCGGTTATCGGGAGCCCGGTCGTTCGGCGAACTGCCCTATTGCGAGGGACTCCCTCGTTCGTGGCAGCAACACCGAGGCGCACTCATCGGTCGGTTGGATGTAGAAGGATTGCTGGAAACACTGGGCTTGCGAAAGCTGGCTTGAGGTCCGACAGAGAAAAGTTTATTCTTGCCACACCGTCCACTCTTGAGTCAACCCCTGCCTGAAAAGATTGCTGCCATGAGCTCAATCGGCTGAGGAGGAACGAAGGGCGCCACGCCATTCGTAACGCGTACCACATCACCTACATGGGAAAGGTCAGCACGCCGGGGACGCCGCACCAGGAAGTGCCCTTTCAGGGGAAGATCGTGGACCTCAGTAACGGGCGGGATCGGCATGGAGACGAGAGGGCACTCGTTCCTGGAAATCGGCTCGTTGGTCCGGACCTGGATCCCAATATCCTCCGTTCCGGTTCCGCGCCGGTGCTGACCCGCGTGCAGTGGGTGAGGGACAAGGGCCCCAGGCGCCAGCCAGCTCGTCGGCCTGATGTTCGTGCTATAGAAGACAAGCCCTGCCGGCAAGGACAACGACGACCGCGGCAGAAGCCGCGGCCACGGCAAGGGCCAGGACTAAAGTAGCCTGAACTATCCCACAGCAAAATCCCGGAGAGTTATGTATAATGGCGCTGCCCCCAATGTACCGGTAGGATGTCCGGGATGCACCAAGGTCTCTGTTCTGAGAAAGAGAAGCTCCGTAGGCGAGGGCCCTTCAGAGCCAGAACAATGCAGTGGAGCCGCAGTGGAGCCGATTGAGCAGCCGGCGAACACGAAGTGACGACTGCAGGCGGGGAGCCGTATTTTACACTCGACATCAATGGCGAACGAGGGCATGCCGGATCTTAGCGTTGTGGTGCCTTGTTTCAACGAGGAAGATGCGCTCCCTGTCTTCTTCCAGGAAATTATTCCGCACCTCGACTCCGTCGTGAAGGGGAATTGGGAGATCATTGCTGTTGATGATGGAAGCAACGACAGCACGTGGTCGATAATCAGCGATTACAGCGCAAAAGACAAGAGAGTCCACGGCGTTGCGCTGAGCCGGAATTTTGGGCACCAGCCCGCGGTAGACGCCGGCCTTATATTCGCAAGCGGGAAATATGTCGCGATTCTCGATTGCGATTTACAAGACCCACCGGCGGTGTTGGTAGAACTGATCAAAAAGATCCGAGCCGAACACTATGACGTGTGCTATGCGGTGAGACAAAGCAGAGACGCAAACCTGCTCTTACGTTTCCTGTACAAGCTGTTTTACCGCTTCATGATGATGCTTGCCGAAAGGGCTTGGCCATTAGATGCAGGTGACTTTTGCGTGTTCAATCGGTCTGCCTTGAATTCGATCCTCGCGATGCCTGAAAGCATTCGCATGTTGCGTGGACTCCGTTCATGGATAGGACTCAGACAAGGGTACGTGAGCTATGATCGGCCCGCCAGGGTCCATGGTCGCTCCAAATATAATTTGCTAACACTCTCTTCACTTGCCATCCGCGCTTTCGTGGGCTTCTCTCAAGTTCCCCTCCGCCTCGCCTCGTGGATCGGATTCTGCATGACGCTGGCATCTATAGTCATTGGCGTCTTTTTTGTGCTTAATAGATTAATCCCGGGCATCACTCCCTTTGGCTATTATGTCGGCCAAAATCCGGGCATCACAACCCTGGTTGTGTTGATGCTCTTCGTAAACAGCATGCTGTTTCTTTGCATCGGCATCATCGGCGAGTATCTTGAGGTCATCGTAAAAGAGACGAAGGGCCGGCCAACCGCGATTGTAAAGGAAACGGCTGGAAATCCTTGCATGCAACCCCACAAGGTTCCCATTATCTGTTTGCCGAACATTCATGAGTCGCGCCAGTTGAAATGAATGACCGTCCTTGTATCACGTATTTGTCACCTCCAACTGCCGTCTACATGGCGGAGCATTGGTTCGACATCGCAAACTTGTCGCATTTCTGGATCCGACGCCGTTTTGAAATCCTCCAGTGTTTGATGCAACGCATTCCCTTTCCAGGTGGATACGCAGCGGAAATAGGTTGTGGAAACGGCTTGCTACAGGCGCAGTTGGAGACTGCGCTAGGGATTGTCGTCGACGGCTTTGATCTGAGTATAGAGGCCCTGAAGAAGAATCAGGCTAAGGCAGGCGGTCTTTACTGCTACGACATCCATAACTGCCACGCGGCTTTTGAGGGGCGGTACCGCTCTCTATTTTTATTTGACGTCCTAGAGCATATTCAGGACGAAGATTGCTTTATGAGATCAATACTATTTCATCTTTCGCAAGACGGGCTCCTGTATATCAACCTGCCGGCCCTTCAGGTCTTCTACTCGGCGTATGATATTGCTGCCGGCCACTTCCGCCGATACGACATGGAGACCTTGCACAGAGTTGCGACTCGAAACGGGCTCACAATTCTCGAGTGGACGTATTGGGGGTTGCCTTTGCTTCCGATGTTGTTTCTCCGGAGGCTATTGCTGGCAGGCACAAAGGACCAGAAATTGATTATTCACAGAGGGTTTGATCCTTGCAACGCGAGCCTTAACAAAGTCATGTTGGCATTATCAAGGTGTGAACGGATTCCACAAAAACTCTGCGGTACCAGTTTGATGGCCGTGTTGACAAGGCAGACGAATGCGGTGGTGTAACCACGGGGAGACAAGATCGTCGGCTATCATCATGACCCTTATCGGGGGCTGTTACTGATCATTGGTCTTCTGTCGCGGGTTGAAATCCTCTGCATTATTGGGCTCTCATCCCTCGACGTCTTCACAGACCTCTGCCTAAATTACCCCTGGACGTAGTGGGTTCAGGATCAACTCGTCCGATCTCGACCTGGGAGGTAGGTTGGTGAAAGGCTGGCTTCCGCCACTTGCTGACAGAGGCTTTCTCGTCACGACCGGCATGCTGGTGATCGGGGCGTTTTTGCTGCGTGTGTATCAACTCGGCAAGCAAGAGCTCTGGATTGACGAGGCACTCTCGTTTTATACCACGACTACCCGCGTGGACCTAGACGGGGTCTTGCTCGCCGAGTATACCCCACCGCTGTATAATCTGTTGCTCTGGCGGTGGGGTGGGTGGGTGGGCACCAGTGAAGCGAATATGCGAATGTTGTCCGTGATCTTCGGGACCCTTTTCATCCTCGCGGTCATCTGGGCTGGCGCCACTTTCTTCAACAGACGTGTGGGATTATGGGCTGGCGCCTTCGCCGCGATTGCGCCGATCCATATCTATTATTCGCAGGAGGCCAGAGCCTATGCGTTGCTCGTCCTTGTCTTGATGCTGTCCAGCGTGCTGCTTTGGCGCGCCCTGCGGCTCCAGACCCCCGCCTCATGGGTCATGGCGACAACGACAGGGATGCTTGCCCTCTACACGCATTATTTTGCAATTTTGGCGTTACTCCCGACGACGTTCATGGTCTTAATTGGTCAGCACCGACAGCACGTCAGACAGACCTTGGTTCGACTAGGAGTCGCGACCTTGGTGTGCGCGCTGGTGTATACGCCGCTGCTCTACTGGCATTTGGTGCGCACAAACCATTCGCGAGCCGAACTAGGCTGGATACAAAGTATTTGGGAAGCGACTCCTCCGGCTCTTGCGATCCCGTACACGCTTGAGGTCTTTGGGCTTGGGAGCCAGGCTGGGTTCTTGAATAATCTTGTCAAGGTCTATCCATACGTCACATTCCCCTCATCGCTTCGCCTACTTGGCTTCGCGCTTCTTCTGATTCTCGGCATATGGGTCGCGATTCCCTGGAAGGACGACCAGTTGCAGATCTCCTTTCTCCGCGACCGGAAGATCTGGCTGTGGACGATGCTCTTCTTGCCCCTGGGTACCTTATGGCTGGTGTCTTTCTATCAGCCCCTCTATACGGTTGGACGCTACGACCTCGTCGCCTTTCCAGCTTACACTTTGCTAATGGGACTGGCCATGGCAAAGTTGCAAGGTGCGGGAAGAACTGGGCCGCTTCTTACCCTCTGTGTCACTATGGCCTTCTCATTGTTGGTCGGAACCAAACTCGTCCAATATTACCAGTTGCCCCCTCGTCCACCGGGGCCATGGCCAAGTGCGCGGAGCACTGCGGCCACTCTTCTCCCTATTGTGAGAAATGGTGACGTCGTGGTGTTTACTGGCCTTCGCGGGCTTCAGATTTTGTATTATTTCTCACGCGAGGGATTTGTATGGGTCGGAGAGAATTGTGAAAATCAAGAGATGGGCCGACGCTTCGGTTGCCGAATGTTTCCACTGGAAACGGAGAAGACTCCTGCCACCGGACATGTGTCGATTCCTCTTCAGGCTGTTCGAGACGATCTCCGAATCATTCTGTCTGCTCTCTCTGAACCTGGGGGCACCCTATGGATTGTGTTCAATCGAGGAAGCTATCGTGGAGGGCGTCTCCTTGTGCCACAGCCGGATTCATTTCTCGTGGACGAGCTGCAACGCATGGATTTTCATTTCACGCCCGCAGATCTGAAAAATTCAAAAGGTATCTTCGCATTTACTCGATGATGGTCTAGAGCATTGTTATAGCTCGGCAAATACTGAAGGAACTGGGCAGCATCAATCACACCCTCCTGACGCTGGAATGCCTGCGGAACCGTGGGGTGCCGATCCTCGGCCTGATCTTCAACAACCCGGCTCGGCCACCGTCAGTCTCGGATGAGAGCGAAACTGTCCAGACCATTCTGCGAGTATCAGGACTCCGCTCCTTCGGGGAATTGCCGTATTGTGAGGGGCTTCCCGCAGCCTGGTCTCAACACCGAGAAAAGCTTGTGGGACGGCTAGAGGTTGACGGACTCGCGCAGACGCTGGGAATGCAGGGACTGGCCTAGGTCTCCGGATGCAGAGCAGGTAACGGGCGTCCGGCAGCATATTGTCCGAAACAGTGGAAAGATGTTGAACAAAAGATTATCGTGGAGACGAGAACGGCAGGGCCAGCGGGAACAATGACAGCTTTGAAGATCGAAGACAAGAAACGAGCGATCCGCGAGCGCTTCGATAGGCTGGCGGGCGAACGGGAGCACTGGCAGCGGAAGAGTCGCTACTATTACCAGGACCAGCAACGTTACTTCCGCTTCCTCGTGCCGGAAGGTCTTCGGGTGCTGGAAGTCGGATGCGGGCTGGGAGATCTATTGGACGCCCTGAAGCCTGCCAGGGGGCTGGGGATTGACCTCAGCGAGGGCATGGTGAAGGAAGCCTCGCGCCGGCACCCGCACATGGAGTTTCGGGTGGCCGATCTCGAGACTCTCAATCTGAATGAGACCTTCGATGTGATCATCCTGGCGGATGTGGTCGGACACCTGCTTGATGTGGAAGCCGCCCTGAAGAATCTTCGTCGGTGTTGCACCCCGAAGACACGCCTCATCATTTCCTACTATAACCTTTTGTGGGAACCCGTCCTGCGCCTAGCTGAAATGGTTGGCTTGAAGATGCCACAGCAACATCAAAACTGGCTGGCGCCGGAGGATCTCGTCAATTTGCTCCATCTGGAGGATTACGAGGTTGTCAAGACCGAGCGACGTTTGTTGCTTCCCAAGTGGATCCCGGTGCTGTCCCCCGTCGTCAACCGTTTTCTCGCCTGCCTGCCTGGGCTACGGGCAGCCTGCTTGTGTCACTACCTTGTAGCCAGGCCGCTGTTTGCCCGCCAACACCACGAGTACTCCACAACCATCGTCATTCCGTGCCGCAACGAACGTGGCAACATCGAACCGGCCATCCAGCGGATGCCGTATTTCGGGAGTCACCAGGAGATTATTTTCGTGGACGGACACTCCACGGATGGCACCCAAGAAGAGATCCGGCGCGTGATCCGCCAGTACCCACAACGGGACATTCGCCTACTCGTCCAGGACGGCAAGGGCAAGGGGGATGCCGTGCGCATGGGTTTTGCCCACGGCAAAGGGGACATCTTCATGATCCTGGATGCGGATCTGACCATGCCGCCCGAGGACCTTCCGAAATTCCAACAGGCCATCGCCAGCGGTACGGGGGAATTCATCAACGGGTGTCGGCTGGTCTATCCGATGGAGAAGGAGGCGATGCGGGCACTCAACCTGCTGGGCAATAAGTTTTTCAGCATGGCGTTTTCCTGGTTGCTCAACCAGCGGATCAAAGACACGCTCTGCGGCACGAAGGTGCTGTTTCGTGAAGACTACCACCGCATCGAGGAGAACCGCCAGTACTTCGGAGACTTTGATCCGTTCGGGGACTTTGACCTGCTTTTCGGGGCCTCCAAGCTCAACCTGAAGATCCTGGAAGTGCCGATCCGTTATCAGGAACGGCATTACGGGACCACGAACATCCGGCGGTTCACCCACGGCTGGCTGCTGCTCAAGATGACCTTCTTCGGATTCTTTAGGCTTAAGGCGGTGTGAGGACCGAGGAGCTTCTGCGCCAGCACCGGGCGGTCTGGCAGAACAAGCCGGTGCTCCGGGCGCTGTACACGGCCTGGTATGAGGAAATCGCCTCATACCTGCAACCTGGATGTACGTTGGAGGCCGGCGGCGGCACCGGCAACCTCAAGGAATTTGCGCCGCAGGTGGTGTGTACAGATGTGGTCGAGCTCCCCTGGCTCGATATCGTAGCTGACGCCCAATGCTTACCCATCACTTCGGGGACGTTGACAAACATCGTGCTGATTGATGTCCTACACCACATCGAGAACGTACGATTGTTCTTCGATGAGGCCTTGCGGGTCCTCCGGCCCGGCGGGCGCATCGTCGTGATGGACCCATACATTTCCTGGCTGTCGTGGCCGTTCTACCACGGCTTTCATCCTGAACCCGTGGATTTCACGCAGGATCCGTTGCGCCTCCGGCCGCCTCGAGCCGATCGGACGCCTTTTGATGCCAACCAAGCCATGGCGACGATGCTGTTCGAGCGCAGCTATGAGGCTTTTAGACGGCACTATCCGCAACTAGACAAGCGAGTCCACCGACGGCTGGCCTTCTTCGCATACCCGCTGAGTGGAGGCTTCGAGCACCCGTCGTTGCTGCCTATGTCATTCGTGCAACCATTGCTTGCTATCGAACGCGCGTTAGGGTTGCTGGATCGTTTGTTGGCTTTCCGCATTCTTGTGGTGCTGGAAAAGACGGCCTGACCGTGCTACTCGCCGTCGTCCGGGCCGATCAATTCCTTGATCTTGGCGCCGATGTCCTTCGCGGCCATGAGGGACTCGCCGACCAGGATAGCCCGCACGCCGGCTTCAGCGACGCGCTTCACGTCGTCCCGCGTGGCAATCCCGCTCTCGCTCACGATCAGCTTGTCCGCCGGGATGCGCTTCGCCAGCCGGAAGGTCACGTCAAGCGAGGTCACGAACGTCGTCAGATCGCGGTTGTTGATGCCGATGATCCGTACCTCGGGAAGCCGTTCCAGCACGAGATCAAGCTCGCGCTCATGGTGCACTTCGATCAACACGTCGAGGCCGAACTCCTGCAGCGCCAGGTGGTAAAAGTCGATCAATTGCACGCGGTCGAGCGCCGCCACGATCAGCAACACGGCATCCGCCAGATGCGCCCTCGCTTCGTAGAACTGGAGCTCGTCCACCATGAACTCCTTGTTCAGAGCAGGGAGCAGGACCTCCTCCCGGATCGCGCGGAGGCCGCCGAGACTTCCTTGGAAAAATTCCGTATCCGTCAGGACGGAGAGCGCGGAGGCGCCGTGGTCACGATAGGTTCTGGCGATCGCGAGCGGATCGAAGTCCTCGCGGATGACCCCCTTGCTCGGCGACGCTTTCTTGACCTCGGCGATCAAGCGGGGCGTCTCCCCTCGGGGGATGGCGGCCGGACGCGCCGGCCCGACCGCAGGCTGGGCAGGAAGCGCAGCCAGCGCCCGGTAGAACCCGAGCGGCGCCGGCAGATCACGGATCTTCGTCTTGAGGTCAGTGAGATAGGCCGCCTTCTTCTTCTCTTTGATTTCCCGCTTCTTGTGCTCAAGGATCTTGTGCAGAATCATGGGTTATCGTTAAACGTTATTCGTTAAACGGTTTGTTTCTCGTCTCACGATTAACGTTTCACGGTTAACGTTGAGCGTCCTAACGGTTGGTCCACTTGATCAGGCGTTCCAGCTTGTCCATCGCAGCCCCCGATCGGATGATCGTCTGCGCCAGCGCAACGCCGTCCTGCAGCGTCGCGGCTTTCCCGCAGGCGACCAGCGCCGGAGCAGCATTGAGCTGGACGAGCTGCTGACGCGGCCCTTCTCTGCCGGACAGGACGTCTCGGATGATGCGCGCGTTCTCTTCAGCGTCCCCGCCAGCCAGGTCCTTGGGCCGCGCCCGCTGGAACCCGAAATCGCGGGGCTCCACGACATAGCTGGTCAAGCGGCCTGCCTTGCCTTCGCAGACGCGGGTCCGGTCCGTGAGCGTGATCTCATCCAGCCCATCCATGCCGTGCACCACGTAACAATGCCGGACCCCGAGCCTCATCAAGACGCTCGCCATCAGGTCGGTCAGGCTCTCCTCGTACACCCCGACGATCTGGACGGTCGCGCCGGCCGGATTCGTCAGCGGGCCCAGGAGATTGAAGATCGTGCGCACGCCGATCTCCTGCCGCGGACCGACGGCATGTTTCATGGCGCCGTGAAATACCGGCGCGAAGAGGAACCCAACGCCGATCTCGTTCACGCACCCTTCCACCTGCTCGGGCGGGAGGTCGATGCGCACGCCGAGGCACTTCAACACATCCGCGCTGCCGGAGCGCGATGACACGGCCCGATTGCCGTGCTTGGCTACGGTGATCCCCGCACCGGCCACCACAAAGGCGACCGTCGTGGACACATTGAAGGTCGTCCCCCCGTCTCCGCCCGTGCCGCACGTGTCTACAACCAGCGGATCGGCCGGCCGGATACGCACGGCTTTCGCCCGCATGGCCCGGGCGGATCCCGTAATCTCGTCCACGGTTTCGCCCTTCATGCGAAGCGCCGTGAGATAGGCCGCGATCTGCGCCGGCGTCGCCTGCCCCTCCATGATTTCCAGCATCACCGCTTCGGCCTCGGCCTCCGTCAGATGTTGCCGCTCGATGAGCTTGGCGATGGCGTCTTTAATCATGATCGGAACCGTCTGGTCCTGCTACCGACCCAGAAAATTGCGGAGCAGATCCTTGCCCGGACGCGTCAGGATGGATTCGGGATGGAATTGCACGCCTTCGACCGGAAGGGTCCGATGACGGAGTCCCATGATCTCCCCTTCAGCGGCCTCGGCCGAGATTTCCAGACAGGATGGGAGCGTCTCCCGCCGCACGATCAGCGAATGATAGCGCGTGGCCTCGAAGGGATTTGGCAGGTCGCGGAAGATCGTTTTCCCGTCATGCTTGATCCAAGACGTCTTCCCATGCATCAGCCGCTCGGCGCGGACCACTTCGCCGCCGAAGGCCTCACCGATGCTCTGATGTCCCAGGCACACGCCCAAAATCGGAATCTTCCCGGCCAGCCGTTTGATGTTCTCGACCGACACCCGGGCTTCTTTCGGCGTACAGGGCCCGGGCGAGATCACGATCCACGCCGGCTTCATCGCCGCGATCTCGTCCACCGTGATCGCGTCGTTGCGGGCGACCCGCACGTCCTCGCCGAGCTCGCCGAGATACTGCACGAGGTTGTAGGTGAAGGAGTCGTAGTTGTCGATGACCAGCAGCATCGTCTCAGTCCAGCCCGCGCTCGGCCATCTCCACGGCCCGCATCATGGCCTTGGCCTTGTTGCAGGTCTCAACATACTCGGCTTCGGGATCCGAATCCGCCACGATCCCGGCGCCTGCCTGGATGAAGGCTTGACGGCCCTTCACCACGACAGTCCGAATATTGATGCAGGTGTCCATATTGCCCGAGAACCCGAAGTACCCGACCGCGCCCGCATAGGGTCCCCGCCTCGACGGCTCTAGATCCTCGATGATCTCCATGGCGCGGATCTTGGGTGCGCCGGAGACCGTCCCGGCCGGAAAGCACGCCCGCAGCACGTCATAGGCGTCCTTGCCCGTTTGCAGGCGGCCCTCGACCTGGGAGACCAGATGCATGACGTGCGAATACTGCTCCACGACCATGAAGTCCTTGACGCGGACGGTTCCGGGGCGCGCCACCCGCCCGACATCGTTACGGCCCAGATCCACCAGCATCACATGTTCGGCTCGCTCCTTCTCGTTGGCTAGCAACTCCTCACGCAAGACGCGGTCCTCCTCCTCGGTGATCCCGCGACGGCGGGTACCGGCGATCGGCCGCAACTGCACGAGGTCGTCCTCGCAGCGGACCAACACCTCCGGCGACGCCCCCACCAGCTCCACTTCGGGAAACCTTAGGTAGTACATGTACGGTGAGGGATTGATGACCCGCAGTGCGCGGTACACATCGAACGGCCGGGCCCGAATGGATGCCTGCCACCGCTGCGAGAGCACGCCCTGGAAGATATCGCCGGCCTTGATGTAGTCCTTCGTTTGCATCACCATCTTTTCAAAATCGGCTTTGCTCATGTTGGACGTGAAGGCGGGCGGGCGTCGGCTCTGGGGACGCCGTGAAGCCGGGCGGCGGCCCGTGCGGAGCCGC
>OBEQ010184433.1_pt1 | contig 21466 bp, 21 predicted proteins | sample 1670901 | NCBI WGS metagenome assembly OBEQ01 (sample SAMEA104232315, study PRJEB22302) | groundwater metagenome | biome: forest; feature: aquifer; material: groundwater | place: USA | collected 2011-08-07 | depth 5.4 m
CAGATAAATGAGCGCGTCATATTTCTTCGCCAAGGCGACGAGGGCATTGAGATCGGCCTTTTGACCGCTCACGCTGAAGACTCCGTCGATGCAGATCATCTTTCGCGCGGCTTCTTGATTTTGAATGAGAAGTTCTTCCAACTGCGCCCAATCTTGATGAGCAAAGCTGACGAGCTTCGCCCCTTGGTCCCGCGCAATCCGGCATCCATCATGAACCGTCTTGTGGGTATGCCGGTCGATGAAGATCACCGAATCGGGACCGGTCAAGGCGGGGATCACGCTGATGTGGGTGAGCGAAAGGGTCGGAAAAACAAGCGTCGATTCGGCGCCGACCAGTCGGGCCAGCTTTTCTTCCAAAACCTCATAAGGCTCCGGGCTGGAGGCCAACCGCGCCCAACTCGGATGGACTCCCCATTTCTTCAGAGCCGGAGGAATGCTTTCGATAATTTCTTCCCGGAGATCGAATCCAAGATAATTGCAGGAGGCGAAATCGTAATACCAACGATCACCGATCCGGATCCTCCGCCCGTCGATCTCGCGCGTGACCGTATCGTAGAGCGACCCGGAATTCTTGATGTCAAAAAGGGCCTGGTTGAACCCCTGACTCTTCCCGGCGATGTAGTTTTTAAGGAAGTGAGACATTTTAAGGATGATCCTTTACAACTCGAAAGCCGATGTCGTGAGCGAGGTAAACTTGACCTGGATCGATAGGCTCGATGTGATCAGAACGCATCTCGTCCAGTTGCTCTGTATCGTTATTCCAAGAACTCCCGCGCAGCGCGAAAGGATCCTTTATTCCGGGGGTAAAGGTGATGTTAAGAACGTTCCCCGCCATATGAAAGAAGTCATGGGGACCCGGAAGATAACGTGGGTCATCAACATCGCAGGTGGTTTCGTCACCGGTGTAAGTGAGGGAGTCAAAGTGGGCTAGTTTAGTCCCGCCTTGGTACAATTCTCCTGTCCACAATTGTCCCGTACTGGTGGCATATTCCAGACCTCCGTCAACCCCGGCTGCGTAACCCCACTCATCATTGGTCGGAAGGCGGAAACCATTGGCTAAGCAGTATTCAAGTGCCTGATACCCGCTTCTGTCCACCACCGGTTGCTTGGGACGGTTGAACCATTGAAGAAGAGGCATCCCGTCAGTCAATCCCCAGCAATCAGGATGAGACATTTCAGGATCAGTCCTTATAGGATATAAATCGACCATTAACTTGAAGACAATGAAAGCTCCATGAACAATCGGGGGCTGCCTTATACCCCAGCTTTTACTCTTAGGAACAGGAAAGTCGCAACCGCCTCCTGGTAATTTTGCTAAAAGGGATCTGAGATTCTTTTCGCGTGCCGTTATCGATACACCGCCGTCTTCGGACTTTGTTAACGCGACAAATGGTTCGCTTTTAAAGCGGTCTGCATGGGCCCGATATTCCTCATTGGTGACCGGGTATTTCCCCATGGAAAACGATTGAATCTGCCGCCCCTGATAGCCCCCTCCTGGAATCAAAACCAACTGGGGAAGAGATGAAGTAATGCCTGACATTTAAAACCTCCTGAATAGTTCCTATTATCTAATAGCTGTTATTTTCGTCTCTTCGAAAGAAAGGTTGCGGGGAATTTCACCTTCAAGTTCACACTTCAGGGCTTTTTAGTTCAGAGCTTTTTTTAATGCTTATCCAGGCTACATACCAAGCAACCCTTTACATGGTTCGACAAGCTCACCATGTCCTTATTTCCCAATGATTTTTGGGGGCATGGTGAGCCCCGTCGAACCATGAATAAGGTAGAATTCTACCCTAATCCCCCAATAGCCCTTCCACGAAATTTCTTCGGGAGAAATCGCCGCCGGTGATGACGGTCCAGTAGCCTTCGCCGCCGAAGAGTTGTTGGACGATTCTCTTCGGATCGAGGCCGCCGGTGTGGAGGCGTTGGACCTTGTCCTTCATCTCTTCCAGGTAGGTCAGCTTGTCTTTGAGGAGTTGCCGACCTCCTTTCAAGGCGGGGGCGTGGCCGCAAAAGAGGGCTTCAAAATCCAAAGACGAAGCCTTTTTGAGCGAATCGATCACCTGGAGAGGATGTTCCTCCCTGCGCCAATAATTTTTCCGAACGCCGAGAAAGAGATCGCCGGAAAAGAGCCAACCCTTTTTCGGCTCGTAGAAGACCGTCATATCGTCCGAATGGCCGGGAAGGAGATGAACTTGAAAATTGAGTTGCTCGGTCTCGACCGTGGCCGGAAGAGGCTGCGCCTCTCCGCCGATTTGGCTTCCCCAAAAGACCTTTCCATAAAGCGACTGACGACTACGAACAGCGCAAATACCTCTCTCGACGCGGGCAAGACTCGACTCAGGGGCAAAGACCGGGATGCCAGAGAGGTTGAGCGAGATCACGTTGCCGGCGTGGTCTTCGTGATAGTGAGTCACGATCGCCTGCCGGATATTTTCACCGTCAAGAAATTGCTGAAAGGGACGGGCGGCGGCGGGGCAGCCGGTATCGATCAAGAGGTCATCGACGAGATACGCATGACACCGATAAAAGGCCCTGCCGAAATAACTTCGCGCCATCGTCAGGCGTCTGACCGGTCCGAACGAATCGATTTTCAACATCAGGGAAGACCTATTTCGGAGAGAAATTCTTCCAGAACCTTCAGGTAGTCCGATCCCCCCCGAAGGTAGACGTCATTATGAACGGCTCCTTCCACGACATAAAATCGCTTCGGGTGAGGAGCCGCCTCAAAAAGTTTTTTGCCCATGCTGAATGGCACGACGGGATCGTTCGTTCCATGAATCACCAGGAGCGGGGACTTAAGCTGCCGAATCTTTTCCACCGAATGAAAGGCGTTCGGGACGAGGGCTTGAGGGATAAAAGGATAGGCGGTCTGTGCCATTTCGTGAAGGGAGGTGAAGGTGCTTTCCAGAATCACCGCCTCGAAGGGGGCCTCGCTCCCCAGCTCGATCGCCAGCGCCCCTCCCAAGGATTCTCCAAATAGAACAATCTGTTCCCCCTGAAAACCGAGAGTTTCGCACAGATAGCGAAGGGCGGCACGACTATCTTGGATGACTCCTTTAATGGTGGGACTTCCCTCGCTCCCGCCGAAGCCCCGATAATCGAAGATAAAAATATTCCAGCCGATCTTGCTCAAAAAACGGATTCGGTCGACCCGGTCGCCGATGTTTCCCGCATTACCATGCAGAAAAAAGAGGGTCCGATCGCTCTTTCCGGGGAAGAACCATCCGTGCAGCCGGTGGCCGTCGTCGTTATTAAAGAAGCCCTCCCGATAAGGGATCTCCAGTTGAGAAGGATAAACTCCGATGACCTTAACGGGAAAGAAAAGGAGTTTGTTGGTCAGCAACCCACTCAGCCCCGATAGGATACCCATAAGTGAAAATTATTTGATCAGAGAACCTGTTGCGTGAATTTTAGGATTATGGGGATTCATGGGACTATTGGGATTCGATCGACTCCCCCGTCCGGTCAGAAGCTCTTCCCGAAGGGCGGTCATCTCTCCCTGTAGAAGGAATTTTCTCAGGTCATTCTCCCTTTTTCGAAGCCAAATCATCAGGGCAATCAGAAAGAGAACGGTTGATGCCGAGGCGAGCAGGGCCAGGAGCGACATCGATTCCGTATTACGAAGATGTTCTGTTGAAGGGGCCTGGAGAGCCTCCGGAGCGGGAGAGGGGAGGGCGACGACCGCCAGCGCTGGGGCAATCGGAACGGATACCGGTGGTGGTGGAGTCGGTATCGGAACCAGAACAGGAGCCGGAACCTCTGACACACTCGGGGCCGCAGGTAGAGTCAAAGGTTGCAGTTGAATCTTTCGCTTGAGAAGACGAATCTCTTCGGTCTGATCTTTCAAAAGTTGCAACTGTTGGGCATGATGGGCCTGCTCTTGTTCCACCAATCGGTCTAATTTTTGATGGAGATTCCCGATCCCTTGCTTCGTCTCTTGATCGATGATGGAAGCGCCGGTGGCGGAGAAGAAAATGAAAACCAGAAGTACAGCAAGCGCTGGTTTGTTCATTATGAACCGGTTCCTAGCACTGCATCAAGGCTTTGTAAACCCCTATTGATTTCCGTCGGGGATCCCCCTATAAGGCCTCCGCTATGCGTTTCCGCGAGATTGCCCCATCGATTGCACCCCTTTCCGAAGTCGGCTTCGGCGTCTGGAGCGTTGCCACCACCTGGTGGGGGATTAAAGATAAAGAGGTCGGAATCCGGCTTCTTCGAGAAGCGAAAGAACTCGGCGTTAATTTTTTCGATACGGCCAATGTCTACGGCCAGGGGCTCGGAGAGACGGTTCTTCAAGAGGCGTTCGGCGACGACATCAAAGAGATCATTATCGGAACCAAGTTTGGGTACGACTTCGAAGAGGGGGTCGTTCGAACCGGCCATGGCGAACTGCCGCAAGATTGGTCGCCGGAGTTTATTCGCAAGACCTGTGAATCCAGCCTCAGAAGGCTCGGGCGCGATTGGATTGATATCTATCAGCTTCACAACCCAAGAATCGAGGCGGTACAATCGACCGAAATCCTGGAGACATTAAAGGCCCTTCAAAAAGAAGGAAAGATCCTCGAATATGCCGCCGCCCTCGGGCCCGACATCGGCTGGGCGGAAGAGGGACACGCCGCGATGAACGAAGGCGGCTACAAGATTTTGCAAGTGATCTACAGCCTCTTGGAGCAAGACCCAACCTCGGAGTTGATCCCGACCGCCGAAAAGACCGGCGCAAAATTCATCGTCCGCGTCCCTCACGCCTCGGGCCTCCTCGACGGAAGTTATAATCCTCAAAAACATTTCGACAAATCGGATCATCGAAGCCACCGCAAAGATCTTTGGATGCAGGCCGGGATCGAAGGGGTTGAATTATTGAAAGGGGTCCTTTCCAAAGAAAGGTCCTTGGCCGAGTCGGCAATTCTTTTTTGTCTTGCGGCGTCGCCGGTTGTGACCGTCCTCCCTAATTTTACCAGATCGGAACAGATCAAAACCTTCACCGCTGCGGTCGAAAAATCCCGATTCTCAAAGACAGAACTCGAAAAGGTCTTCACCCTCTGGGAAAACACTCTTGCCGCGAAGCTCGACCAGCCGTTTGCCGACAGCCGGTCTAAGCCGACGCCTAAAGCAGCTTGATCGCCTTTTAAATTTGACGGGGTGTCCGATGGAGGGTCCGTGGGAATTAACCCCCCGCGATCGCCGGGACGATTGAGATCTCGTCCCCGTCCTTTATAGGGGTTGTTTCCCCCTTCAAGAAGCGGATGTCTTCGTTGTTGACGTAGAAGTTGATGAACCGACGGAGCGAACCTTTTTCGTCGTAGAGGCGCGACTTCATCCCCGGATATTGGCGTTCCAGATCGGCCAGGACGTCTTTGATACTGGTCCCGGAGGCCTTGATCTCCCCCTGATTGTTGGTCAGTTTTTGCAACGGTGTTGGGATACGGATTTTGACGGACATACCTTCCTCCTTAATTGGTTATTGGACGCGCTTCAAAATCTTTGAGCCCCTCATCCCAGGCGTAAAGATTCATCTCCTTCAACTTTCCTTCATAGATCGAGACGACAAGATACGCAACCCCCGGATACATTGGCCCTTCATCCGGCCAGGGGGCGGCGACGAGGCGATCTTCTTCGGAGAAATAGGCATCGTGATCGGTGTGCGAATGAAAGATCGCCTTGACCTCTTGGCCATTCCGTTCCGCCTCCTCAAACAGCTTTTGCTGACTCTGAGGGTCGATCAGATAGGCAGTCTTTGAGGTGCGTGGATAGGTGTCGGGATATTTGGCGTGCATCTCGTCATAGATATTTTTGATCGGAACGAATTCGGTCACGGAGTTTTGCCCTTTTTCCCCGATCAAGAAACCACACGCCTCGCTCGGGTAGTGTTCAATCGAGTGGTTCACGACTTGGTCTGAAATTTCTTGGCAAATGATCAGCATAGATTAATTTTATAACTCCCCCTTCCCCCTCTTAAATTAAGAGGGGGATTGAGGGGGCGTTATATCCCCACCTCCTGATACGGAATATCCTGTACGTCCTTCTCCCACTCCAGGATGCTGAAATAACGGTCCCCATGGTCCGGAAAGATCGTCACGACCACCCCTTCTTGGATCTTTTCCGCAATCTGCAGGGCGCCGACCATGGCAGCTCCCGAAGAATGTCCGACGATCAACCCTTCTTCTCTCGCGAGCCGTTCCGCCATTTCATAGGCCGGTTCGGTCGGCATCGGGATCTTTCCGTCGAGCTCCCCCTCCTTATAAATGCCGGGGACGATCGAGGTCGCCATATGTTTCAGCCCCTCAAGCCCGTGGAGGGCGTTGTCCGGTTCGATCGCAAACACCTCGATTTTCGGATTGTAGCCCTTCAAACGCCGTCCGGTCCCCATGACCGTTCCGCCGGTGCCGATCGTTGCGGCGAAGTGGGTGACCTTTTTATCGGTCTGCCGCCAGATTTCCACGCCGGTCGTGTCGTAATGGGCCTTGGGGTTGAATTCGTTGTTGTACTGATCCGGCATAAAATAACGGCCCGGATTTTCGTGAAGGAGTTTTTTGGCGAGTCGAATCGCCCCGTCCGATCCCTCCATCGGAGAGGAATAGATGATCTTGGCCCCGAAGGTGGTCACGATCTGTTTTCGTTGAAGGCTGACATTTTCCGGCATCACGAGTTCCACTTGCAGTCCGAGGGCCGCGCCGATCATCGCATAGGCGACGCCGGTGTTTCCGGAGGTGGAGTCGAGGACGACCTTCTCTTTCGTCAATTGTCCCGATTTAAGACCTTCCTGAATCATCCGATAGGCCGCCCGGTCTTTGACCGAGCCGCCGGGGTTGAAATATTCAACCTTGGCGAAAATCTTGACCTTGCCCGAGCGGACCTGCGGGACGTCGTTGCCGACCTCGCGAATACGGACAAGAGGAGTGTTGCCGATTTTGTCTAAGATCGAGGAGAGGAGCATTACTCGATGACATTCATTTCAATCGGTTCAACCTTGACTCCGCGCTTGCGGAAAAAGTCGAAGGCCTGCTCCATCTTTTTCTCGGGGCCCTTCAGTTCGACGGCGATCAGGCCGATGTTTTCATTGACCGAGGCCGATCGGATGTTGAACCGGATCCCGTAGCGGTCATACATCTCGCAGATGATCGGTTCCTTGGTCTTCAACGCCGGGAAGGTGAGATAAACTTTTCGAAGGACCGGCCTGGATGATTTCTTTTTCATACGCTCTCCTTTATTTCATTTCTTTTCCATAATGGCATCAAACTCGTTTATATTTGCATGAATAATCTCCGGTCTTCCGACATAGCCGGCGATCGCCTCTTGTGTCTTGAGGCCGTTGCCGGTGATGCAGAGAACGACCGATTCGTTCTTTTGAATCTTTCCCTGGCCGATCAACTTTCTGGCAACCCCTAAGGTGACCCCTCCCGCCGTCTCGGTAAAGATCCCTTCCGTCTCGGCCAGGAGTTTGATGGCATCGACGATCTCCTCATCCGAGACATCTTCTCCCCATCCGCCCGAATCTCGAATGACCCCCATCGAATAGAATCCGTCCGCCGGGTTGCCGATCGCGAGCGACTTCGCGATCGTGTTCGGCTTGACCGGTTTGAACAGTTCCCAGCCGTTCTTGACCGCCGTCGTAATCGGCGAGCAGCCGGTCGCCTGGGCCCCATGGATCTTGCAACGTTTCGAAGAAATAAATCCGAGGTTGTAAAACTCTTTGATCGCCTTCGAGACCTTGGTAATGAGCGATCCTCCCGCCATCGGGACGACCACGTGCTGCGGAAGTTTCCAGCCGAGCTGCTCCATCACTTCATAGAAAAGGGTTTTTGAACCTTCCGCATAAAACGGCCGGATGTTGATGTTGACGAAGGCCCATTTATATTTGGCGGCGATCTCGCTGCAGAGCCGGTTGACTTCGTCATAGGTTCCGCGAATGCCGATCAAATGGGTTCCGAAAATCAAAGTCCCCAAGACTTTTCCTTCCTCGAGATCATGCGGGATAAAGATGTAGCTCTCCATGCCGGCGGCGTTGGCATTCGCGGCGACGGAGTTTGCCAGATTGCCGGTCGAGGCGCAGGCGGCCACCTTGAAACCAAATTCGAGCGCCTTGGAGAGGGCGACCGAGACGACACGATCTTTAAAGGAGAGCGTCGGATAACTGACGGCGTCGTTTTTGACCCAGACCTTCTTGATCCCCAACGCCTTCGCAAGATTTTTCGCATCGACAAGCGGGGTAAAGCCGACCTGAGCCCCGACCTGCGGTTCGCCGTCGATCGGAAGGATCTCCCGATAGCGCCACATCGTGGGAGGGCGCTCCTGGATCTTTTCTCGGGTGAGGACCTTTTTGATCGCCTTGTAGTCGTAGTTGACCTCGAGGGGGCCGAAGCAAAATTCACAGACATGGATCGGCGCCTTGGGAAAGGCATGACCGCACTCGCGACATTTAAGACCTTTGACGTAGGACATAGCTATTTAAAATATTTCTCCAGACTGAAGTATCTTTCTCCTCCATCGGGGAAAACCGTCACAACCGTCTTGCCGGTCCCCAATTCCCTCGCCACCTTCTTACAGGCAACGAAGTTGGCACCGCAAGAAATTCCCGCCAGGATCCCTTCCTTTTGCGCAACCTCTCGGCATCCCTCAAAGGCCTCCTGGTCGGTGATCGTTACGATTTCATCGATGATCCCTCTCCCTTCTTCAACAACCTTGGAGAGAAATCCGGGTCCGATCCCCTGGATCTTGTGGGGACCGACCTTCCCTTGAGAGAGGAGAGGGGAGGAGGTCGGCTCGACCGCTACGATCTTCGCCCCCTTTTTTTTGAGGACACGTCCGATACCGATCAAGGTTCCTCCGGTGCCGACCCCGGCCACAAAGGCATCAATCGGCCCCGCGATCGCGTCTTCGATCTCACGCGCCGTCGTCAACTCATGCGCGTTGGCCGTCTCCGGATCTTCAAATTGAGAAAAGAGAAAGGCCTTTTGCTCGCGGGCGATCTCCTTGGCGCGCCGAATCGCCCCTTTGAGGCCTTCTGCCGCCGGAGTCAACAGGACAGTGGCGCCGTAGGTCTCGAGAATACGCCGACGTTCGAGGCTGAAATTTTCCGGCATCGTGAGGATGACCTTGTACTTTCGGACATTGCCGACAAGGCTGAGCCCGATCCCCGAATTACCGGTTGTCCCGGCGACGATTGTTCCGCCCGTTTTCAAATCCCCCGACCTTTCCGCCTCATTGAGGATCCTCAGGACGATCCGATCCTTGACCGAACCACCCGGATTGAATTTTTCCAGTTTCGCGTAGACATTCGCGGAGCCGGACGGGAAAGACCTTTTCAATTTGACCAGCGGTGTATGCCCGATCGCTTCGAGAATGGTATCCAAGAGGTGTGTCTTTTGGCGCCACCGAGCCCTTTTGTCAAGTCGGGGAGGTATTTTTATCTTGCACATAAACTTTTGTTTCATCTATAATGAACGAAATTTTAATATATGTTAAAAACTTTTATCGTTTTGATAAACAAATTTAATCCTATCGTAAGCCAACTAAGGGGGAACTATGAATAAAAAATATTGGGGAGGTTTTCTCTCACTCTGTCTTATCGGACTCTTTGGATGTGGGGGGAGCAGCTCCTCAAGTAGTTCCTCCAGTGAGACGGTTCAGCTCACCACGACCGTTACACTGCCTACCAGTTCAACAAGCGCCCTCCAGACCCTAACGACTTCAAAAGAGATTATTAAGGGGGCGACGACCGAGTCCACTCAGGCCAACATGACCGCCACCTTTTATGACGAAAAAGATAAAAAACTCGGCGAGTGTACCACAACGACAAGCGGGACTTGCACCGTCGCTGCCGCTCTGGATGTGGCCGATCATAACATCTTTGTTGTCGTCAAGAATAAGGCCGGGACCGAGCTCGCCGGTTCGATGCTCAATACGACGGTGGCCGCCGACACCTCCAAGGTCGAGACAACGGTGAATAGTGAGCAGTCGTTGGCCTATGATGCCTATCGGGCTGCCTGCGAGAAACAGTTGGGGACCGCCTGCAAACCGGGGGAAAATATGAGCGCCGGGATTGCGAAGGTGGTGCCGAGTTGCATCAAAGACGCCATGCTCGAATTCAGCAATGGCGATGATACAACCGCCGGAGGAGGGGCGACGTCCGGTACCTACATGGCCGGTCTTCTGGAGGCCAAGAAGAAGAACTTCACCTCAGGGGCCCCCGTCGATATGGTCTGTGTCATGAAGGGGGATGCCGCCTGCCAGCAGTCTCTGGGAAATACGGTCGGCTCTGAAATAACGGCCCTCACGCTCGGAAGCGGCAAGACGATTACAACCGCCGACGCGGCCTCAACGGCGACCTCGATGCTGAATGCGGTGGTGGACTCCCTCTGTGGGAAGCCGACCGACTATGCGACCATCAAGGCCGATACCACCTACAAGGCCGCTCCGGGAGACGCCTTCAAGATGTTTGAGATGATGAAACCGGCCGAATTCACCTCGACGTCGTTCGACGCCACGATCTTTAACACCATGCTGAAGGCGGCCCCTGGCGTCGGGACCACCGGTTTCGGGGCCCTTAACGATCCGTTACGTGCTCGGGCGATGTACGAGACCTTTAAGGCCGGCGGTCTCCCCACATCCATCGATGCGACGGAAATGGCGAAGAGGATGGGGGTCATTATGGGTGCCCCCCCTCCATCCAATTTAGCGGGAGCGACGGATCAGGGTCGTGCGACCTTCAATATTTATGGTGCAACGAATTGGGCCGGCTCTTCTGCAGCCGATGCCGTCCAAAGGTTTGGACCCTTAATGAACGCAGATTTTGTCAAGAGCTGTATCGACGGCGGAACCAAGGCCTTCGATAATTACATTGATGCCAAAGGGGGGGTCACAGGATTCAGGACAGCCTACGACAGTGCCGGAGATCCCTCGAAGTATTTCACACAAAATCAACAGGTCGGTATCGGAGAGGCCTGCACATCGACCTTCAATTGTCTCCCTCCCTTCAGTTGTTCCGCAGCAGGCAAATGCAGTCTTGGAAGTACGTCAACCTCTTTCACAGGAGGATTTGGAACGACCTGTACGGCCAATGCTCAATGTGCCTCGGCCCAAGGTTTTGTCTGCGACGCCTTTTCGAGTCGCTGTGTCTACGCGGCCGGCCAGGCGTCGGGGGGTACCTTCGCCGTCGGTGGAGGGACCTTCACGCCCCCCACATCGGGAGCGGTCGGGGCTTCATGCACTTCGAGCACTCAATGTTCTGGGGGAAGGAGATGCATCAATGGCGGATGTTTTGACGCCCCCACCGGGGGCTTTACCGGAGGGGCCCCTCTCGACTCGATTTGCTCGTCCAACACACAGTGCGCCTCGGCCAACTGCGCCGGTGGTAAGTGTGTAGTGGCCGGAGGGGCTCCCAATGGGGCTTCATGTACTGCCGCCAGCCAATGTACCTCGACGAATTGTAGTGGTAATCTCTGTGTGGCAGCAGGGACCACTTTCACCGCCTTTGCCAATGGCTCGACCTGCTCTTCTGGAGCGCAGTGTAGTTCGGGAAATTGCACCAGCGCGGTCTGTGCGGCGGCCACCACTTCCGGCAGTGGAAGCCCCAAGGCGAATGGGGAGGCCTGTACGGCAAATTCGGGATGTCAATCGACGAATTGTATCGGAGCTCCGTCAGGAACCTGTCAGGCGGCAGGAACGAGTTTGAAAGCAAACGGTGTCGCTTGTTCCTCCCCGAGTGAATGTCAATCGACGACCTGTATCTTTAGCGGCTCCACCGGGACCTGTCAGGCGGCTACGACTTTGAAGGCCAATGGACAACCCTGTACTGCCAATACACAGTGTGTATCTAACAAGTGTACCAGTACGGTTTGCAGCCCCTAGGTTGTTCGGGGGGATTTCAAAGGGATCCTAAAAATGCCTCCTTCCCTAAAAGGGGAGGAGGCATTAGGATGCCCGCCTCACATGCGGCTTCTTCGATCGTCCCTTCTTATCGGTTGTCTTCTTCTTCCTTCCATCGCCTTTGCCGCCCTGATCGATCCGGCCCTCCGATGGAAGACCGTCGAGACCGCCCACTTCGCACTCCATTATTATGAAGGGGAGGAAGAGATCGCCGCACGTCTCATGACGATCAGTGAAGAGTCGTATCGAATCCTTTCGGAAAAATTCGCCGCCCGGCCGTGGGGAAAGACGGAGGTGGTCATCGTCGACAATCAGGATCGGGCCAACGCCTTCACCCAGGTGATCCCCTACAACCTGATCATCCTCCGCGTCGTCCCGCCGGCCGCCGACAATATTTTGGCCGACTACGACGACTGGCTTCGCGAACTCTTCATTCACGAATATACCCATGTGATCCACATCACCGACACGCGTTATCCCGCCAAGCTCCTCAAATTTATCTTTGGAACCCTGGTTGCCCCGAACGGACTCAGCCCCGGCTGGGTGACGGAGGGGATCGCGACCTATGTTGAAACGGCCGAGACGACACGCGGGCGCGGACGATCTTCCTTCACCGACATGCTCCTGCGGACCGACATCCTTCAGGGAAAATTCCTCCATCTCGATCAGATGGCCGGGACCCAATACGACTGGCCGAACTGGCTGGCCCAATATCTCTACGGTGTCCGGTTTTGGCAGTTTCTTGCGGATCGATATGGAGAAGAGAAGATCATTGAATTCAGCCACCGATACGGCGCGTCGCTCCGGTTCTTGATGCTGAATTCCCAGGCGAAGAAGGTCTTTGGAAAGAGTTTTTACCGGCTTTGGGACGAATGGAAGTCAACGTTGGAAGAGCGGTATCGATCGGTGAAAGAGGAATTGGAGAAGAAGGGCCTGAACGAGGGGGACGTTTTCTTGAAACCTCAAAAGGGGGAAAGTTTCACGCTCCCGGTCATCTCGAAGGACGGCCGAAAGATCGCCTATTGTGCCGCCTCCGTTGATCATCGGCAGGAGTTGAGGCTGCGCGATCTTGAAAACGGAAACGAAAAAATCCTTTTGAAAAAGAAGGACATCTCGCAGATCAGCTTTTCACCGGATGGGGAAAAGATTCTTGTTTCTTATGTGAGGTCCTACAAAAAATATTCCAAGTACTCGGATCTTTATGAGATTGCGATTGAATCAAAAAAAGCGGCGCCGATCACCCAGGGAAAAAGGGCGCGAGATCCCGACGAATCACCGGACGGAAAAAAGATCGTCGCCGTCCTCCAGGAGACCGGGCGGTCAAGGCTTGGCATCTATGATCGGGAATCGAAAGAATGGAAAATTATTTTTGAAGCTCATCAGCTCGACCATCCCCGGTGGCTTCCGGACAGCCGATCGATTGTTATTTCCGCGCACGACGAGAAACAACGGGATCTTTGGATCATCAGTGTCGATGGAAAGAATGAAAAAAGGATTACCACCGATGTTGCCCTCGAAGACCGTCCCGCCGTCGATCCCAAAGGCCGCTCGATCTATTTTTCTTCCGACCGGACCGGAATCTCCAACCTCTATCGGTACGACCTGAAGACCGGGCATCTTTTCCAGATGACAAATGTCCTGACCGGCGCGTTCTCACCGGCGGTCGGCCCCAAGGGGGAGGTGGTGTTTCAATACTATCATGGAGGGGGATTTGAGATTCGAACCCTAGGAAACCGGGAGGGGCTTCCTACAGGCAGGCTCACGTCTGCCCCCCCACCGCAGCCCCGCCAAGGCGGGGCTGCGGTGGGTCCCCTCCCTGTTCGCCATGCCTTTCGGAAACCCCTCCCGGTTTCCCCGAAAAACTATAACCCCTTCAAAAAATTATTTGTTCCCCGCTATCTCTTTCCCAACGCCGCCTTTCTCGACGGTTCTGTTTTTCTCTCGGCGACGGTCTCGAATTACGATCCGCTCTATCGTCACTTATGGTTCGGCGATGTCACTTACCGAAGTGACAATAGTTTTGTCGGTTATGACGTCGGGTATACGTACAGTCGTTATCTTCCCTCGATCTTTGTCGGCTTCAGCGATCTTGCCGTGAACTATGGGGATGTTTTCCGGTTGGGGAGTGATTTTTTTGAAGAACGAAAGCGGGCGTACAGCGGGCTTTCACTCCCTTTGGGATCGCACGGATTTTTATTCCAATACTTTTTTGAAAATCGAAGCGAGGAATCGGGACTTCCCGCCGGAACGACCGTCTCGACCCTGGGACGTTACTCCGGCCTTCATGCCCAATATTCTTTTTCCAAGACCGGTGCGACCGCGGCGGCGATCAGTCCGGAAGAGGGAGAACGCCTTTCCCTCAATTTTCAGATCACCGATCATCTTCTCGGCTCTTCCGAGGCGCTGGAACAACGGGTCGCCTGGGGGGATGCGCGGACCTATCTCAGGATGCCTTATTCCTCTCATCATGTCTTGGCGTTTCGGGCGGCGGGAGGGGCCGCGTTCGGCGATCAATTCTTGCAAGGAAATTTCGGATTGGGGGGATCGATCGGAGAGAGCCCCTTTAGCGGGACCTCGACACGGCTCTTTACCTTGAGGGGACTGCCGGTCGTCACCTTTTCGCGCGACCGCGCCTGGGTCGGCTCCGTTGAGTATCGGATGCCGCTTTTCCGTGTTCAACGGGGATTGGGGACGCTGCCGTTCGCCATGAACAGCGCCCACTGTGCCCTCTTTGCCGACATCGGTGATGCTTTTAATCAAGGCAATCCCTCGTTCCGACCGCTCCTCGGAGTCGGGGCGGAGCTTCGCGGAGACTTCGTCGTCGGGTGGCATCTTCCGTTGATGGGACGGCTCGGTTACGGGGTGATCGTGACGAATCGCGATCGGATCGCCGGAGCAACCGACTCGCTCACCGGCGCCGATGCAAGGAATGGGGTGCTGATTTTGGAGGTGGGGACTTCATTTTAATTGATGACACCCCAGGAACCTTTTCTTGATTTTCGGTGGAGGGGTTGATAGCAATCGGCCGGAGCAATATGCCACCCAAAAAAGTCCATCCTCAGCAATCTCAAGGCCCGCTCAGTTTAGAGCAGTTGGTGGAGTTTTATCAGAAGGTGATTAAGCCGGAGTCGCGTGAGCAGTTGGTGGAATTCTATCAGAAGGTGATCAAGCCGGAGTCACTCGCGCAGTTGATGGAGTTTTATCAAACTATTATCAAGCCGGAAACAAACCAAATAATGCAGGATGGACTGAGGGAATTTCGAGATGAAGTAAGTCGAAATTTTGATTTTCTTTTCAAGAAATTTGAGACCCTGAGTCAGGAGTACGAGGTCATCAAACATCAGCTTAAACGCTTTGACCGTTGGGGTGATACCACAGAAGAATTGAAGAAGGAGATTCCCGAGTTAAAGGCCAAGGTATCCGATCTCTATCATCGTGTGGAAGAATTGGAAAAAAATCTGCCCGCTTGACGTAAGTACTACAAGTTTACATTTATATTTTAATTCATGCCGCCCGACGTCGACGATGCCGTGAGCGGCGATTTGCAGTAAGATCCCCATCTCCTCGAATAAAAATTGTCACTCCAAGGATGACGGAATCCTCTTCGAGGGGGTTGAATTGTATGCCTGGTTTTTCCCTTCCAAGTCTTCGGTTCAGATTTAGACGAAGCGTATCTTGGTGTTCGAGAAGTCCGATACATTGGTTGGTGTCCGACCAATAAACCTCAAAACTTCCCCTTGCCGCAAAGAAGAAATGGAGAGGAGCGGAAAGCTCACAGGAGACCGATGAAGACATCGCGCCTATCCTGGGACGGATGACGTTAACTCTACCGTAACCAAACTCGCGTCGAATCATGACATTGAAGTCTTCGATCGGCTGATCCCCTAAAAGTGTACCGTAGGTTGTCAGATCTCCCGAAAATGGGTAGGGCAAGAAGAGTTTTCTGATCGTCTTTTTCTTACCTGGATCATGTTTGATCTGAACCCCATCGCCATCCAACAGGACAAAATGTCTTTCAAATCCTGTATAGTCGGACCATTGCCCGCTGGACCAGACCCGGGCGATACTGATTCGGTAATCAAAGGGGTGCTCGGCATTCAGTGGATATGGGGCATCGGCAGGGCTTCTGGCGATTTCTCTTGTAATCCACCCTGGCCCCCCAGATTTGCGATAACTCGAAGATTGAATAATACCCGCAGTAAAAGTTCCCGAACCTCTGACCGGTATCATACTTTTTCATCGATCCCTCCCAAAGAAGGTTGCTTGAAAAATCAGTCATCAACAGGTACCACCCTTTCTCTATGTATAAGGAGGGAGACCCCATGTTGAAGACCAATGAAGGACAACTCGTGAAGTTCGGACTCCAAGGAACCATCATTCCGCCGCTCTGTTTTGGCTTGGAAGTGACTCGCGAGGGGGAGGGGAAGATCTATCCGTCGGTCGGAGGGATCACTTACAACGTCAAGACCGGCGATTCGGTCTTTGGATTCGAGGCCGATCATGTCGAGCCGGGGGTTTCCTGTATCGCGGGATCGTTTTCGGATCGCCGGACCGCCAATCCCAATTTAAGTTTTAATGCCTATAGCTGCATCGGCAACGAGGCGACTCTTTTGAGCGGTGCTGCCAAGGGAAAAAAAGGAACCGTGACCGGCCATCATGGCGGTGTCGAACATGTCCTGGTTGATTTTACGGACGACGTGATGGAAAAACTTTCCTACGACGACAAGATTTTTATTCGAGGTGTGGGGCAGGGGTTGAAGCTCCTCGATTATCCCGGAATCAGCGTCTCCGGCCTGGCACCGGCCCTTTTGAAGAAAATCCCGATCCGAGAAAAAGGAAAATCGCTGGTGGTTCCGGTCGTGGCGACCGTGCCGGCGGAACTGATGGGTTCGGGGCTTGGCCACAATGACTCCTTTAAAGGAGACTACGACATCCAGACGAGCGATGCGGGGGGGATCAAAAAATATGGTTTGGAAAGTCTGAAGTTCGGCGATTTTGTCGCGATCATCGACCACGAGTCGACCTTCGGGTGGTCGTATAAGAAGGGGGCGGTCTCGATTGCGGTCGTCGTCCATGGAAATTCATTCCTCGCCGGTCATGGTCCGGGGGTCCAAACGGTCCTGACCTCGCGGGATGGGTGGATCGATCCGGTCGTTGATCGATCGGCCAATCTGGGAAAATATTTAGGAATCGGGAGGATGAGAAAGAAGAAATAACCGTCATGCTTTTCGATCTCATCGAAGAATCCAAAAAATTGATTTCTCTCCGCTCCGACGGCCTGGTCGGGACGCGTCCTCTGGCCGAACATCTGGCCCCTTTTTGCAAACAGCTCGGTTTCAATGTGACGATCCAGCAAGGGGGAAACGGCGGCGGCAACGAGGTCAATCTGATCGCCCACAACACGCCCGGCCCGGATCTCTGTCCGGGCGGTCTCACCTTTGTCACTCATCTCGACACAGTGCCCGGAGGCGATCCGTCTCTTTGGACAAAGACCGGAGGCGATCCTTATCATGCGACTGTCGAGGGCGATTGTCTCTATGGCCTCGGCTCCGCCGATACGAAACTCGATATCCTCTGCAAGCTCCTCGCGGTTGAAAAGGTCGGCTTGAAAAATATCAAGACCCCGTTTGCCCTGATCGGTACCTTCGGAGAAGAGCGGTCGCTCGCCGGGACCCGTCTTTTAAAGGAGACGGGCTTGATCCATCCGAAGCTGGCACTGATCGGCGAGCCGTCGGAACTGAGACCGGTGATCGCGCATAAAGGGATTCTTTACCTCAAGGCCTATTTTAATTCCCCCCATCCCCCTCTTAATCTAAGAGGGGGAGAGAGGGGGAGTTATAAAGGGGAACGGAGAAGTTTTACCGGTCGAGCGGCGCACGGTTCGACCCCTCATCTCGGAGAGAACGCGATCCTCAAGGCGATCGATTGGTTGTTGGAGGAACAGAAAAAGCGGTCGTCGTTGCAGCTTCTGACGATCCAAGGCGGCACCGTCCACAATGTCGTTCCGGCCTTTTGCGCTTTAGAGGTGGCCGAAGGAAAAGGCGATTGTCCTCGCATCGGTTTCTTGAAAAAATTCCTGCAGGTGATGAAAACGGCGGACGCCTATCTGGCGACGCATGAAAACAAGGCGTTCGACCCGTCGCGGACCACCTCGAACGTCGGCGTGATCCGCGGCGACGAAAAAGGGATCGAGATCGAATTTGATTTTCGACTGATCCCGGAGACCGACGGCAACGCTCTGGCCGAGATCCTTCAGACCGTGTCGCGCGAGGTGGAAGGGGCGCAGGTCACGCCGATCCGCTCCAACCCTCCGATGAACACGGAAAAAAGCTCGGAGATCGCCGACCGGGTCGGCAAAGCGCTGCAGGCGGTCGACCTTCCGATTTCTTTTAAATTCAAATCAGGCAACACCGAAGGGGCGATTTTCAACATGATGGGGGCCGAAGCGATCGTCATCGGTCCGGGCCGCTCCGAAGGTAACATCCATTCCCCGAACGAACATACCACCATCCCGCAGCTTCAAAAAGCGGTCGAATTCTATACCGCTTTTTTAGGACAGTTTTGTTAAAATCCCCCCATGTCATTTCTGATCCGCCCGGCGATCCCTTCAGACCTCGATCCGATCCATCGACTGGCAACCTCCCTTTCGGCGCAGGGGTTTTTGACCCTGCCTTCCGAGCGGGAGGAGCTTAAATCTCTGATTGATCTTTCGGTCCGCTCTTTTCAAGACAAACTCCGAAATCCCGATGAAGGACAATATCTCTTCGTCTTAGAAGGAAGGGAGGGGGATCGAAAGGTCATCGGCTGCTCTCTTGTGATCGCTCGGCATGGGACTCGGGAGTTGCCTCACCTTTTCTTTCAGATTTCTTCTGAGAAAAGGACGATTCAGCTCCGTTCGGAAATTTCCGGCAGGACGGAGCTGGGAGGGTTGATCCTCGATCCCGCTTATCGGGGACGTTCGGAAAAATTGGGGAGACAGCTCTCGTACATTCGTTTGCAGTTCATTCGTCGGCATCCCGATCGATTTCAAAAGGATCTGATCGCCGAGCTGCTTCCTCCTTTGACCCCCGACGGCAAGTCGCTTTTCTGGGAGGCGTTGGGGCGGAAATTCACCGGAATGGATTACCGCGAGGCCGATCTCCTCTCGCGCCGGGATAAAGGTTTTGTCGAAAAGATGTTTCCTCGGGAAGAGATTCCGATCGACTCTCTTCCCAAAGAGGTCCAGGAAGTGATCGGTGTTCCTGGGCCCGGTTCAGCCCCGGCGGCCAAGATGCTGGAAGCCGCCGGTTTTCGATTTTTGAATCAGATTGATCCGTTTGACGGAGGCCCGCATTATGGGGCGAGACAAAAAGAGGTTCGGGAGGTAACGATCGATGTCTCAAGCCGTTTTGATGGGTGACCCCACTCACTTTCACATCTCGGGAGGGGCGAACCCCTTTACACGCGATTGGTGGGGGCGAAAGAAGAGGGTCGATCGCGACACGGCGATCCAACAGTGGCATCATCTGAAAGACCTCTTGATCTCCTATGGCGTGAAGGTCCATGTCATTCCACCCGATCCGAGGAATCCCGGCCTCGTCTATCCCGCCAATGCCGGCGTCCTGCTCGGTAAAAAATTTGTCCTGTCAAATCTGATTCCGACACGGGCCGGCGAAAGACCGGTCTATGATCTTTTTTTACGATCAATCGGGATCGAGACGACAATGATTAAGAGTCGCTTCGAAGGCGAGGCCGATTTTTTTCCGGTGGGAGATCGGTGGGTCTTTACTTATGGAGCGGTCCTCAAGCAGAGATTCGTTCCTCAGGTTGCAATCCCTCCGTGGAAACGGGTTTACGGTTTTCGAACGGAACATTTGGCGTTGGAGGAGTTAAGACACTTTCTCCCGCCAGCTACCGAGATCATCGACTTCGAATTGATGGAAGAATCTCACTATCACGGCGATACGATCTTCGGTTCGTTCGGCCCGAAACGGGAATATCTGCTCGCCTATCTGGAGGGGCTCATGCCGGAATCCCGTGCAAGATGCCGCCGGGCTTTTGGGGATTTCCTGATCCCGCTCTCCTCCCGCGACGCCTTTTTCTTTGCCGCCAATTCCTTTCAGGTGAAGACCTCTGACGGTCTGAAGCTGATCATGCCGGAAGGGGTGAGCGACCCGCTTTTAAAGGAGATCGACTCCCGAGGAGTGACCCCGGTCCCGATCGACGTCTCCGAATTCCTCAAAAAAGGGGGCGGGGCGGTGAAGTGCATGATTGGGGATCTCGGGCAGTCATTCTAGTTAATCAATTTGACTTTATTATGCTAAATGTCTAAATTGAGCCAAATGGCTTTATCGATTCAAGAAGACAGTCCCCGACTTCTGACCGTTCGGGAGGTGGCCAAAATCCTTCGACTCTCAGTCGGTTCCGTCAGGAGCCTTATCCTGAAACAAGAGATCCCCGCCCTGCGTTTTGGAAAACAGTTTCGGATTCCGAAGCATGTCATCGACAATCTTTTTTCGCCTCTTCTGGGAGAGACTCCCGAGGCGATGGGGTTTGGTTTGTGGAAGGGGAGGAAAGAGACGTCAAATTCGATGAAGTATGTTCAGCAGATCCGTCGAAGGGAGGAATCAAAATCCTTGGATGAGATCCTTGAGGAACTTCACGCATGGGAAAAAGCCTCCTCCTCGACACCGATATCCTGATCGATTGGTTGCAGGGACGACGTTGGGCGAGGAATCTGCTCACACAGACGGATCTTGTCTTTTACTATTCAACCGTGACCCACAAGGAACTTCTCTCCAAGCCCGGTCTTTCAAGTTCTGAGCGTCGGATCATTGTTTCGCTGCTTCGTCGCCTGCGATGGATCCCGATCTCTCCGGAGATTGCCGATAAGTCGTTCGATCTGTTGAAACGCTATTCAAAAAAGGGGCTGACCAAGAACGATGCGATCATTGCCGCGACAGCCTGGTCTAAAAACCTCCTGCTTTTCACCCGCAACAGGAGGCACTTCCAATTCATAGAAGAGATTCGTCTGTTGTAGCTCGCCGTGTACCGCGTACAAGGGTTTTTCCCCTATCTAAAAAGTCCCTGAACCCAAGTGAGGCACGACTTAACCCTCGTTTGAGGTGTCTCTAAATCAAGGAGGGCAAGGGCATCACTTGCAAACTTCACTCGCTCCTGTGGATCCTGGGAGATCAGTCTCTCGACAAATGCCCTGGCGCGAGCAACATCCCAAAGATGGTTTTCTCCTTTGCCCGAGCGACGCCGGTGAAGTTCCCGGAGAAGATAGCTGATAACACGCTCCCGAGCCTCGGTAATTGCCCTTTCTGATTCTCCTGGGATATCTCTCAAAAGGGCCGCGATCGAAGGGGCTTCAATCTTATAATCATCAAAGAGCAAATCAGCTCCCTCCGACATCCCGGTCAAGGCAACACCGCCAAAGGCAACCCAAAAAAAGACAACCGGTGAATTACCTCTAACAAAACGACTATGTATCGTGCCCGGTGCTTGAGAAGAGGAAGCGGCATTATGGCGAACCGCGTTTTAATTGAAGAAAACATTTTGATCTTTTTTTGTAGAAGTGTACGGATCTGATTCCCTCTCCCCTTGGGGAGAGGGC
>OBEQ011295618.1_pt1 | contig 21465 bp, 22 predicted proteins | sample 1670901 | NCBI WGS metagenome assembly OBEQ01 (sample SAMEA104232315, study PRJEB22302) | groundwater metagenome | biome: forest; feature: aquifer; material: groundwater | place: USA | collected 2011-08-07 | depth 5.4 m
CCCAGTAAGGATTTAGCCGTTTCACCTCTGCTTTGTTATCCCTATGGCAGAGATAGACCTTCAAGCTTGGGATAGGGCCTCCTCTCGGCTTTCGCCTCGAGGCGTCTCTGTTCGCACCTCTCGCATTACTGCGGCGAGCCGTTAGCTCGTACGCTTACTCCGACATGGAGTCGGAGCCGGTGTCCGGACTTTCCTCACGAATTCTGTTAGATTTTGAAGAAATCTGTACAGAATTCAGTGCCCCGCCGAAGGCGGGGCGACTCAGTTTTACAACCAATCGCTGAAGCTTTTGGATAAAACTGGCGTAGCCGTCTGGATTGCCGACTGATAGACCTTATCAGAAATGAAAATGAAAATCAACTAAATCATTTTCTTGCTATCCTTGTTAACGATCGTAAACAAGGATAGCAAAACATCTTTTTCTCTCCTTGCCTTGCCTTTTCACATTTCGTATCGCCTCGGCTACCAATACGGCTCGCTTGCATGCCCGGACATCGTGCACGCGGATAATGTCGCCGCCGTTCAATACCGAAGCCGTAACCGCGGCCAATGTCCCTTCCAAGCGATCTTCCGCAGGCAGGCCGAGAATCTTCTGCAAAAAACTCTTGCGCGAAGGGCCGATGAGCAGGGGATAACCGAGCTCGCGGAATTCATTGAGGCGCTTGAAAATCAAAAGATTGTGCTCGAGCGTTTTCCCGAAGCCGATGCCCGGATCAATGATGACCTGTTCAATGCCCATCCGCGTTGCAAATTCCACTTGCGTCTTGAGATATTGCTTGATTTCTTGTATCACATTTTCGTAGCGCGGACTGACCTGCATTGTTTCGGGCGTGCCCGCCATATGCATGATGACAACCGGAACATTGAACTGCGCCACAACCTCTGCCATTTTTTTGTCCCGCAATCCGGTTACATCATTGATCATATCTGCCCCGCGTTTGAGACATTCCTCGGCCACTTCCCATTTCATCGTATCAACCGATATCGGAACGGAAAGTTCGGCGAGAAGCGCTTCGAGCACGGGCAGCACGCGCCGCAATTCTTCTTCTTTTGAGATACGCTCTGAACCCGGACGCGTGCTCTCGCCCCCGATGTCAACGATGTCCGCGCCGTCCGCGACCATTTGCTTGGCGTGTGCTATCGCTTTCCCGGATTCGAAATACTGGCCGCCGTCGCTGAAACTGTCAGGCGTTACATTCAAAATACCGACAATGAGGGTATGATCCAAAACAAGCGTATGATTTTTACAACGAATCTGTCGGGGTGAATGTGGTATTGGCATAGATCAAATTTACCATAATTTTTCTTGGGGACAATATAACGTAGACCGAACTGATGTAAGATATGAAAAAATTTATTAACACTTTTAAACGATCGTTTAAAAGTGTTATATAGTCGGTGTGGATAGTGCTGTTTGACCCGTTTGTATGTTCTTGCTGTGTTATGTTCAGCGTTTCCGGGCTTGCCTTTGCATCGTGCATCCGCAAGGGTGCTCGAACAGCCAAGTCTAAAAAAGCAAAAAAGCAAATCCTCTGAAAGGGGAAAATATGCTTAATTTGCTTCTGGCCGCCAATTTTTCAGTTCACGCCCCACCGCTCCATCGCGCGACGGCGCCGTGGCTGAATTTTGCGGTCGAAAAGAGGTTGTAGCAGTTTGGGGCTTTTTCAACACGCTCTAAGAAAGGAACAGAAATGTTCCAGAGGAGGGCCCGAGACCATGTTTGGCGGAGGGGTGTCAGTCAGTTTTTTTGACCGGCGCCCCTTGCAAGGGAAACTTCATAGCCGCGATACCCGCGACGGGTCGTGGCAAGCAAGAGGGTAGGGGTCGTAGGCGCAAGTTTACGATCCCTCCCGAAAAAATTTTAACGCGGAGGCAAAAAGGTATCAGAAAGGAACACTATACAGTGGCCTTTTTTATTTCCGGGGATGAACGCTATGGTATAATCTGAATTATGAACACCCAGCCTGAAGATATTTTCACGCCGCAAGGACGCTTAGAAGATGTTGAGAAAAATCCGAACATCGATTTTCTGATGAACATTTTCAATATCCCGCGCGCTTTCGGCAGCGTGAGCGGCTTCGGCGGGGACTGGGATGTCGGAAAACATTCTTTTGCCGCGGCCCTGATCGCTTTTTTCTGGGCGCGGTTCAACCGTTTTGACGACGCCAAGCGCGACCGGCTCGTGGCCCTGGCGCTGATCCACGATATGCACGAGGCGGTTACGGGCGACATATTGCCGATGCTCAAAACTCCCGGAACCAGAAAAGTGCTTGATCGGATTCAGTCGAACATTTTGCGGGCGCTCGGCGTCCGCTATGACGAACATCTGAAAGTGCACATAAAAATCGCGGACCTCGCGGCGTTTCTCTACGAAATCAAACAGGTGAAACCGAGCATACTGCGCAACCAGCAGTTGAAACTCGCCCAGACCGTCGAACTCCGGCAACGCGAAAATCTTTTTGAATACTGCAAAAACAACGGCATCCCCAAAGTACGCATCGCGCAATTTCTCAAAGAGACGGGGATATAGCGTTGCTATTGACTTTTTAGTTATTATAGTGTCTAATTTTTATAGATCATTGATACCCCTTTTTCAGCGAAGCATTGAGTTCTGAATGAGTTCAGAATTGAATGTTTCGCTGGAATCGCCAGCGGACTCTCGACATGCCGGGGCGGCATGTCTGGCGATAACTCTTTTGCCCAAGCACGCAATGCGCGTCAACGGGCGAGGAGAAAGATATGAAAACAACAACCACCAAGACGCCCGCGCTGTATGTTTTCAACGCGGGCGGCAGGGGCCTGCCGCTTGACGAGCCCAGCTCCCGCAATGTGTGGGGGTATGGGGTCAGTCGTGGATTTGTCTCTTCGGAGAGCGGCTATGTCCGCTCTGAAGAGACATGGCAGGCGGTGGTCGCGCGTTTGCGTGAGTACAACGCAAACGCACGAAGGGCCTTCCACTGCATCTGTAAGGTCGGGCTTGCAGATGCAGGCATCGATCTTGTCGGCGTCCGGGAATTAGGGGCGCTGGACAAGACCTTCAGAGAGGTTGTAGACCTCCTGAAGGCGCGGACGCCCTGACCGCGAATGTTCAGGGAAAGTTGTACAGGCGTGGCGCTCTTGGAGCATCACGCCTGGTTTATTTTTATCGTGAACAAAATAGATTTTATTATTCGAGCTTGTCGAGAATATACAGCGCCTTGCGTTAAGAAAATAATTACGCTATCATCATACGTATGAAGCAGACATCTCTTCCTATTATTGATATCAAAAAATACGGGGGCAAACAGGTTGCTATCGTGGCGGGTAAAATAATTGCATCCGGCGATACGAGCGGAGAAGTATTGCGAGCGGCAAAAAGAAAACTGCCGCATGCGACATGGCGTGACATATTGCTGGTGAGCGTACCGAAAGGACTTACGGTCGTGTATCGTATATGAAATCGGTCGTATTTCCCTACGGCATTCGTTTCCGCGAAGACGGCCGCATTGATATATTTCCGGCTGCCGAATTAGTGCTGACCGGGCGCGGAGGAAAAGGTATCCGGGCGTTGTTCCATATTGATTCGGGCGCCACGACCAGCGTCTTGCCCGCAAGCGACGCCGAGACGCTGGGCATTCGCCTTGACCGCGGGTCTAAAATGATAGTAAGAGGATTCACGGGTGATGCAATAAATGGATATCGCGCAACGATACGAATCCGCTTCGGCAGCAAAACGCTTCGCATCCCATTTATTTTTGTTGACGGAGTAGCGCCCAAAATCCTCGGCCGCGAGGGGGTTTTCCCCCGATTCGCGGTGCTTTTTGATGAAGCACAACGGCGCACGGCGTTGCTTGATGTGGAAAAAAACCGGTCGCGCATAGATACATTGTTCTCGTGAGGATCATCGATCCGTTTGCAGTTACCTGAAGTTGCTGGTATTTTTATTCGAATACGCAGTGACGAATGTCGCGCGATATTCTGTCGCAGCACAACAGCTCAAGCGAGCCGTTTTTGTTTAAATTCATCTCATCCTCAACACTAAAACCCCACCACTAATCACTGAATATATGGACGCAATCAGAAAATATAGAAACCAGACATTTGCCTCGCTCAAGACACGGAATTATCGCCTCTATTTTATCGGCCAGACGGTTTCGTTGTCCGGCACCTGGATGCAGATTATTGCGCAGTCGTGGCTGGTTCTGAAATTGACCGGTTCGGGTACGGCGCTCGGCCTGGTCACCGCATTGCAATTTCTGCCGGTTCTGTTCCTGTGGCCGCTGGCAGGCGTGATCATAGACCGCGTTCCCAAGCGCAAACTGCTTTACTGTACGCAAACGGCAGCAGGGCTCTTGGCCTTGGTGCTGGGCGTGCTGACCGTTACCGGCGCAGTCCGCCTGTGGATGGTGGATATCCTGGCGCTGTGCCTCGGATTTGTGAATGCGTTCGACAATCCGACTCGTCAGACATTCGTGTCCGAAATGGTCGACAAAGAACAGTTGCCGAACGCGGTGTCTTTGAATTCAACCCAGATCAATCTCGCGCGGGCGGTCGGGCCCGCCATCGGCGGCATACTGATTGCAACAATCGGCCTCGCGTTCTGTTTTTTGATCAACGCATTTTCCTATATCCCGGTCCTGATTGCCCTGGGCATGATGCGGGATAAAGAATTGCATCGCGTTCCGCCGGCACCCCGCGCCAAAGGACAATTATGGTTAGGGCTACATTATGTACTGTCCGTTCCCCAATTGAGAGACGCACTTTTGATGATGGGGGTCATCGGCATGTTCGCCTACGAGTTCAATGTGATTCTGCCTTTGTTTGCTCGATTTACCTTTCACGGCGACGCCAGCAACTATGCGGCATTGAACACCGCCATGGGTTTGGGTGCTGTAGTCGGAGGATTGATTGGCGCAAACCGCAAAAATATTTCTCCGCCGATGCTCACCAAGGCGGCGCTCTGGTTCGGCACAAGCATCCTTCTCACAAGCATCGCTCCCAACTTTATGCTCGCGAGTGCTGCGCTGGTATTGGTCGGGATTTTTTCAATCAATTTTCTTTCCTTAAGCAATATCATTTTGCAATTGGGAAGCGCGCCTGAAATGCGGGGCAGGGTGATGGCGTTGTGGAGTATGGCGTTTTTGGGATCCACGCCCATCGGTGGGCCCATCATTGGCTGGCTAGGGGAACACGCCGGGCCGCGTTGGGGATTGGCTACCGGCGGCATGGCGGCATTGCTGGCCGCCGGGTTCTGTGCGTTGAGACTGCGAAAGGGCAAGCTGCGAGCAATCTCGGAAGCCGTCGAGGCCGAAGCAGAAATAGAAGTCGAGGAAGACACGCGCATTCGGTGAAATTATCCAGCGTTAGGAATCTTGCGATCTCCAAGAAAAAATTCTGGCTGAAATTGACAGTATGAAATTCGATTCGCGTAAAAAGCGATTATCGAAAGTGGCGCGCGATATCATTAAACCTTTGCCTGCGAATCTGATTTTTTCATCCTGCCTCATACCCAAAAACCCGTTCACAGCATACTCGCCTATTATTTATGCAAACATATCAGCGGAGAAATTTGCACTGAATATTTCGATGAATACGAAAAGCAGTATGCCAAGAAAGCCCAATGGATCGACGTGAATCGCGCCAAAACTCTCAAATTTTACAATCCGGTGGACAGCATTGGCATCATAGAAAAAGCGCTGGAGCTTCAAAAAGTATTGAGGAAATAATCTTACGCACATAGAAGAATTTCAAAAGCGGCTTTAGTAGCCGGCGGAATAGGATACGGAGTAAAAAAATTTCTTGATCGCCGGGAACGAGGCATTGCTGAAGAAAAACAAAAACAAGCTCGACGAACCAGTAGAAATACGAAAAGGGGAAGAAGAAAGAAAAAATGATAATATTGGCCTGCGCCGTTTTGACTTTTTAGATGTCTTTGTGATACAAAATAACTGCCTTCCCTAGGAAACCATCCGTAAGGATGGGATGCACCCGTAGAGGTGGGAAGGTGTAAGTCCCTCTGATGGTTAACCTGCTCGGGTAGAGTGGAGGTGAGGTGCCTAGGGCACCTTGAGGGTGTGTTGCGATCTGCGCACCGCCCCCTTTTACTATTGATCAATAAATCCATCATGGAAATAAGAAATATCGCTATCATCGCCCATGTTGATCATGGAAAAACCACGCTCACGGACGCGCTCATGCGCGAAACCGGTGCCCTGAAAGAGGGGATTTCCATGGACTCAAACACGCTCGAGTTGGAGCGTGGCATTACGATTTATTCAAAAAACGCCTCGATCACATACCCCTCGACAAGCTCGGGGCGAGTCGCAACAAAAATAAATATCGTTGATACGCCCGGACATGCTGATTTCAGTTCGGAAGTTGAACGGGTACTTCGTTCGATTGATTCGGTGCTGTTGGTCGTGGACGCTCAAGAAGGCCCGATGCCCCAAACCCGCTTTGTATTGAAAAAATCGCTTGAGCTCGGATTAAAACCGATCGTGGTCATCAATAAAATCGACAAATCGGCGGCTGATCCGGCGCGCACCGAAGAACAGGTGTTCGAGCTGTTTCTGGAATTGGGGGCGAGTGACGAGCAGGCGAACTTTCCGGTGGTGTATGCGATCGGGCGTTCGGGCATCGCCAAACGAAATCTTGAAGACGAATCAAAAAATTTAGAGCCGCTGCTTGATACAATTCTCGAATATGTGCCGTGCGCGTCGTCGCCGGAATTGGAGCAAAAGCCGCTGCGATTCCAACCCTTCAATCTCGGCTATGACAATTTCCTCGGACGTCTGGCATTCGGGCGCGTCCATGAAGGCATCATCAAAGCCGGCGAAAATGTATTAATAAAAAAACCGGACGGAAACACCCGTTCTGGGAAATTGACCAAACTGTTTGCGTTCAAGGGCCTGGAAAGAATAGAAACCCAAGAAGCGAGTGCCGGCGATATCGTGCTGGTTGCCGGACTGCCGGACATAGACATCGGCGAAACGATTACCACTGACGCCACCGCCAGTCCGTTGCCCGCGATTGCGATTGACGAGCCCACGATCGAACTAAATTTTTTGGTCAACAACTCGCCCTTCGCTGGCCGGGAAGGCAAACACGTAACCTCCCGCCAGTTGCGCGAATATCTGGAACGCGAGCTCGAGATCAATGTCGGTTTGCGGGTTGATTTTTCTCTGGATCATTTTCGGGTGTTGGGACGCGGCGAATTGCACATCGCCATTCTCCTTGAAAATATGCGCCGCGCCGGATACGAGCTTCAAGTCTCGCAGCCGCGGGTGATCATTCACGAAGTAAACGGCGTGAAACAGGAACCGTTCGAAGAGGTCATCATTGATACGCCGAGCGCGTATCAAGGCACGATCATAGAGCGCCTTGGCACGCGCGGGTTTATTCTCAACGGCATCGTGCAACGCGATGCTATCGTGCGATTATCTTTCGAAGGCCCGACCCGCGGACTGCTCGGCTACCGAAACCAATTCATCATTGACACCAAAGGCGAAGGCATTTTTTCGTCCCGCGTCATCGGCTTCAAACCGCACGCCGGAGAAATTCGCCGGCGTCCGGCCGGCTCCATGGTCTCCATGGCAGACGGCAAAGCGCTTGGATATTCGCTGTGGGGTCTGCAGGAACGGGGCACGCTGTACATCGGCCCGGGCACCGAAGTATACAAAGGCATGGTCATAGGCAACACGGCCAAAGGTGAGGAAATGTCGGTCAATCCGACCAAGGGCAAGCAGTTGAGTAATATGCGCGCCTCGGGCGCTGACGAAGCCATCGATCTTACGCCGCCCTTCCTGCTGACGATCGAACGGGGACTTGAAATCATGGAAGGGGATGAATATCTCGAAATCACTCCGCAGAGCGTGCGTCTCCGAAAACAACAGCTCGACCCAAACGACCGCAGCAAAGTCCGCAAGTAGCAGAAGTTAAGCTTTCCTTATCAACCTGCCTGCGTACGGAGGCCACGCCGAAATCTTTTCTTATTATTATATCTAACGATCGTAGAATATAATAATGATAAGCATATTACTATGATTAAGTTACAATCGGGATATAAGCATAGTAATATCTTTCCAGTTGTTACGATCGTAACAACTGGAAATAACACAACATACTTTACTTTGAGCTGGCTTTTGCCAATTCAATTTCCGCGGAATGTTCCCGCGGCGGCAATCCCAACTTTTTTATCATCACCGAAGTATACCAATGCCGCCAATTGCGATAATTCTCTTGGATCATCCTTTTAGCAGTTTCTTTTTGAAGATCGCAGTTATAAATCAACTCATCAATGTCATCGCTCGGGGTGATAACATTATATTTCAATCCGAATTCTTCGAATGTCTGCTTTTGGAACTGCAGACAACCGAAAGAGAGCTCGCCGTTATGATCGAGGATCATGAGGTCTTTCTTGCCGTCTGACTCAAGAACAATCAACTTCTCTATCCAAGAATCAAGAAGGGTGTGATAGCTAAAAGAAATAGCAGGTTTGTTTTCCAGATATGAAGTGGCAGGGGAGATGTTCGCGTTCGGCGATTGGGAAGCGGTGCTTCCGCTAAAGGCCATACTAACGGCAAATCCGGCTGCCAGCATTTTTGTTGCAAAAATAGGCATTTTCGACGGTTATCAGCTACCGTCAAACTTTCGGCAATCGTCGGGCAAACCCCGTTAGAAATAAACCGCCCCAAGGTGGCTATCGCCACTCCTTCGGAGGGCGGATTTCTAACGGGGCAAACAAAAAACCCGCCTTTAACGAGTTTTCCGATTGCCATATTCAATTAACAAGAGGATAGCACGACCCCTAACATTTGTCAACAAATGGCAGGTCAAGTAAAATAAGGATGTTTTTGGAGCATGTTGAGGAAGGTTGTAATACATGCGTGGCAACTGCCATCTATGATTTTCTTTGGAGCGAAGCCGCGCCGAACGGAACAGAAAAACTTCGGCACCATATCCACACTTCATCGTACTGCGACACGTCTATAACCGACGGAATCTCATAATTCTGCGATCCGATATTGCCTTTTAGGCCCGCAATCTTTGCTGCCGGATCATAATGATTGTCTTTACCTAAGTAGACAACGAGGTCTGGACCATTCGTGATCTCGAAGTCATCTTCAAACCGGATATAATAAGCAGAGTTGATTTTCAAGAGGTTCGCAACGCCTTTTGCGTGATGGCCAGCAAGAACATCATGAAAACTACCTGTAGCTATAACTTGTGTGCCAGAACTCTGCACAGCAGAATTTTGTCCGTCAGGCGGAGTCACCTGTGTTGGCGCTAGGGGCAACGATTCACTGACTCGATGGTTTATAAAAATAGGCGAAACCAGCCAGTACCCCACACCCAAAATGATAATAACAAGCAGCGCAATAATAATTTTTTTCATATAATGACTTAGTATACTCCGCATTCCCAAAATTACAAATAATGTTTTCACTTCGTCCCACGGGGCAACTCACAAATTCTGCCACACTCTCATCATGAAAATCGGCGTTGGTTCAAAAAATAAAACAAAGGTGGACGCGGTTGCAGATGCGCTCGTCGCGTACCCGATGTTTAGAGGCGTGGAGATTGTCGGCGTTGACGTGAAGATCGAACAATTCGGCCATCCGAAAAGTCTTGAGGAAACGGTAGCGGGCGCGGTGGACAGGGCAAAGCAGGCATATATGAATAATGATTATGGGTTTGGCATCGAAAGCGGATTGATGCCTGTTCCCCAGACAAAATCGGGGTTCATGGAAGTCGCGGTATGCGCGATTTTTGACGGCGCGCAAATCCATCTGGGACTCTCGTCCGCATTTGAATGGCCGAAGAAAGTTATCGAGGGAATTTTTAATAAAGGACTTGATGGCAGTCAAGCTATGAAAGAAGCGGGATTAACTCATCAGGACAAATTGGGCGAAAACGAGGGCTTTGTCGGACTGTTTACCAAAGGACGGACTAATCGAACCGAATACAACAAAGCCGCTATTGTCATGGCACTGATACATCTCGAGAATCCGGAGCATTTTTGAGAAAGCAAATCAATATGGCTAAATTCTATAAACTCTTTTTGCTTTTTACTCTCGCCTGGGTTGCGCTTTGCATCGTGGCTCCCAGGTCTGTTTCCGCGCACGAACAATATGTTCTTTCAAAACAGCAATTCGATCTGGATTATGCGAATTCGGGGATCAACGTTTTCGATGCATTGAAATCTCCGGAGAATCTTCGCATTGCGATTGAAGTCGGAGTAGGGATTATAATTCTCTTCGCTCTGTATCTTATCTTCTTGAGCTCCCGATTAGAATTCTTTTTGGACCAAGCCCTCGGACATCTCGAACCGGCAAGTCATGCTCTGGTACGGATCGCAATAGGTTTCTCCTTCATCTATTCCGCCGCAACAGCGGTGTATCTCGGCCCGGAAATATCTCTTGCCTCTCTGCCTTGGGGAGGAATCATTCAGTATGCGCTGTATGTCTTGGGCATCTTTCTCGTTTTCGGATTCGTTTCCGAACTGGCCGGACTGCTTTCGCTCGCTATCATCATCGCCGCGACATTCATTTATAAAGACTATATGCTGACCTATTTCAATTATTTCGGGGAGTTCCTCGCGCTCTTATTGTTCGGATCAAGAATATTTTCGCTCGATAAGCTCCTGTTCGGCCTGAAAAGATTGGCCGAAAAATCTAAAGATTATGAAATCGCGATTCTCCGGATTACCTACGGCATTTCGATACTGTATCCCGCCATCAGCGTAAAACTCATCCACCCGGCTGTAATCATGGACATTGTGCGTCAATATCACTTGAACCGAATCCACTGGCTGTTTCCCGCGGATCCGCTGCTCATCGCGCTGGGAGCCGGACTTACGCAAATCGTGGTCGGCATATGCCTGATTATCGGATTTGAAACAAGATTGAACAGTTTCATCACGTTCATCCTGTATGTCCTTTCAATACTGTTTTTCAGAGAAGTCGTCTGGCCGCACTATATCCTTCTTGCCCTCTCTCTCTATCTTGTCATAAACAACGGCAGCAAATTCACGATTGACAATCTCGTCGAGCGGATGAGGGAAAGACGCCGGGGCGTTTGTGAAAAACCAATCGCTGATTTATAGTATAGCCAACAGAAGGGAATAATGAATAGTGAATAAAGAATAAAACAAAACATCCGTCCGTTATTCATAATTCATAATTCATTATTCTTTATTCAATTGTTAAATGCGAATTTATACAAGCGACATCGGTAACTACGACGGCCAAAAAGTCGAGCTGTACGGCTGGGTGCATGCCAGGCGCGATCACGGCAAACTTATTTTCATTGACCTGCGCGACCGGAGCGGGTTGGCGCAGATCGTTTTCGGGCCGGGCATCGGTCTCGCGTCGGAATTGCGGCTTGAATATGTTGTCCGCGTCAGGGGAGAGGTGAAAAAACGTCCGGCGGCGATGGTGAATGAAAAAATGCCCACCGGGATGTATGAAGTTTCGGCAACCGATCTCGAAATCATAAACAAAGCCGAAGCATTGCCGATTTCAGTCGATACGGACGGATACGAAATCGGCGAAGAAGTGCGACTGCGCTATCGCTATCTGGATTTACGCCGCGAACGCCTGCAAAAGAATGTGCGCTTGCGGCACCGGGTCATAAACCACATGCGCCAGTATCTGGATAACCGCGGTTTTGTCGAAATAGAAACCCCGATCATTACCAAGGCGACTCCGGAAGGCGCGCGCGACTTTTTGGTTCCGGCGCGACTGCAGCCCGGAAAATTCTACGCGCTGCCGCAATCTCCCCAACAATACAAGCAGCTGTTGATGGTCGCCGGTTTCGAAAAATATTATCAGATCGCGCGCTGTTTCCGGGATGAGGACCCGCGCAGTGATCGCGCCTACGGCGAGTTCACCCAGCTTGATCTCGAGATGTCGTTCACTAATCAGGAAGAAATCTTGAATCTGATCGAAGAGCTATATATTGAGATCGCCGAGAAAGTCGCCGGCAAGAAAGTGCTCCAGAAACCGTTCCCCCGATTCACATACGAGGAAGCGATTCGCCAATTCGGGGCCGACAAATTCGATCTCCGGAAAGATGGTTCGACCCGTTCGACAAACTTCCCTCGACAGAACTCGGGACGGGCAGCGCAAGCAAGCTCCTTCAACTCGACTCAGGATAAATCACCACAAGCCGGAGACCCAAATATTATGGCGTTCGCCTGGGTTGTGGACTTTCCGCTATTCGAAACAACCGCAACCCGCGCCCTCACGCCCTCGCATCATCCGTTCACAGCACCCAAAGAAGAAGATTTGCCGTTACTCGATACTGATCCTCTCAAAGTCCGTTCATGGCAGCATGACCTCGTGTGCAATGGCATTGAAGTGGGCGGGGGGAGCATCCGCATCACGAACGCCGATATCCAGAAAAAGATTTTCCGGATACTCGGCCACAGCGAACAGGAAATCGAGGAGAAATTCGGGCACCTGCTTGAGGCCTTCCGCTACGGCGTACCGCCGCACGGCGGCATCGCGCCCGGCATCGAACGCTTGCTGATGGTTCTGACCGCCGAAGAAAATGTCCGCGAGGTTGTAGCATTCCCGATGAGTGCTGGCGGACAGACGAGCGTAATGGACGCGCCATCAAAGGTTGACCAAAAACAATTGGATGAGTTAGGATTGGAAATAAAAAATAAAATCCCTAAATCCTAATCTCTAATTTCTAAACAAATCCAAAGTTTGAATCTCAAAACGTTTTTGAATTTCGATATTTGAGATTGTTTAGAGATTAGAAATTCGAGATTAGAGATTACGACCATGAAGGATCTCAATTTCCCCGTCTTTAAAACAAAAATCGAGGGAGTGACCGAATGGTTCGACTCGGCTCACCATAAAACGTTCAATCTGAACGATCCGGCAGGCCGCCGCCGGTATTTTGACGCCAAAGCCGGAACTGAAATTGAGAAATTGAGAAATTATTTGGCAAATAATACCTTCGTCGCGTTTTTGCTCGGCAAGAAAAACTCGGGCAAGGGCACGTATTCAAAACTTTTTATGGAAGCAGTCGGGGAGGGACACGCGAGCCATATTTCAGTCGGCGATATCACCCGTGATGTCTTTGCGAGTCTGGCCGATGAGACAAAAAAAACCGACCTCACGGCATTTCTCGAAAAAAACTATCGGGGATTCCACTCGCTGGATGAAATCGTCGAACTGGTCCGCAACGCCAACCAGTCAACCCTCTGGCCGTCGGAACTGATTTTGGCGCTTATTAAATTCGAGATCAGCAAACGTCCGAAGAAAGCCATTTTTGTTGACGGTTTTCCGCGGGCCCTGGATCAAATAACCTACTCGCTGTTCCTGAAAGAGATTATCGGCTACCGCGATGATCCCGATTTTCTCGTTTTTATTGACGTACCGGAAGTGGTCATCGACGAACGCATAAAATACCGGCGCGTCTGTCCGAAGTGTCAAAGCCCGAGGAATCTCCGCCTGCTCGCCACCAAAGAAGTCGGCTACGACGAATCCGCGAAGGAATTTTATCTGATGTGCGATAACCCTTCCTGCGACGGCTCGCGGATGATTGCAAAACCAGGCGACGAACTCGGCATTGAGCCGATCCGCCAGCGTCTGGAAGTTGACGATCAGGTATTCAAGCAACTTCTCAATCTGCAGGGCATCCCCAAAGTGTATCTGCGGAATTCGGTGCCGGTTGAAAAAGCTTTGGAGTATATTGATGCTTATGAAATCACGCCCGGCTACAGCTACGAACTCGATCCGCAGACAAAAAAAGTGAAAACCATCGAATCGCCGTGGACTATCAAGGATGATAACGGCATTGAATCATACAGTTTGCTGCCGGCGGCCGTGGTCATCGCGCTGATCAAACAGACAGCGCACGTGCTTGGATTGTAAAAAATTTATGGCATCAGACCCTCGCCTTCATTTCGTCGTGGCGACATACGTCGTGGCCCGGCCTCGAGAAAATTGAGATATACTGGATGATATGACGGAAAAACCATTGGGGGAAAATATAGTGGCCGAGGAACCGCAAGCTCCGCCAGAGAAAATTATTCTCCAACCCTTGCCCTCTCCAGAAATTGAAACCAGAGAAGGCGAATCCGGCGTAAAACTCCATTTTGTTTTGGTGGATCATTATTCAGAAGGAGCCAAAGAAATTGCCGAGGCGCTTGCGGATGCAGATGTGGTGGCCTTGGAAATGGTAGGGAGCAGCCCCGAGGAAAGAGAAACAATCGTGCAGATCGTAGACGCACTCGCCCGCGCGGCTCCTGATGCACAGGAAAGTTTGTCATCTCTCAAAGCATTAAATGAAAAAATCAATAATCCTTTCCTCCGAGAATTCTTTTGGCATCTCCGCGGCAGCAAGAAAAAGTTTTATACGATTGATGCTGCCCAATCAGACCCAATTCATCAATCTTTAGAAAAACTCGATGAAATCTATAGCAATTATATAGATACTATATTCCTCGTCCCCCAAGAAGCACGTAGAGTGCTTACTGACTATATCGAACTATACAGCAGCGCAAATAAAGCTCGAGAAGAAATCGTCAAAGTACAGATTCGAACAATCATTGAAAAAGAATCACAGGAAAGAGAAGGGGCGAGCTTCGCCCTGGACGTGATAGAAGGCATGGGTCATACTCGTCCTTTTCACGCCTTTGCCAGGACAGAAGAAAAAGCTTCGCGTTCATTTTCTCCCCGTTTGCCCCCCCTTCCGCTCACGCGTAAAGACGCTCCGACAGTCAGTTATAATTATATATTAGAGACAATACGTCAAAAGATGTTTTTCCCAGATCGCCCCCTTTCCCCTGAATCACTGGATCGCGTTATTTTAGAGAATTATCTTCAAACCATCTCGGGTCTTCCCGCCTATTTTTCAACCCACGAAGAAGGATTTCTTACCAGAAAAATCATAGACGATTTTACTGACGACGATCGCAGAAAAATACTTGATGGAATTTCAATTTTTTTATCAGAGTATCGTGCCGTAATCGAAAAGAATTTAGAGGTGCCGGATGAAGCGGACCCAGAAGCAAGAGAAAAAATATTATTCAGCCAACTCCGACAAGGACTTGCGGATAATCTTCGTTCGGCCTTGCAGGAACGGTTTCAACGTCCCTTGCCCCGAGATCATATCACCTATACTCTGTTTCTTGCCTTGCTTGATGAACGACGAAGAGCGCGGAAAGCGTCTCCTCCTGCGAATTGAATTCATACTGTTTCCTGCTTTTGATTTGTAGGGCGTTTGAGTTAAATTGATATCGTTTTTCTATAATTTATTTCTGCATTACTCTAAACTCTAATGGCTAATGACTAACCACTCATCAATTATGAAGAAAAAAATCGAACCAATAATTCTTAAGGGCACGCGCGATTTCCTGCCCTTGGAAATGATGCGGCGCAACGCCGTCATGGAGATCATCAAAAAAACGTTCGAGCAATTCGGATATTCTCCGATCGAAACGCCCATCATCTGTCCCGCCGAAACGATTTTAGGGAAATATGGTGAGGAAGGGGATCGGCTCACATACTCATTCAAAGATAACGGCGGACGGCTCGTTGCGTTGCCGTATGACCTGACCGTGCCGTTCGCGCGTTTCGTTGCCGCTCATTATCGGGAACTGCCGTTGCCGTTCAAGCGCTATCAGATTCAGCGCGTCTGGAGAGCCGAAAAACCGCAAAAGGGCCGGCTGCGGGAATTTTATCAATGCGATATGGACATCATCGGTTCGAAAAGCTTGGTCTGCGAAGCGGAAATCGTAAAAATCATCACAGCGGTATTCGACAAACTCGGCCTGCCCGATATCACCGTCAAAGTAAATTCACGGCGACTGATGAATGCGGTTTTGCAGGCATGCGAAGTCAGCCCGGAAAATATACTTCCCGCAATCCGCAGCATTGATAAAATCGACAAAATCAGCGAACGAGCCGTCATTTCCGAATTGCAAAAAATCGGGATAAGCAAAGCAAAACAGATCCTAAAAACCCTCCAGCCGGACGGTTCCAACGCAAGCAAGCTGGAAAAACTTTCCCAATACGGCATCTCGGAATTGGAAGAATTTTTGAGCTATTCCGCAAAACTCGGAGTTCCGGAAAATAATCTGCAAATCGATCCGACTCTGGCAAGAGGACTTGATTACTATACCGGCCTCACCTTTGAAGTCGTCGGCAAAGATCAGGATTTCGGGTCTTTGTGCGGCGGCGGCCGCTATGACGATCTGTGCGGCCTTTTTTCCGACAAAGATTTTTCCGGAGTCGGCGTTGCGTTCGGTTTTGAACGGATCATGCTGCTGCTCGAAAAGCTGGATCTCTTCCCGAAGAATGCTGCGACCTCTCAAATCCTTGTTACCATCTTCGACGAAAATTCAATCGGAGATTCATTGCAAATCTACAATACCCTGATTAAAGCCGGCCTACCCGCGGAAATCTATTTTGAAGCGGGCAATCTTTCCAAACAATTCAAGTTCGCGGATAAAAAACAAATTCCGCTTGTTCTGGTCCGGGGCCCGAAAGAACGGGCTGCCAAAGAAATCATAGTCAAGCGCATGGACGACGGCACGCAGAAAACCATACCGGCGCGTCAATTGCTTTTTTATATATCGTGAGTGATTTCGGGTTGGGGCTATTACCTCTCTTTAGACATAGAAGCTGTGCTCGCTTTATTATCTTCGTTTTTCTTCGAACGCCTTCACGATCGAATCCAGATCGCCGTCCAGAATTTTTTCGATGTTATGGAATTTTTTCCCGATGCGGTGATCCGTGATGCGGTCTTCGGGGAAATTGTAGGTTCTGATTTTTTCGGAACGGTCGGCGGTGCCGACTTGTTCGCGCCGGATTTCCGATACTTTGCCGACGGATTGTTCTTGCTGGATCTCATAGAGTTTTGCCCGAAGCACGTCCATCGCCCGTTCGCGGTTCGAGTGCTGGGAGCGTTCTTCGCGGGAGGCGACGACGATCCCGGTCGGTTTATGGAGAATGCGCACCGCTGTTTCGACTTTGTTCACATTCTGGCCTCCGGGGCCGCCGGCGCGCGAGAACGTAACTTCAAGATCGCCCTGATTGATTTGAACTTCCTTGGCCTCGACGATGGGAAGGACAGCCACCGAAGCGGTCGAAGTATGGACTCTGCCGGATTTCTCGGTTTTCGGAATCCGCTGGACCCGATGCACGCCGGATTCTTGTCTCAAAACCTCATAGGGGTTTTGAGACAACCCTGAACTTGTCTGCGTTGAGCTTGTCGAACCCGTTGAAGGGCTGCCGCTTATCTCGGCAACGAATGTTTTGTAGCCGCCGATGGTGCCCGTGTTCGAATCAAGCATGGAAAATTTCCAGCCGTGCTTTTGGGCGTACTTTTGATACATTCGGGCGAGATCGCCGGCGAATATCGCCGCCTCATCGCCGCCCGCACCGGCTCGAATTTCCAAAATAACCTTGTTCATAATATGTAGCATTTTGTCCCGAGCTTCATCGAGGGATAGATTGCCTTATTCATAGTTTCGATATTTTATCCCGCGTGTCCGCCGACTTGGCCTTCATAAGCCGTTTCGGCGAAGGAGGCAGCTTGCGAAGACTGGGAATTCATCGAGAGGCAAAATTATCTTCCTCATTTTTGATAGTACGCTGAAGCTGTTCTGAAACCTTGGTTTTCCTTCCTCTTTTGTCATCCTCGGGCTTGACCCGAGGATCCAGAAACCTTGAAAAGTCTGGATTCCCGCCTCCGCGGGAATGACATGCTGTGCCTTGACAATATGGTATATTACTCTATGCTGTAATAAAGACAATGTCTCAAGTACCGTTGATCTTAGTTATCGACGACGAAAAGGACTTTCTTGAAATTTTCAAGATAAAATTTTCAGACGCGGGTTTTCGAGTCGAAAGCGCCGAGAGCGGTTCGGCAGGAATCCAAAAGGCCAAGGAGCTGAAACCGGATTTGATTCTTATGGATGTCAAAATGCCGATAATGGACGGCGTGGAAGCCCTGCTGAAACTCAAAGAAGCTCCGGAGACAAAAAACATCAAAGTCGTCTTTTTGACGAGTCTGGGCGGCATTGAAGAAGAGGTTCAGGGACTCAATAAACGATATGCCAAAGAAATCGGCGCAGCCGGTTATATTAGAAAAACAGACGATTTGGGCGAAATGACCGAGCGAGTAAAATCGTTCCTCGATCAGGAGTAGCAAGCGCTCCCCAGGATTAAAAAATAACCCGTCAGATCTATATTGAAAACAAACCCTGATATACCTATGTACCTACCTTTCTCAAAATGGTGAAAATCATGTCCTCTAAAAATCCAATGGGTTTGATGCTTATTTAGAGGCGCGAGGGGTTACCTCTAAAAATGATATGCGAACCAAACCCCTTATTTTAATAGTGGACGACGAGCAAGACTTTCTTGACATCATGACGACGAAGCTCCGGGCCTCGGGCTTCGATACCGCCACGGCATCGAACGACAACGATGCGATCAAACTAGCCGCATCGCTTAGGCCCGATCTCATCCTGATGGATATATTCATGCCCGGCAGTCCCACCGGAACGGATGTCGCGCTCACCATCAAACAGAATCAAAACACCAAAGGCATTAAGATTGCGTTCCTCACGAGCTTGAAAGCTCCGTGGCCCGGCATTCAGGGAAATTTCAAGGGAGTAAGCAAAGAACTGGGCATGGAGGATTTTTTGGAAAAGAGCGATGACTTGGATGTGAATGTTCAAAAAATCAGGGCTATCCTCTCTGCACAATGAGCGTACGCATAACCAATTTACCCGAGTTTGACGATCACGAACTGGTTATTTTTGTTTCGGATTCTCACGCTGACCTCCGTGGATTTATCGCGATCCATCGTGGTGGTCCAATGATACGATCCCTCGGCGCAACGCGTTTGTGGCATTATGACTCCGAGATGGATGCGCTCAAAGACACTTTGCGACTTTCAAAGCTTATGTCCTACAAATCGGCTCTGGCGGGTCTTAAGTATGGAGGCGCGAAAGCAGTGCTTATGGCGCCAGCCGGGGGCCTGAAGAAAAGAAAGTGTCTTTTTCAAGCGTTCGCGCGGAAAGTTGATGTATTGGGCGGCCATTTTGTGACAGGAACCGATGTCGGGGTGACGGGCGCGGATGTGAAAGTGATGCGCGGAGAAACCAGGTATGTTATCGGCAGCAAGGTTGATCCCGCCTATTACACGGGCCTAGGGGCATTCGATGGCATTCAGGCATCCCTCGAACATGTCTTTGGCAGCAAAAAAGTCGAGCAAAGAAGTTTTGCGGTTCAGGGTATTGGCAAGACTGGTTCGAGCTTGATTGCTATGCTCTATAAAAAAGGAAGCCAGAAAATTTTTGCGGCAGACATTGATGCGGCGGCCGTGAGACGGATCAAGAAAAAATTTCCCCGCGTGAGCATTGTTTCCCCGCGCGATATTCACAAACAGTCCGTGGATGTGTTTTCGCCCTGCGCATTAAACGGAGCGCTGAACCCCACAAGCGTTCTTGAGCTTCGCTGTAAGATCGTTGCGGGTTCTGCGAACAATCAATTATCGGAGGAGCGCGTGGGCAGATTGCTTATGAAGCGCGGCATTCTCTACGCGCCGGACTATGTGATAAACGCAGGCGGGCTTATCAGCGTGGTTGATGAAATGGAACATAAAACTCCAGACCAGAAAAGAATTCTGAATCGGGTTGGGAAAATCCAGAAAACCCTGCGCTTGATTTTCGATCGCAGCCGCAGATATAATCGAGCGACGAATGTGGTTGCAAACCGGATGGCCGAGAAGATTTTTAACGATCAGAAATGAAGCGTGGCGCCTTTTATTATATTGATGTAGGACTTATGCACTTTCTTGTTTTTGGGTTGTGCATAACTATCGGTTGAATAGTTGTCAACTTTTGTTAACATATAGACAAATAGACGTAGCCGTTTTCAAACCCTGTTCAACATCTAATGCCTAGATAAAACTTTACAATTTCGAGCGAAAATCATGAAGCGCGAGAAAGCGATACGGGTATCGTTGACGAGCGATGAGTGATGTGCAGCCGAAATTGTAAAGTTTTAACAGGCAAACAAGCATTGTAACTTTATTGTTTTGTGGTTAGATGTTGAATAGGGTTGAGGGTACATAATTATTTCCGCTCTATGACACTTCGTCTGACTTGGGACAAAAGAAAGAGAATCAAGAAAAACCGTTTGCATCGGGCCGCTTTTAATCTGGCGGTCTTTTTTCTTGTCGTTCTTACAATCTTGATTCCTTTGGAACCCGCGTCTGCTCAAAGCGCCGCTGCAACGGCAATCGCTGATTCTGTTCCTGCAACCAGCGGCGCGGCGGCGCCAAGTTCTGCTCAAAATAATATTCACACTCCGACCGCTCCGACTCCGGTTGCGGAAAGCGCCCCCACCCCGGGAAACGCTGCGGCTCCAAAAAGCACGCCGGCCCCGGATTTGTCCGCTTCTCCACAGCTTGTGTCCGTTGATGCCGCTAAAGCTCCAACGAAAGCAGACAAAACTTCACCTGGCGCTCCAACGAAAGTAAGCAAGGATCCGCTTTCTGCGAGTGCTCTACTAACCACACAAGCCGGCGTCAACCCCAGTTCGCAGCCCGCTAAATTCGGCTCTTTTAGCCAGAATCATCTTAGGATAGATAAAAATACAGGAGCGCTCAATACCACATTTCCGATCGTCATTCCGCCCGGGAGAAATAACCTCCAGCCCGATCTGGACCTTGTCTATAGCAGCCAGAACAGCCAATTGAGAAGTATTTTCGGCGAGGGGTGGTCGGTAAGCATTCCCTATATCGAGCGTTTCAATAAAACCGGCATCAACAATTTGTACAGCACGAGTACGCCGAATTACTTTATCTCTTCGGTTGACGGCGAGCTTGCTACGACGACCGCTAGTTCGAATTATATTGCCCGGACCGAGAATGGCGCGTTCAACAAGTACACGTTTTCGAACAATCAATGGATAATGACGGATAAAAATGGGACGCAATTCATCTATGGCTTGACCGCGAACAGCCAGCAAAGCGATCCGAATAATTCGGCACACGTATATCGGTGGATGCTCGAGCAAGTCAAGGATACGAACAGCAACTCCATAAGCTACTCGTACTTCAAAGATAGCGGGCAGATATATCCTTCAAGCACGGTGTATACCAGCAATGGTTCTGCGGTCGGGATTTTCTAGGTCGATTTTTTGAGGTCAGCCAGCGCTGATAACGCGACTTCTTCGCAAACCGGATTTGCGGTGCAATCAAATTATCGCGTGAACGAGATTGACGTGAACATCAGCGGATCGTGGGTTCGCAAATACGCTCTCGCGTATGCGACGGGTGATAATGGAACCACAACCCTCTTGCGTTCCATAACGGAAAGCGGTCGCGACAGCCTGGGTACGGTAGTTTCTCTGCCTTCGTCTATTTTTTCATACCAACTACAAACTCCGGGTTGGGCCACCAGCACTACTTGGGATTCACCTACGGCGTTTGTGAACGCCAACGGCTACG
>OBEQ010401950.1_pt1 | contig 21459 bp, 26 predicted proteins | sample 1670901 | NCBI WGS metagenome assembly OBEQ01 (sample SAMEA104232315, study PRJEB22302) | groundwater metagenome | biome: forest; feature: aquifer; material: groundwater | place: USA | collected 2011-08-07 | depth 5.4 m
CTTAATCCGCAACAACTTGGGCTCTCAAGAGGCCACCCTCCTTACCCAAGCTGATGTGAACCGTGACGGGATCGTCGACTCTCAAGACTACTCACTGCTGATTGCGTCATTGTCAGTGAAGGTAGATGAAGAGTAAAAGTTAGAAAGTATGGTATATTGAGTATATGGAAAAAAATCTTACACACAATCACCCGGTCGTCAAGCGTGTGTATTTTTATATTTTCGTTATCACATGGCTCCTTCTTCTTACCATCGGACTTTTGTATCTGTTCCAACAGCAAAAACAACAAGGCGAAACCACGACGCAACCTCAAGAAACAACCATGATGAAAGAACATAAAACAGAGGGGACGGTTTCCCTATCTGTCGTAAATGCTTCTAATGAAAAAGTTGCTTCTGGGGTGCCTTTTACGATACAGATCAACGGAAACTCTGAGGGAAAAGATGTCGTGGGATTCGATCTTCTTCTTTCCTATGATAAAAACGCATTTACATACCAATCTTCAAAGACACCGCTTTCCGGATTTCAGCTGTTTCCTGTACAAAGAGGCAATCATGTAACGCTCACTGGAACGAAAGCCCCCGGGGTGAATACGCCGACAGTTCTGAATAGCGACGCCTTGGCAACGGCAACATTTGTTCCAAATCAAAAAGGAACCTATACCTTTTCGCTCGTTTCAAAAGAAGGAAAAGAAACAACAAAGATGGTAGACAACACGACTCATGTTATGCGCCCCGCGGTCTCAAAAGTTGATCTGACTGTATATTAATGAGGAGATATTTTTTTCAATTTTTTTTGTTTTTTGTCGCACTCTTTCTTTTTGGAGGAGTGTTTGTGAGGGGAGCAGAAGCAGCGATCTTGAAGTTTGATACCAGCTCGATCAGCACAACAGTCGGAAACACCTTTACCATACAGATTATTGTGGATACCCAGGGTTCCGACCAGATTAACTCCGTTGATGCCTATGTGAAATTTGATAGCGCTATTCTTCAGGCGGTTTCTGTCTCTCCAGGAAGTTTTTTTCCATCGGTCTCACAAAATATTACTCCGGGGAAGGTCTATGTCGCAGGATATGTTGACGACCCTGCAACCTCAAAGACAGGATCAGGAACGGTTGCAACAATTACCTTTAAAGCAAACACCAACGGCTCAACGACATTATCTTATGACTGTCAAACAGGAGTGAATGAAACCTCAAAAGTTATCAAAAATGATATCAATGCAACCAACATCATTGTCTGCGGATCAAACGGAAGCGCCACCGTAACTGTCGGCGGCGGAACCGCCGCCCCCACCTCGAACCCGACCGCGGCCCCTACCTCATCTTCCGGCTCAACAACGACATCAACACCCTCAAGTCTTCCCCAGAGCGGAGCCCTTGACAACCTGTTGAAGGTTTCTGTTCCCGGAGTAATTCTCTTGATCGTTGGAATTTTATTTAAGTTTTTGTAAATTTTTTAGGATATAATTGAGCGATGAATCCTGTTAATCCGGTTACCGTAAATCCAGGAGGGGGAATGAACATGAAGCAAATGCTTTCAATCGGAATAGGAGTGGTATTGGGAATCATCATCGTTTTTCTTGCCTTTACCATGCTCCAGAGTGTCTTCACACGCGCCGCAGATGTCAAGCCGCAAGACGTTGTTGTTTCTGAAATTGCACAGAACTCCGCAAAGGTTACCTGGACGACCGGACAAGAGGTGCAGAGTGTGATAGAGTATGGAACCTCTCCTACCGCCCTCAATTTCTTCGCACCGGAGGGACAGAAGATAAAGCAACATTCGGTTGATTTGACGCTCCTTTCCGAGAACACGACATATTACCTTGATGTCCGTGTAGGTGATCAGAAATATGACAACGGAGGAATTCCTTGGACCTTTACCACAAAAAGCAAAGCCGGTACAACCGGAGCAGTTCCGACAGTACAGGTTGCTCCGACTACCGCGGTGCAACCCTCACCAACTGTAGCTGTAACAACCTCGGCCGGCTGCACCTACACAAGCTGTATCGATATAAAGACGAATCTCGGAAAAGGATGCACTACTCAAGACTACATCAAGTGTCTTCGAAAACTTACCCCAACACCTAAGCTTTAGAGGATTCCTGATGAAGCTATGCCCATCGGAAGAAGAAACGAGAGCACAAAGCGGATAGCAGGTTCGATAATAAAAGAGAGCATACTCTGTTGACCTGGGCCAATAGGCAAAAGCAACGCAATAAGAAAAAGAATACCGTATCTTTCGAGTTGATACCACTCCTGTGCCTTTTCATGGGAGAGAAATCCGCCTACTACTTTAAATCCATCAAGTGGTGAGATTGGCAAAAGATTAAATACTCCAAGGACAACATTAAGAATAATAATTGGAACAAAAAAATATCCGATAGTTATTAGGGCTTGTAGTTTAAAAAATATACTCAATTTTAATAAAATTGAAAGAAAGAGAGCTACAACAAAATTTGAACCCGGCCCTGCAAAAGAGATAAGTGCGGCGTCTCTTATTGGCCGAGATAAATTGAATGGATCAAACATTACAGGCTTACCCCAGCCGAAACCGACAATCAGAAGCATGAGTGTACCAACTGGGTCGAGGTGGACAAGTGGGTTTAGGGAAAGCCTGCCCTGAAGCCTTGGAGTAGGGTCTCCCAAAGTGTCGGCAACCTTTGCATGGGCAAACTCATGCACTGTTATCGCAATAAGAAGGGATAAAATGTAAATGAAAAACGTCAATGGGCTGGAATTGAGCAGGCCAAACATGTGCTTTGAGCTTTAATTTTCAATCCTTTTATGGTATCATATTTGGGTCGTTTTTTAAAGCTATGAAGTGCTATCACTGTGGTAAAACTGTTCTCATGGGTCGTACGCACACGCACCACCGGGGCGTTGCAGGTGGACGTTGGAAAAAGCGCGCGCCGAAAACGCAGCGAGTCTTCCGCCCAAATCTTCAAAAAGTAAGGATTCTTGAAAATGGAATAGAGAAAGCAGTATGGCTCTGTACGAAGTGCATCAAGCGGGTGAGAAAAGATTTAAACGATGGTAAAAAACCGTTTGTTCAGATTGTAAAATATATGAAGAAAGCTTAAAGCTTCATCCTCTCGAGTTTATCGCCTTTTTCTTCGTACAACGGTGCACCCTGTTCTGTCGCTCTCTGTGTAAATAGAATTCCTTTCAGATGGTCTATTTCGTGCTGTACAATTACTGCCTTAAACTCAGAGAGCCACTCTCGTTTTTTTTCACCAGAAAGCGTTTTATATTCCACTAAGATTTTTTTAGAGCGGCTTACCGGAGACCAGATCCGAGGAACCGAAAGACATCCCTCAAGAGAGGAGTTTCTGCCTCTGGTACGTGCAGCTTTGCTTCTGTTCTGATAGAGAGCGCGACCAGAGCTTTTTTTGATGACGCGCGGGTTTATAAAGAGCTCCGTTTTTGCCTTTTCGCTGGGTTTTATTATAAAGAGTTGAATATTTTCTCCAATTTGTGGCGCTGCAAGTCCGACACCGGGCGGATCATCCTGCGCCATCAGTGTCTGCTCCATCTGTTGAATAAGCTTCTTGAGTTTAACATCCGCGTTCTTTATGGGTTTTGAAGGAGTCGTGAGAGTCTTATTTGGAATGTTTAAGATTTTGAGCATTGCTAAAAAGCATGAGAATAATCAACAGAACAAATACGGTCAAAGCCATCAAAGGAAAGCTCATGTAGCCAAAGTAAAAAAGATAGCCTTTAATACACGAGACGCCGGAAAGATCAGTATTACATGGAGCATACAGAGACTGGGGAAATCTCTGGAGACCGTAGTGATAAGCCGAAACAACTGCTCCGATGACGCTCATCGTGATCAAATAGGGTTTAAGAAATCGTTCATTTCTCACGAGTGAAATATAAAGTAGGATTGGTTGAGGATACATCATGACTCGCTGATACCAACATAAGATACAGGGTTGAAATTTGACAGCCTCAGATAAAAACAAACTGGCGAGTGTGGCGATAAGAGACAATAAAAAAGCAAGATGATAGCTGTAGGGTTGAATGGTTTTTCGAAGTTGGTCAAACCTATTTGATTTAAAAAGTACTTTTGCAAGGTAAAGCAAGACGACAATGATGATTGCAAGCTGTCCTAAAACAGCACCGTAGGAATAGGACAAAACGATGGTCTTTATCATTAGCCTATTATATAATAGGAAAGTGAAAAATATGAAACTGTCTCTCTGTATTGCTGCTTTCAATGAAGAAAAATTTATTCATTATCCGCTAGATTCTGCTTATGATTTGGTAGATGAGGTTGTGATCGTTGATGGGGGATCAGAGGATAAAACCGTCGAGATCGCAAAGTCGTATGGGGGAAAGGTGCGGGTTATTGAGACGGACAATCCTCCGATGTTTCATAAAAATAAGCAGAAGGCGATTCAAGCGGCGAAGGGCGAGTGGATACTACAGCTTGATGCAGATGAAGCACTAAGCGATAAGCTGAAGGAGGAGCTAAGCAAAATTATGAGGGGTGGCGGAGGTGGAAGGGATCCCGACAGCGCGCAGGGGTATGTTGCGAGCACTGGCGGGAGGGAAACCTCCGACAGGACCCCGAGTAATTTTGTTGCTTATTGGTTGCCGAGGAAGAATTTTTTTCTTACGCGTTTTCTTGAAAAAGGAGGGCAATACCCCGACTATACGATTCGTCTTTATAAAAACGGTGTCGCAGAATTTCCCTGTAAGACAGTCCATGAGCAGGTTGAAGTAAAGGGAGAAATAGGCTATCTCAAGAATCCCTTACTGCATTACGCTGACCCAGACTTTTCCCGCTACCTGAATCGCTGGGATCGCTACACGAGTATGGACGCCGAGTTGCTAGTGAAACAGAATAAAAAACTGTGCTTTCCGTGTTATTTTTTTGGGAAACCTTTTGCCTGGTTTTTGAATACATATATTAGACATGCTGGATTTAAGGATGGGTTTCCGGGGTTTGTGTTTTCGTTGTTTTCAGCAATCCGTTTCTGGGCAATTTATGTAAAGTGGTGGCAGATGAGGGAGGGGGGTGAAAAAGTATGATAACACTGAGATGGATCTTGTGGCTTGCAAATGTGGTCTTTACGCTGATAGAAGGCATTATCGGTTTACGAGTGGTACTGAAGCTTTTCGCAGCTAATCCCGTAGCGCCTTTTGTCAATTGGGTCTATGAGACGAGCAGTCCATTATTGTATCCGTTTCAAGGGATGTTTCCGGCCTCACGTTTGAGAGGCGGATCGGTGATTGAGTTTTCAGCACTTTTTGCGCTGTTGGTGTACTCTTTTATCGCATATGGTGTGGCTGAACTGGTCAGATATTTGGAGCATAGAGCTCACGACGAGGTGGAGAGAAGAGAGAGACGAAGACACTGATTTATGCGCCGGTTTTGAACTCCACGACATCTCCGTCTTTCATAATGTGGTCTTTGCCGGCCGAAAGTACAAAGCCTTTCTCGCGGGCTCCGGCCCAACCTTGCGCATCGACGAATCGTTGATACGGGACGATATCGGCGCGGATAAATTTTTTCTCAAAATCTGTGTGTATTGTCCCCGCGGCCTGCGCAGCGCGCGTGCCGCTGCGGACGGTCCAGGCGCGCGCCTCTTTTTCGCCTGCCGTGAGAAACGAGATAAGCGAGAGTGTCTCGTAGGCTTTTTTAATCAGTGCGTCTAATGTGTTTTCCTCGAGAGGATTGAAAACAAGAAAGTTTGGTCCTTGATTATTGGTTTTTTTGAGAATTGTTTGTATCTTGTTCCTTGTATCTTGTTCCTTTTCCAGTTGTTCGAGCGAACAGTTGAAGCAGTAGATCACAGGTTTTGAAGTGAGAAGATTGAGTTGTCTTATATGTTCTTGTTCTTCCTCGGTCAGTTGCTGATTCCGCACCGCAACTCCTGAATCAAGCTTCTCTTTAACCCGTTTCCCAACCTCGTAAGTTAGGATTTGGTCTTTGGAAGGGTTCCTTTTGGGCTCCTTCTGTTTTTCCAGGGTTTGAAGATCGGCGAGCATGAGCTCTTCTTCAACTGTTGCAATGTCGTTTGCTGGGTCGAGTTTGTTCTCGACATGTATGATGTCTTCCTCATCAAAGAGTCGTACGACATGGACTATTGCTGCGACTTCTCGAATATGAGAAAGAAACTGATTGCCGAGTCCTTCGCCTTTGGAAGCTCCTTTTACGAGTCCTGCGATGTCATAGAACTCAACAATAGCGGAAACAATCTTTTCGGTTTTGACGATTTTTGCAAGGACAGGAAGGCGTTCATCAGGGACCTCAACGACGCCGACGTTTGGATCTATTGTGGCAAAGGGATAGTTTGCGACAAGAGCGGTTTGTTTTTTGAGGAGGGCATTGAACAATGTCGACTTTCCGACATTCGGCAACCCCACAATACCCATCAAGATGCTGGACATAAGAGTAAAGTATAGCATTTGACAAAGTAGCACCTGACGTTCTATAGTATTTATATGTCAAGCACCGAGAATTCTAAGTGGAAGCCAGATGAGCTGGATGCAGTTTTATCAGATTTAACTCAATTAAAAGAACAAGATAGGAAAGCGATAAAAGATACGTTAGCTATGATCAGGTCGGTAGTTGACGACCCACGATTAATTCAGGCGTTTGTAAAACTTGGTATTTCAGAAGTTCCCTTAATCAAAACAAACGATGTAATAGAACTTTCATTGACAAAGGACGGAGTAAATTTACCCTATTCACCAAATCAACCCCGAGAGTTTAGTTTGGAAACACTTGATCCCTACGAAGCAGAAAATACTGTCTATTCACATATGGTAGCTACAGGAGGAAAAGATACGAGATTTCTTATATTCTCAGGCGGAGAAGATTTTATTTTCCCGGACGATAAAGCGTTTGTTACATCAACCACAGAACACGTTAATTTTCCAGACCCTTTAGCCGTGGGGACAGGATCACTACTGGGAGCAGAGGATAGAGATCTAAAAATATTGGGGAAACTTAAGCCTGAACAAGTAAGATCTACAGTTGCGTCTTTCTTAACACAAGAAGCTCAAGGAATATCTTCAACACCTCCACAACAACCGTCATAAAACTCGAACACGAACATTTCTTCCCATCTCATCTCTCTCTAAAATCATCCTTGCGTATCTTGAAGATTACAGCAGTTTGAGTTTTTTTACTTTTTTGAAATCTTTGGTGTTAAGCGTTGCAAACGGAAGCTCTTCGGAAAGGGCAGTAGCAGCAATAATTGCATCAATAGTTGATAAGCTATTTAATGCTCTTAATCTTCCTGCTTCTTTCGAAATCTCAAGAGTGAGAGGAATAACAGTAAGGTTTGAAAGTAAACTTTCCAAATTTCGCCTCATTTCTCTGTTTTTCCACGGACTTTCACCTGCATACAATTCCGTGTGAGAAATTATCGATATAGATAATATTTGATAATTCTTACTAAGTCTATAGAGCCTTGTTAGTCGTTTGTCTTCTCTTCGTAAGAAATCAATAAGGATAGACGTATCAAGCAGAACGACTCTCATTCATTATGGATTTTTTTAATTCTTTCTTCTACTTCTTTTCTTACTTGTTTGACTTCTTTTCTAAGGTCCCAACTTCCCCTTATCGATAATAAATTCTTGGACAAGCTATCCTTGATTTCATAGTGAGGGTGTATTTCTACAACAGGCGTATTACCTCTCAAAACGAGCACTGGTTGCTTAGTTTGAGCAACCTGAGTTACTAACGATGAAAGATTGCTTCTTACTTTTGAAATACTTATGAGTTGTACCATATATAGTACATTATATAGTACGATTTAAAGTTTGTCAAGAGTAATGATGATTACAAAGGCAGGATTGTGGACTGACGATTCCCATCAAAATCTTAGCCATAAGAGGAAATTATCACTTATTCTAAACTCCTAAGTTTAGTTTTATTTCGACTTTGCGGAGGAATCCTCTCGCAGGGTTTTGATAGCCTCTTGAACCGTAGTCATGAATTGAGCAGGAAAAATAATAGTCGAGTTTTTCTCCGTACTTATCTCTGCCATAGTCTGTAAGGTCCGAAGTTGCAGAGCTACAGGATGCTTGGACATCACATCGGCTGCTTCTCCCAGCTTGGTAGCAGCCTGCATCTCACCCTCTGCCGCTACAATCTTTGCCCGTCTTTCTCTTTCAGCCTCGGCTTCTTTGGCCATTGCCCGCTGCATGTTATCCGGGAGTATAATATCTTTTATTTCTACCGCGGTAACCTGTACACCCCACGGCTCGGTGTGTGAATCGATGACGTCCTTGATTTTGTTATTGATATCTGCGGTTTTGGCAAGCAGTTGATCCAGCATAAATTGTCCGATGACATTCCGTACAGTGGTCTGGCTAATCTGATTTACTGCCTGACTGGCATTTTCGATATCAATTACTGATTTTTTAGGATCGACAATATGGTAATAAGCGACAGCTGCGATATCAATTGAGACATTGTCTTTGGTAATAATTTTTTGAGAAGGAATTTCCATAGTTATGGTACGAAGAGTCACCTTTTGCATTCGTTCAATAAGGGGAATAAGAATGATCAAGCCAGGTCCGCGTACATCAGTATATCTTCCGAGTCGGAAGATGACACCTCTCTCATATTCTTGGACGACTTTAAGAGACAAAAATATAAAAACAACAACAAGAGGAATTAAAAAGATCATGATGATAGGGAGAGTGTAGATCTCTATACCGTAGAAGTCAATAGGACCGCATCCTGATCAACCTATAAGAGAAAGATCTCATAGAGAGAAATTATACATTTTTATACATCTTGTATAATAACACTCCTAAAAGAAGAGGAAAAATTGAGACCGCAATAAACCAATCTTTTGCGACAATTGTTTTATCAAAAAATAAGAAAAGAAAATAGAGAATGACATAGCTTAAAACACGCGCAATACCCAAGATTCCATCTCGATCTAGAAACATATAATACTTCTCTTGCCATGCATCTTTATTCTCATCAATTGTATTTAAAATGGCTGACGATAATGGCACGTTTAAAAACGGGATGAAGGCTCCATACAATAGCCCGAGCAAAAGAATACCGGTCCAATTTTGCCAAACTGCAAATATAATTAAACCCAATGCCGTTCCAATGGCTCCAACTATATAAAAGCTCTTAAATCGAGACAAAACTTTCCCAGCAAAAAAACTCACCACCGCAGAAAATAACAATATCGAAGCTCGAATCGAACCGACTCCAGCATCATTTTTAATTATTAAAAATAAGAGTACAGCGCTGAGAGTATTAAATGCCACATCCCAAAGGCCAGATATGAAGTTTTGAGATAAAACTATCTTCCATTTTGTTATCCTTTTTTCCTTAAAGTATTGTCGGAATGAAAACTTAATACCAACATGAGATGGAAGATCTTTTGTCATTAATAAAAGAGGAAGATTTACAAGAACTACAATAAAAAAGAGCGCATAGTATCCGGTATAAAGTTGGTGAGTAAATGAGTTTATAAAAGTGACTATGAGTCCTCCGAGAATCGGTCCAACAGCAAAGGCTACATTCGAAAGAGACAATCCCTTACCAAAATAATGATTTCTACTTCCAGATTGCGTAAGAACGTATTGTGAAAGATTAAATCCGCTCCAATAAAGTCCCCACCCAGTCCCGAGAACTGCCCCTAATGGAATAAGATAATATACAGCGTTTGTTTTTAACAGGACAAGAGTTAAATAGGAAAGTATAGTGATGATAATCCCGCTTCTGATAAGCAGATTGGTAGAGTATTTATGTAAGAGAAATCCAGAAATAGAATAAAAAATTAAAAGAAACGCGTATGAACTTAAATTAAATAAGACTATGCCTACAAATCCTGTTAATCTAAAAATATAGATTTGAAGAAAAATACCAGCCAGCGAGTTTACAAAATAATTTAAGGCCTGGATCTGAATCAAGGAATTTTCTTCTCTCGAAAGCACATCCTATTGTAACAAGGAAATTTAATTTTCAGTAATCTATTGGTTTAGAACGAATAATTCTTCCCAACTCATGGTGGTATAATTCCCTATGAATTTTTTGAAAGAAAAATTTAAACAATTAATAGAGTTAGTAAAAGGTGCTAAAAAGTATATAAGCATCTCTGAGCTAAAACAGATAATAAAATCCCCTAAAAAAATTTTAATCGTTTTAATTCTTTTAGCTTTTGTAGTAACTCCCCTAGTTCTTATGAGTAAAAAGTCTTCAAGAGATAAAAAAGAGGGAGCAGTAAAAGGAGCCGCAACAACGCCAACTGTTACCCCTAGCCCAACAATAAAACCGACTCCTACGCAAGAACCAACCCCTACGTCTCAAACCAAAAATACCTTAGCTACTCCTACAATCCAGCCAACCTCCTCACCAACTCCAATTCCGCAGTCCTCGAGTTCTTCTAACCCAACTCAAACTCCTACTCCTACTCAATCTCCACCTGCTTCAACAGTATCACCAACCCTCACCCCAGTACCAATAAACACTCCGAGTTCAACACCACCAGTATCGCCAACACAAATACCAACCCCCAGTTTGACCCCAACCCCCTGATTTAAAATGTTGGAAAGTTCAGAATCTTTCCCAGGCGGCTCTACTGAGTTTTACTGCTGTTTTCAAATCTGATGGAGAAATTGGCATATTCTCTGGGCGGAACTCTTCCTCTAAAAAAGAAAGCTCGCTGTAGTCAAATCCCAAGAAAGTTGCATTTTTTCCTCCCTCTGAAATAGTATGAATTCGAACGATGTCTTCGTCTCTCACTATAATTCTCTCTACAAATGAGACAGTCCGTTCTCGCAGCACAACAGCAGCATTCACAAGCGACGAGACTGGTGTGTCGTGCTCGATCCATGCTTCGATCCCCCATGCCTGTTCATATGCGAAGTTAATCTTAATGTGAGCTTTTCCGTAAAAAATTCCTGTAACCGTTGATCCTTCTGGATTGAAGTACGTCTCTTGGGGAGTTTTCGAACGGACCACTGTGCCCCCAGTTTTTATCGCTATCTCCTCAATATCTTTTTCGCTTAAATCACTCACCAACTTTACGGGAAGTCTATCCTGCCTTTCTCTATTTTCTGTTCCCATCTTTATTGCACCTCCTTAAAAAGCAACATTAAGTAGAGCCTATCATAACAGACTCATCAGAGATAATCTATTCAATCTTTCTTAAGATATGAAAAACTCAAGCGGGTTCTCGTATAATGTAAATAAAGATGGAGGAGTTGAGGGATCGATCACTGTTTATCGTCTTTGCCTATGCAAAAGCCGGATTCGGCCACTTAAGAGTTACCGACGCCCTCCGTCACGGCCTCCCCAAAGGCAAAATTTTTTTTACCCTCGAATCTCAAGATCAGTCCGTCACCGCTCTCCATCGTCTCACCAGCGTCCACCCCGCTCTTCGTCTTCTCTTTGAATGGACACAACAAGGATTTCCTGAAGAACTATTTACACGCGTTTACCGTTTCTATCTTCGCGCGACAACACAAAAACTCTCTAGACAGATAAAAGAGTTTTTTCAAAAACAGATGACACATCCCAAAACCATCCTTATAATTTGTACGCATTTCGGACTCGCCCATCAAATAGGAGCGTTAAAAAAACGCTTAATAAAAGAAGAGAAGATCGATCTCCGACTTATTGTGCAGGTCACCGACGACAGCCCACAGAAGCTCTGGTATGTCCCTGAAGCAGATCTCTTGTTTGTCCCGAGCGAGTACACTAAGAAAAAGCTTCTTGCGTATGCACATTCGCAGAACCTTCGTAAAGTACGATGTGAGGTGATCTCCTATCCAATCAGTCCGCTCCTTGAGGAGAAGATTACCGACGAGGAATATAGAGAAAAATTAGCCCAGGTGGATCCCCATCATGACGTTCCTCTCAATGTCATGATTCCAATCTCCGGCGCCGCGGTCGGAATGGAATATCTTCTGAAACTGGTCAAACTGCTTCATGAGCGCTCATCACGATTCCGCTTTCACATTCTGGTAAAAAAAACACTCTACACACAATTTTTTATAAAGAAACTTGAGGCGTTACCGTATGTTCGTCTTCATGCATATGTTCGTGATCGAAAGATGGTGGACGAGTATGAACGCGAGTATGAAACAGAGCACATTGCCTTAGAGATTACTAAGCCGAGCGAACAATTGTTCAAAGCACTGTTAAATCCCAATGAAAAAGGCGGATCAATCCTTCTTTTTACTCGCCCCGTTGGTCGACAAGAGTATGATAATCTGGATTTCCTTTTACGTCATCATCTGATTCCCTCAACCGAGGAACTTCACGCGATCTGGAAACAATCAAAAACTCGGTGGCGCGGATTTTCTCTTCCAAACAAGCCCGAAGAGGCTGCACAGCTCATTCACTGGGCGCTCCAGGAGAGGGTATTGCTTTCTATGATGGAGTGTAAAAGCTGTCCCGAGATAACAGGTTATAATGCAAAAGAGCTTCGTGGTGATGGAGTAAAGGAGTTTTGGAAAAGAGTCTTGCAGTATTTACAAGAGAAGGGAAAGGCCGTATAATAGGAAGTCTATGAAAACAGCAATAGGAATGATGATCCTTATTATCATCGTTCTTGGAGCGTTTACTCTTTTTTCTGCAAGGGGGAAAGTCCAGCAAACTCAGACGACTCAGACTGTTCCCACGACAACCTCTTCTCAAGCGGGCTCTGCAGCAGAACCTGCCTCGTCGCTTGTTCATGAGATTCCACTGGAGGTTTCATTCCCGCTTGATGGAAGCACGGTTGCCACAAGCCCGTTGTTGATGAAAGGGAAGACACTGCCAAACTCAGCGGTTTTTGTCAACGAAAATGAGTTTAAAACCGATGCGCAAGGCAATTTTTCCTCTGCGGTAGAGCTCGATGAAGGAGAAAACACGATTTTTGTGGTTGCCAACGATGATAAAGGAAACTACTCTGAAAAAGATATTGATGTAGTCTTTGAACCCCAGTAGGGGCGAGTGGGCTAAAGTGGAGTGAAACTTTTTGCATTTTTCGGCATATAGTAGATATATGAAAATCTTAACGATAAAGAAAACGCTTATCTCTTCAGGGCTCGTTGCGAGTATGCTTGCATCTTCGATCTCGCCTGTTTTTGCCCAGACCACATCCCAAACTCAGAATCCGGTAGAAGGCTTTTGGAAAAGCCTGCATAAAGACGTAAAGGATGTCAAAAATGATACCACTCCTGGTCCTGAAAAAAGACAAGATAAAAAGGGAGTTATCCAGGATCTAAAAGATGCCACAAAGATGAAGGGTGCAGTCGTAACCGCAATCAACGGAAGTACGTTGACTGTTTCCTTTAATGGAAAAACATATACAGTTAATACGGATAGGGGTACAATCTTTCGCAAACACTTCTTTGGAAAATCGAGCTTAAGCGAGATCTCGGTCAATGACAAAATCGATGTCTTGGGCAAATTTACTGATAATGCCAAAACCACGATACAAGCCCGATTTATCCGAGACGCTTCTATCATGAAACGACACGGAATATTTTTCGGAACAGTTACCTCAAAAGGGAGCACGAGTTTTGTGCTACAGACGAAAAATAGAGGATCTCAAACGATAACTATTTCCGGAACCACGAAGTTTACTGATCAAAAAGGAGACTCCATCAGTTACTCGCAGCTCAATCTGAACGACAAAGTGCGAGTAGAGGGAGTTTGGGATAGCGTCTCAAAACAGTTGACCGAGGTCGACCGTGTGAGAGACTTCTCAATTCCAACAACAACACCAACACCATCACCTGCACACTAGTAAAATAAGGGAGCTTTCATAGACCAGGTACCATACGGTACCTGGTTTTTTATGCCCGATGCGTTCAGCTTGACAACATGCTAAAAAATTTCTATTATGAACATAAGAAATATTTATGTCAAAACAGAAAAAGATCGCCCTCTCTGTTTTTTTTGGGTTTTTTGCCCTGATATTCTTTATTCTCCTCTACACGATCAATAACCAAACGCCTTCTCCTCAATCGCGCGCCGCACCTCCACACCACTCAATAGGATATATAGGGTGTAGCTCCACGCCACTCACTGTTTTAGGTTATCACGAAGCGTCAGGAAGCGCTGACGCTTTCTGGCCAGTCGACCTGAGCCGGAACGTATCAACGACGCCCAGCACACAGCCAGTCACAACAAGCCCAGCTCCGTCAGGAAGTGACCAAGTCGATCCGTTTAAAGCGATGATTGATAAATTTGGCCAGCCCCGCGTCGTCTGGGTTCAGCTCTGCAATGAGAGAGCCGATAACCCACTCACATACACTGTGGTAAAAAACATCTTTGATAAAGTAAATAGACTTGCACCAAAGGCTATAACCTACGTCAGCCCAATAAACAGTTATGATCCGAAAACTCTCTGTCCAAGGTTAGGAAAGGACGGCAGTGGATATGATAATCTCGTGAGTTTAGCTAATCAAGCAGTCTCAGACAGTCTTGCACTCCCAGGACCAGGTCTTTCTTCAGGGAATGTACTCGGACCGTTGACCCAGACGATGGTACAAAAAGATAATGCCTGTTATCCAAACGGAGATGGGCGACAGACTCTCGGGAAGCAGATGATAGCGTTTTTTGATTCTCTTGTTGGCCCATCGAAACCGCCTTCACAAGGAAACGCACCGTTTGGATTATTTTTTGATAATAACGCTGTTCTATTTCAAAAACAACTCGATATTGCAAAACTTCTTGGAGTGAATCTCTTGAGACCGAAAGGAGTAATTATTCAGCAGTGGGATGGTACCTGTACAGAATGCGACCAGGCGAAAACAAACGGAGTCCGTTTTGCACTGACAATTCAGAACGAAAACTTTATTGCCAGCGGCACGCCCACGCCAAAGCCGACAAAAACCTTGACCAAAACTCCGAAACCAACGACCACTCAAGCACAGAGTAGTGCAGGGGCACAAAATCAACTGAATAAAATACTTGATGTCTACGCTCCTGCCCTGCTTGTCGTTGAGAATACAGAAGACAAAGCTGATTCTTTTAGTGGAAATGCACAAGACTATGCGCAAGAGCTAAAGGGAGCTTGTACTCTTGCTCACTCAAAACAGATTCGTTGTACAAACGGAGGATTGTCCGGACCTGGAGCAGTCCTTCTCACATACCAGAATTTTGTAGATACCGGTCAATGTGACAAAGCAGCAAAGTTCAGAGAGAAAGCCTTTTCTAATAATCAATTGCAATTAACGGATAGAGAGATTGAAAAGGAAGCCGTAGATCTGAAAAAATTTATTCGAGCATACACTGAGTCTGATATAGACTTTGTGAATGTGCATTGGCATGGAAAAAATTCAGAGATTCTCAAAGAAATACTAAAATACCTGATAACCGCCACAGGGTTGGAGGTAGTGACAAATGAGGTCGGTCAAAACGACAGAGATCCAAAGACCACGACCGAGATACTGACCGTTTTGAGAAACGCGAAGATGAGATACGCAGTCTGGGACAATCACGACAACAGTCTGAATTACGCCTTAATCAATCCCGACGGCACGCTACGTTCGACCGGAACAGCATTCAAAGACTTTATCGCTTCATCCGGGAAAACAACTCCTGGACCGAGCCGAAACCCGAGCAGAAATCCTTCGCTGCGGCCAACTAAACCAGTTCCAAGCACAGGGACTGTTACTCCAACGAATGGACCAAAATGTAGGATAACAACTCCAACGCCGAGCTGTAAGCCAGGAGATAAAAAATGCGGACCTTCACCATCAATAACTCCTCCATCAACAAGTCCGACGATAAGTCCGAATCCTTCTGGATCTCCTACACCCCAAAGAGGCGATGTGACGCTGAATCTGAAGATTAAGTTTCAGGGTGTAGTGAAACAGCCGACAGGTATCACGAGCATTCCTGTTTTGGTGACGCTGAGAAGTCCTGGCGTTAGTTCTGATTCAGCAAAAACCACAAACGTTACATCCGATGTGAACGGTGTCTGGTCTGGAGCCGTGAGCTTTCAGAATGTTCCCCTAGGAGGAGGGCACACTGTGCTTATTAAAGGACCAAAGCATGTCCAGAAGAAACTCTGTGATAATATCTCTGTTGAGACCGCACCAGGAACCTATTCCTGTTCCCTGGGCAAAATAAACTTGGTAAGCGGAAACAACGTGCTTGACTTTTCAGGAGTGGTGGAGCTCGTGGGAGACCTTCCGCAACAGGATGGAATTATTGATTCCTATGACATCTCCTTTATCCGAAACAATCTCGGAAAATCAGACCCAAGCGTTCTTGCAACAGGAGATCTCAACTATGACGGCATTCTTGATTCACAAGACTATTCCTTGCTGATTGCCTCGCTTTCTGTCAGAAAAGATGAGGAATAAAACAGAAAAAGTATATAGTATTTTAGTACTTGAATAGATCATACTGTATACTTTATACTGGTATAAAATACTAGAAAACTATGGATAAAACACCACTCCATCACAATCACCCGGTGATCAAACGCGTTTATTTGTACCTCTTTATTATTACATTTTTGCTTCTTTTGATCTTTGTCATTGTCTATCTCTCAAATAACCAGTCCGCACAGCAGGGCGTTGGAGAGCAAGCGACACAGAAGGCTCCAGTCTCTCAAGTAAGTCCGGGCTTGAAAATGAGTCCGCTTGGCTCAATGTCTCTGGTCGTAAAGGACGCGCCGGATTCACGAGTGGCTGTTGGGACAGCCTTCACTCTGCTTGTTCTTGCCGACTCTGAGGGTACTGATATCGTAGGATTTGACGCACTTCTTTCCTACGATCCATCGATGAATCCCGGAACCGCAACAACTCCCCTGACGAGTTTTAAGCTGTTTACCTTTAACCGAGATGGACACCTCACCTTCACAGCAACAAAATCACCAAACATAACGACACCGACTCCTTTTCAGAAGAGCCAGATCCTTACTATCCCATTCACCTCCTCTGCAAAAGGAGTCTATACTTTCTCCATTCTCTCCAAAAACGGGAAAGAGACAACGAAGATGGTCGATGTCAATACCAAAGTATTTAGCCCCCAGCCTTCTTCACTGAAAGTTACCATTTATTGATAAAAGGTTGACTTGAGGCCATTTTTTTGTTATAGTTTTTATATGGAAGAAAATAAAAAGACCTCTGGATTTGGAGTAGGACTCTTGATCGGCGCAATCGGTGGAATGCTCGCGGGCATTCTCTATGCGCCAAAATCGGGAAAGCAGACTCGAAAAGAAGCGGCAAAGAAACTCGAGGAGCTAAAGGAGCGCTTTTCTGACATGGAGCTTGATAAAAAGGTAAGAGATGTTTTCGGAACGGTCAGCGAAGAGACAAAAGACCTTTATCTAAACGTTACAAAAGAAGTTCTTGAAAAAGTTTCGGACGTTAAAGAACGGATCGAAGAGATTGACACAAAAAAATACCAGAAGATGGTTGATGCCGTTTTAAAGAACTTCAAAGCACGCACCATGCAATCGGCGGAGGTAGTTGAGAAGCTTCGAAAGCATCTGGTTGCTGATTGGAACAGCCTTTTTGAGAAAAAAGCTCCCACAAAAAAAGGAGCGAAAAAATCCAAAAAAGGCAGAAAGTAATCCATGGATCTTCAAAGTCTTTTCTATCTGTTTGGGATTATCGTGTTTGTGATTGCTATTGTAGTTTTTGTTGTTGTGTTAGTCCTCACACTCTCCCTTTACTATAGATCTAGACAGTTTTACCTATCCTCAAAAGAGAAATTAGCCAGGTTTAAAAGGGGATTAACAGCCCTCCCAGTTATTCCGTTTGTAAACTTCATTATTAAAAAGATAAAAAACAGAAAGAGATAACCTTACTGATTTGGTTTTCTTCCGTATTTTTCCTTGGAGAGTTGAACGACCCCCTGCCAAAAACTGAAACTGCACCGAACTGCACCGCGGCGGTGCAGTTTTTGGCTATTCTAACAATAAGTTTTTAATTCTTCTTAACTGCTGCTGATAATTTTTTCTATCCTCTACGAACCTCTTATAGCGCAAAGGACTCCTTATTGAAATTTCATCTAGATAGTCCAAAATTGAGTTGTTGTCAATATAATCTCTATAAGATGAAAATTTCCAATCTTCCGGGTTTTCAACAAGTTCGGATGTTGTCGGATTTAAGTGAATGTATCGAGTAACATGGAGTAGTTGTTCGTTAGTTTTTATTCTCACCGCTCTAAATCTAGATTGCCAGAGGGGACCCTTTCGCTTAAATTTAATATTAAAATAGCGAGTAAAACTATTTTCTACGTCATTTATAAATTTTGAAAAAACATCATCATAAAGAACTTTAATTAAGATATGGTAATGATCAGGCATTACGCAATAACATAAAAACTTAATCATGGCATCTTTTCTTGGCACAATGAGATTAGATGGAGTATATTTTTTTCTTTTTAAAGCCTCGGAGAAGCGTTGTTGACGATTGATAGTATTATAGTATCCAAGTGTTTGAATTAGCCTGTTCGCATTATTTGGATCTTTTAAGATGCCAAAATTGGCGATACTTTTATTGCAAATATGGTAAATTTCTTCTGCTTTAAGCCAGCGCTCCGATCTCATTTTTGAACAATAATCTATTCAACCGATTTATGCGATGGATTAAAGTCAACAAAATATAAGCTTTAGACTATTTGGAAAACCTTTCTAGGCTTTTGTTGCACCGACGCGGTGCAGGTTGGATGGTGAAGACGTTTTAATCAGGAAGAAAGTGGCTTGCGGCCGTATTTTTCTTTTGAGAGTTGGATAATTTTTTCCCTATTTTCATTTTTAAGCGAGGGAAGAGGGAGCGTTCGTGCCGGAAACGGCGCAGAGGTCATCCCATCGATTGAGAGCTTCATAACAGTTTCAAAACGGCCAAGCGAGACCAAGTCATTCTCACTATAGATCTCTGCAAACTCCTTTGTGAGAATATAAGCGTCTCTTGCTCCAATTACAAAAGAGATCAGTGTACCAACATTTCCAAAAATCGCTCTCTGCACATCTTCGTCGATCTGCTCGATATACTGATTTGCGAGCGTGAGCGAGAGCCGGTATTTTCGCGCTTCCGAAAGAATCTTAATAAAGGAATGAGTTGCAAAGTTCTGAAACTCGTCGACGTAGAGGAAAAAATCTCGACGCTCATGTTCCTGCTGATAGGATCGACCCATTGCGGCAAGCTGAATCTGGGTAATAATCATCGCGCCAAGAAGGGCTGCATTATCCTCACCGAGTTTTCCCTGAGAAAGATTTAAGATAAAAATTTTTCCATCATCCATGATTTTCTGTAGATCGAGTGTCGATTTTGGATTGCCGATGATATTGCGGATCATTCGAGAAGAGACAAACTGCCCGACCTTGTTTTGAATTGGAGAGACAGCCTCTGATCGAAGTTTATCCGGCATCTGTTCAAACTCTTTGAGCCAGAAATTCTTCAAAACTGGATCTTTCAGATGGCTGATCGCGTCTTTTCGGAATTTTTTATCAGAGAGAAGAGGGAGAACATCAACAAGTGTCGAATCTGGGACCTCAAGAAGCGTCAAGATGACATTTCGTAGAATATATTCCAGGCGCGGCCCCCAGCTGTCGCCGTAGAGTTTATAAAAAATGGAGACGATACCGGAGGCGATCAAATCTTTATGCTGCTTGGTTTTTGTCTCAAGAACATTTAGGGCAAAAGGACGGTCCGTATCAAACGGCTCAAGGTACACCACATCGTTCAATCTCCGTTTGGGAATGTACTCCAGAATCGTATGAGAAAGATCTCCGTGCGGGTCGATGATTCCGATGCCCCGGTCTTTTCTAATATCGTCAATTGCCATATTGGAGATCAAGGTTGTTTTTCCGGCCCCGGTCTTTCCGATGATATAGACGTGTTTTCTTCGATCTTCTGTTTTGATACCGAAAATTGTCTCCTTGTTTTTAAACTCTGCCTGTGCAAAAAAATTTATATCCTTTTTTTTATCTTCAGCGAGTCCGTCAGCAACCGGAATACTTTCAGGCGGCTCACCGGCGAGAGTTTTTCCCCACGTAATATTTTTTATTCCGGCGAGCAGGAATCCCGGCGGATGCCAGATGGTGGCCAGTTCCTGGGCGTTCAGGATCTGATACTTTCGTTCAAAATAATGAAGATGTCTCGTTTTAACCCTCTCAAACAGAAGGTTTTTAAGGAGATATCGTTTTTTGAAACCAAACTGGTTTCCCTCTCCGAGAGAAAAGCTTCCGAATGTACCAGCAAGATTTATAAGAAGTCCTCGTGCAGCTCCCGGCTCATCCGATCCGGCAATAAGTCGTATGCCAACTTTTCCTCCCTGAAACGAGGCCTTCTTCATGATGAGGAGCTGTTGAGGGCTGCGGATGTATCTGTCAGAGGTTGCGTCATACGTCTGGGTTTTTGCCGCCTGGACTGCTCGATTTTGCCATGGGAAAGAAGCCGGCGTCACCACAATCTGAACCCCGAGTCTGGTGTGCGGATTTTGTTTTGAGAGAAATCCGATGAGCGAGGAGAGGGGATCGATGTCTTTGAAATCAAAATAGGTTTTGATAGGGAGATAAAAATAGGAGTTTAAAGCAACCTCGCCAATAGCAACTTCTTTTGCCTTCATTACAAGCTCGAGCGGGTCGGTGGTGTGTGAGAGTAGGGAGTTTGGGTATGAAGAGGTGATAAGACTTTTGACAAACGATTCATTGGGTTTTGCGGTTGCGATATAAAAATAGACGGTTTGTGAGATAAGATAGATCTCAAAAGAAAAGGTACGAGGCTTTATGAAGGCGCGTTTCCACAAAGGAAGGTAAGATTGAGAGAGAAGAGAGGCGAAAATCTGTGTTGCAGACTCAATCGGCGTCTCATCATCTTTAGGATTACGAATCTGGAGGTGGGTTAATGGAGGCATACAAAATTATACAAATTTTTAATTCTTAATCTCTAATGAATTTTAGAATTAATAAAAATGAACCAATCAGAATAAAAAACCCTAAAAACTCCAAGTATTGTGGCCAAAAAACCAGTGTAATTTTTGTTTCTTGATTATTGCTTCTTGTATCTTGCTCGGAGAGCATCCATCCGTTTGCCCAGTTGTCCACAAGGACGTGGTTTTTTAGCTCGTGTCCAAGCAAAAAGGGAGCATATGTGTTTAACAAATTCCTATTTTCAACCTTATACGCTTTCCAGCCGGAATGAAAGGATTGATTAAGGACAATATAACCATCTGTGTTTGGAGAAAGACTGGTTTGATAGAGAAAGTAACTTAGTTTTTCAAACGTTCTAGGCTGTCCAGATGTCTTAATTGGGTTGGCAGTATTTGGTGTTGATAGTGCTACTCTATTGATGAGAGAGAGAGGAATAGGATAGACTGAGAGGTGGTCGATTGTGTCTTCTGCTATTTCTGTACCTAGTGATTTTACAACCAGATGTATTCCGTAACCTTGAAAGTATTTTTGTGAAGGCGGAAGCACAATGAAATTAGTTTGACTGGTTTTTGAGAGCCGTGTTTCAATCTCTGCTCGTTTCTCAAAAGGATTGTCAACATAAAAGGTAATTGGCAAAC
>OBEQ012532874.1_pt1 | contig 21459 bp, 12 predicted proteins | sample 1670901 | NCBI WGS metagenome assembly OBEQ01 (sample SAMEA104232315, study PRJEB22302) | groundwater metagenome | biome: forest; feature: aquifer; material: groundwater | place: USA | collected 2011-08-07 | depth 5.4 m
ACACCACCGTGTATTGGTCCGCGGGCGCGGAAGGATCCGCCCCTCTCGATCGCCTGCAGAAGAAGCCGGACGCGGAGGCGCAGAACCGGACGCGTTGGAACTACTGGGTCGTCACCAAGGACGCGGACAAGGGCGAGATGAAGATCTACCTGAACGGCAAGGTCTGGGCCTCGGCCACCGGGAAGACCGCCGGCATCGGGCTGCTGCAATCCTTCACCCTGAGCTTTTCGGGCACGGATTCCTATGCCCTCGACGAGTTCCGCCTGAGCCGGTTCACGGGTTCGGACGACCGCGTCAAACTCAACTTCGAAGTCCAGAAGCCCGGCTCCTTGGCCGTGGTCATCGGCAAGTAGCCCCGGGTCAAACCCGGGTAGAACCGTTCGCGGAGGGCTTCAGGCGCCTGACGCGGGCTGCGGCGGGGATTAGGGGATCCCCGTCACGTAGCCTCCCGGTGTTTCCCTCGTACGCTGCCGAAACGGCCTTGCGGGCGGCGCCCGACCTTAAGACACCCCGGAGTTCCCCACCTCGGAAACCGCAACCCGGATCCACCGGGCTTAACCAGGCTCCCCGGGTTTCATCGGCCCTGACACCGGGCCGCCGGAAACAAAAAAGCCGCCCTGCAAGGGACGGCTTTTTTTATCGAACGGATTCCAGGAATCGCTTTGGCAGGCCGAAGGCAGGCGGAATCCGGACGCTGGGATTACAACACGACCTTGGCCACGGCCTGGGTTTTGCCGTTCCGCCAGACGAGCAGATGGGCGCCCATGGCGCCGGCGTAGGTGATTTCGCCCGGGCCTTTGCCGGTGAAATTGCGCTTGGCCAGCACCTTGCCGTCCAGGCCGCACAGTTCCACGGTCTGGAGGCCGTCGGCCTTCAGTTCCAGGCGCACGCGACCGGGCTGCACCGACCAGGCCATGCGGCGCGAGGCCTCCATGGACTTGAGCACCTGCGTGGTCGCGGCATAAGGCGGCTCCGTATCGCCGTACCAGACGCGGGTGATCTTGCCGGTCTGATAGCGGGCGTTTTCGGTTTGGCAGCGCTGGGTTACGTACATGGCCCCGAAGGAATCCTCCTTGATGTCGATGGGGCAACGGAAGCTGCCGAAGTTCTTGGCTCCGCCCGTGTGGGTCGCGCCGTAGGCCAGCAGGTTTACGCCGGTCTCGGAGCCGGAGCCGTCTCCGGCCACGCCGCCGAAGTAATACAGGTTCTGCCATTCCGCGGGGAAGTTGGTCCCGGTGTACCACAAAGATCCGATCATGGCGCGGGTGTTCGCGCCCACCTGGGAGGCCGTCCACAGGGACGCGGCGCCGCCGCGATCCTGGAAACCGTAGTCGGTGCCCGGGGGCCCGCCCTCGACGACCTTGTCGTTGCCCGAACCCGATTGCACTTCGCTGAACCAGATCTTCTTCAGCTTTTCGCTGTAGGACATGGTGAACGGATTGCGCAGGCCCCAGTACCAGACCGCGCGGGCATCGCCGGTGTTGGTGGCGTAGAAGGGATTGTCGCTGGGGATGCTGCCGTCGAGGTTGATGCGCAGCATCTTGCCTTCCACGCGGTTCTTGTCGGCCGAGTTCGCGGGTCCGGGAGGTCCGTCGTTCACGTCCCCGCGGCATCCGGAGTTGATGAACATCTTGCCGTCGATGATGGCCATGCCGCTGCCGTGATGGTAGTTCCTGCCGGCATCGCCCAGGCTGATCATGAGCTTCTCGGTCTGCGTGTCCACGGCATCGCCCACCACGGTGAACCGGCTGACGCGATCCTGGCCGTTGCCGCCCTGGCGCTTGTCGCAATACCAGACGTAGATGTATCCGTTGGCGCCGAAATCAGGATCGGCGATGATGCCCATCATGCCTTTCTCGAAACTGCTTTGGGTATTGGCCTCCCAGTTCAGGAACGGTGTCGCGAGTTTCACGCCGTTCTTGAGCACCTGGACGCGGCCGTATTTTTCGATGGCCAGGATGCGGCCGTCCGGCAACACCGCCGCCGACACGGCGTCCATGCCCGTGATGATGTCCTTGGTATGGAATCCTGTCGGCACGGCGCAAAGTTTGGAAGCCAGCATGGCGGCCGCCAACACTGTTAGGGTAACGCGCGTTCTACGGATCATGAAATCGCTCCTTGATGTAATGCACCTAGCCAGGTCCCCGAAAACACAATACCGCGCCGCCTAAGCCCACGCCGGGCTTACCCGGAAAGACCGGAATATTTTTTCACAATTGTGAACATGATAGCCCGGAAAATTGCGGGAAAGCAATAAAAATGGGCGCGCGAGCCTGATTACGCTTCTTCAGGGAAGGCGGCAAACGATACCGCATCGGACCGCGAAGGCCGTCAATCCGACACATGGAAATGGAACATCATGCCGCCCTCGGCGTGCTCGGCGATATGGCAATGCGCCATCCATCCGCCGGGATTCGATGCGTCCAGCAACAAGTCCACCGTGGCCGACGCCGGCACGATATAGGTGTCCTTCCATGCGAGATCGGGATTGACCTTGCGGTTCACGCGGACCACCAGGAACCGCTGCCCGTGGAAGTGGATGGGATGAGGCATGGCATGGACGGCATTGGAATCGTTGCGGATGCGGATGAGCACCTGATCCCCGCGTTGGAAGCTCCACAGGATATCGTGGTTCTCCAGGCCCGTCTCCTGATCGCGGATGATCCAATTCATATTGGCCGCCGTGGATCCCGGATTCATGGCCATGGTGTCCGCCCACTCCACGCCGATCGATCCGTCCGGGCCGTGCTGCGCCGCCAGGGTCTTGGCGAGCGCGTCGGCAGGGTCCGCCCCGGACATCGCTGAGGTTCCGGCCGGGTCCGACTTAGTCGTCGCGGAACCGCCGTCCGCATCCGCGGCGCTCTTCATCGCCATGTGCATGTGCCCGTCCATGGTACCCGTGAACAGCAATTGCTTGTCCGGGACCTTGTTGAACGATCCGCGGAAGGCGTCGATGTCCTTGATGACGGAGACGGCGGTATCCGTATCCGCATAGGCACGGCCATAGGGCGTGTCCACGGAATCCCCGATCACGTGCACGCGGCCCAGCTTCAGGAAGCGGTCCGCCATCTCATGGTAAATCATCACCATCCCCGTGTCCTTGAACATCACCTCGTACACCAAGCGTTCCCCGGGGGCGATGAATTCGCTGCCCATGTGGATGGAGCGTTCGTATTTCCCGTTGTCCGATCCCACCACCTTCATCCAATGGGTGTTCATCACCAGGTTGATGACCCGGGCGTTGCAGGCATTGGTCGCATAGAAGCGGACGTACTCCTTGCGTTTCACCGTCACGACGAAATCCGTGTCCCCATTCACCAGGAAGACATTTCCGAAGCGGCCCATCATCACGTGGTCGGCCATTTCCTTGCGGATGGGCGCGATCCCATCGCTGTCCAGCTTCACCTCGCTGATCATCAGGGGCACTTCCCGATCCACGGGATTCCAGTACCCGCTGTCCTTGGGCGCGACCAGGAAGTTGCCGTACAGTCCCAGAGTCTGATACGCATCCTCGCGGATATGGGAATGGTACCAGAACATCCCCGCGTCCGGAAAGGCGATGCGGTAAACGAAGTCCTCACCATCTTTCACCGGATCCTGGGTGAAGTTGGGCGCGCCGTCGAAGTGGTAATCGAGACGGACCCCGTGCGGATGCAAGGTGATGGGCGAACCAGATCGGTTGCGCAGCTTGACGAAAACGGTATCACCCTGGCGGACATGCAGGAGCGGTCCGGGAACCGATCCATTGAAGGCGGTCATGCGCGTCTCCCGGCCCAGGATCATCAGTTTCACCGGCGCGGCGGTGAGGTCGAGGCTGTCGCCGTTGTGGAGTTCGCGGGTCTCGCTGGGCTTGGCGTCATCGAGGCCGGCGACGCTGCGGGAGAAGTAGGGATCTTCGGCAATCGGTTTGACGGTGGATTGGGTATCGAACAGGCAGGATAAAAAGAAGCAGGACAAACAGAGGCAGGCGCTCAGGATTGCGAATGCAAGGAGTACGGATTGACGCTTAAGGCGATTCATAGGATATCATTATACCCCCAACCTGCCTAAAAATAACCCCATCCAAGGACTTTTGAAGCCTGAAATTAGAGGGGATCGACGAATCAAATGGTGCGAACCTCCTTTATCATGCCCCTGGCCAAGCTTACCTACTTGAACCTTCCACTCTCCCTCTAAAAGGCGGGCTATTTTGATATGCGGGCACTGGGGTAACGCTTGTCACACATGATTCCCCGCGTCTGAACTATGTTTTCAAAAGCTCACCCGCACTTCGATCAAAAGGCGCGAATATATGAATTTGGATCCCTTCTCCGAAGAGACCGGCCGCTCTTTGAATACCCTGGACTGAGACGTGGCGGACAAAAATCAGTCACACGTCATCGACGTTGGATTCGATGGCAAGCCGGTTCAAAAGACCTTTTTGATCACCGGCATGACGCATCGCATCACGTTTAAAACCCCCATGTTGCTCCTAGATCACCGCTACCACGATGACACCCCCGTGTCCGGGGCGGAATACGAGATCGAACTGGAGGACGGCCAAGTTCTACGGGGGCACCTGGACGATGAAGGCAAGGCTGAAATCAGGGACATGGGTTCCCGTCCCCTGCGGGTGCGCTATGGGCTTGATTCCCGTCCGTATGAGATCGTCGATGATGGAACAAATCCCTCCTACATCGCCCAATTTTCGAAGGCTGAATCCGATGCGATGGCTACTCCGGGGGTAAAAAAAGCAATCCACCCGCCTGACGCAACGGCGTTCGGATTGGAGGCGGTGGAGTGGATCTGGGGCACGGTAAAGGGCGGCTTCAACGAGAAACAAACGGTCAGTCAAATCATTGTGGATGCCGTGATTGGTATGATCCCCCTGGTCGGGGATGTCACGGCAGTCCGTGATCTGATAGCCATCGTCCTTGGTCTTGCCCAGGACCCGAAAAAGCGGGGGAGCAAGTTGGAATGGCTCGCCTTGGTCGTTTTGCTTTTTGCCCTCATTCCCGTTATCGGGGGAGCCATCAAGGGCGTGGGAAAACTTCTGCTCAGGGGAAGCAAGGAAGCAGCAGTGGCGTCCAAACATATCAGGGAAATCGTGGCGTTCCTAAACCGACTGGGCATGGGCGATGCCCTAAAATGGGTGAAGGAATTGAACCTGGAAAGCCACACCGGAGAACTCTTGGGGAAGTGGCGCGAACTCACGCACCGCTTGGAAATGGTCTTGGATTCCATCCAATCAAGAATGAAGTCCGTTCTCCCAAAGCCCATGTTGGAGCACTTGGCACAGATCAAGGTCAAGATCATGGAGGTTGCCCAAAAGGGCGAGGAAATGATCCCCGATGCCGTGAAGGATCTACACGAACGACTCAAAGCGGCGCAGCGTCAACTTTACAACGGGGATTGGCATGACATTCCTAAAAATCTCACCTCAGAAACACGGGAGGTAGAGGCTCGCTTGGTGGATGTGCCGGGAGGAAAAAAATGGACGGTGGAGAACATGCACTTCCCGCCCAATGGCAGGGAGTCGTTTTTCAAGAGGGAGGACTGGCCCGATCTGGCGAGCGGTAAATACGTCAAAGTGGATGCGGCTACCGACAAGATTACCTATAAAATCATCCCGTGCTTCCACGGTCCCATGAGAGCCATTCGAATTCCTGGCGGAACAAGAATCTATCGGATTATTGAAGGAAACGAACGCATTTTTGGACCTTGGTGGGTCTATTCACTGCCCGAGTCGGGAAAGGAATGGCGTGAACAATTGGCGGTTTTGAAATCCTTCAGTAGGGATGGAAATTATGTCGAACTGATAGTGCCGCCAGAGGGCTTGTGTATTTGGGAGGGTAAAGCATCCAGCCAAGTGCAAAACGATTTGCATTTCCCGAATAGCGAAGGTCAATACATGCCCGGTGGTCAAACGCAAATTTTTCTTGATTTTGGATTTGGGGCTGAAAAAATAGGTTTGACCAACGAAGAATTCGTGAAGCGGATAGAAATCAAGGTGGAAAAAACACCTTGGACGGACGACTACAACAGCGATGATTTCAATGTGCCCAAGAAGGAAACGGAAGCGAATTTCCTGGGACCGTTCGATATGGAAAGCAAGAGTAGGCTTCCTGCAACCTTGATCGAAAAGGGCAGTCGAAGAAGGAGAAATGATGACACTTAAACTGCAGGGAATATCGTGACCATTCCTAGAGACATCAGGGTTTCCCTAAAGGACGGGGCGTATGCTCCAGATTATGAAATTCTGCGCAAAACCTACTGGCTGCATTGCCGTCACACCTCGGTTACCTACATCAGTCGCATGGTGGAGATGCTGAATGCGTTTACTCAAGGATTTGCCGCATACTTGGCTAAGGATTCTGATCCGGGAACATTTGCGGATTTCCTGCGAATTTGTTACGAATGCTTAGCGGAACAAAAGGAGGGTTTGGCCCGGTTAAGAAAAGCCGACCTAAAGGGATTCAAACTGATTCGGGGGGCGATGGGGTTTCGTGATCCATTTTATCTTCGGGCTGACGATTGGAATTTCGACCCGCTAGGTTATCATGGAAATGATGCTCCGGGGGAAGCGCTTTGGGCCTGGATGGAAAAGATTATTCCCATGAGCCTAATAATTGAAGGAGCCCTATGGGGGAGAAAATCTTACCCGTTGTTTGATCCGTCCAAGTTTCTAATCCCAATCCAAATAGGTGGTTATCCGTTTGCTCAAGATGTCTATGTCAAAGACGGGGAGGATATTCCCATCACAGGTGTATGGCAACCCACGGGACTCAAAGGTGGCTGCCCTAACTTTCTGCTCAAAGGTGAGAAGGCTCCGAAAGCCAACCTCCCTATCAGTCGCATTGACACGCCTGCATGGGATCAGAAATGGCCCAATGGGCGAATTAAACACCACGAGGCGCGGTCAACTTTTGACTTAGGCGAGTTTCCAACGGTATGGAGGCTTATTTGGGAGGATGATCGCTGGCGGAATGGACGAGAACCCCTGGGTGAGTACGAATACCTGATGGATCCGGCTACCGAGTTGCCAACGACTCCCCCCGTGGCGCTGCGGAACCCATGATTGCCCTAGAATGGGGAAAAGTCGACGGATCTGGGTGGTGAAAATGGGAAGGGCCCCCACTTGTGACTCCGATCATCCCCCTTTTTCACCCCATAGGCTATTTTTCATGACCGCAAATGCTTTATCTAACCATTTCGCCGAATTTGGCCAAGATTTCCCGGGTATACCTGGGAGTCCTGCTTATGCTGTTCGGGGTTTGCCAAGTATGGGCCGCTCCGGACCAACTCATGGAAAGGCCCAAACCCAAGAACACGGTCGTCACCGATCCGGGCCGCATTCCCGGCATCGACACCAACCAGGTCCGCAAGCTGTACATGGACGGGGACTTCGATCCCGCCATCGACATCCTGGAGGCGGAGCTTAAGACCGACAAGCATCTGAACCACCCCGACAGCGTGTTCATCTACAAGCATCTCGGCGTCATGTACGCGGCCAAATACGAGACCCGCGAGCGCGGGAAGATGTACATGTTCCAATTGCTCTTGACCGAACCCACTGCGAAAATCATGGACATGTACGCCAGCGACATGATTTACATGATCTTCAAAAACATCCAGGATGAATTCGAGACCAACCGCGCCCGGTTGGCCCGGGCGAAAGGCCATGTCGACGGAAACGGAAAAACGGAGGGCAGCGCGCTCTCCGACACCACCTCGGCCAAGCGGGACGATACTTCCAAGAACCGGCATCTCGGAATGTGGATCGGCGCAGCCGCGGTGGTGGTGGGCGTGGGCACGTATTTCCTGATTGCCGGACATGCCAGCTCATCATCCAGCACGCATAGTTTTTAACCGCAACAGTTTCAGAAAGCATCCCAGGGGTTCTCCGTGATCGTCAAAACCGCCTCCCGCCTGCGATGGCTCGGCGTCCTCTTCGCCGGGCTCGCCTGCATCATCCTGGCGTGCAGCATCGTCGGCAATGAAAAAACCCAGGAGTCCTTTTCCTTCAACAAGTCCTACGACACCCTCGCCCAATTCGATTCGGTGCACATCGTTCTCAAGGACACCACCGGCAAGACCATCGACAACCTCTACCGCGGCAAGGTCGATACCGTCCACGAGGTCGAGAATCTCCTCGCGCCCCATTGGAACGGCGGCATCGCCGTCCTCTCCGTCATCGGCTACCAGGGCGGCGTGATCGTCTATCGCGTGGACAAGAAGTTCAACGGCAAGAACGATCAAATCCTGGATACCCTGCGGATCATCCTTCCCGGAACCGCATTGACGGCCGATGCCCTGGATTTCCAGATGACCGAAGGGGACTCCATCGCGATTCCGAAAATCACGGTCACGCCCCTGGAATTGTCGGACAAAACCGTCACCTTCACCTCCTCGTCGCCCTTGCTCCTCCAGGTCGGCCCGGGTTTCATGCGCGCGCTGCAACGGGGGCACGCCGTTCTGACGGCAACCCTGAATTCCAACCCCGCCAAGACTCTGGCCTTCAACGTCACCATCCTGCCCAACCCGCTGACGCCGGACACGCTCTTCATTTCCCCGGACACCTTGCAGTTGGCCGCCGGGGGCGCCCCGGGACAGCTTACCGTAACAGCCAAGCCATCGTCCGCGGACGTCGGCGTGAACTGGAGCGTCAAGGATCCCGTCATCGCCAACATCCTCGGGGATGGAAAGGTGGTGGGGCTGAAAGCCGGCCTGACCATGGCCTTCGCAACTTCCAAGCGCAAGCCCTCCGTGCGGGACAGCGGCATGATCCTGGTTCTGCCGCCGGTGGCCGTGGCCCAGGTCCGGTTCAAGACGGACTCCTTGGACTTGTTCGTGAACGGCGCGGCCGAAAGCCTGTTCGTCGACGTCCTGCCCGCCTTGGCGAATCCCGGGGTCCTTTTCTCCACGCTCGACTCCTCAGTGGTTTCCCTGGTAGGCGGCAGGGTTCGCGGCCTTAATCAAGGCGCCACCTCCGTCTTTGCGCGGTCCGCGGACAATCCCTTGTTGGCCGATACGCTCAAAGTCACGGTGTTCCCGGCCCAACATATCGATAGCGTGCGCGTGGCTCCGGATACGGTGCAGCTGTATACGGGCGGGCAGAATGCCAGTCTCACGGCAAAAGTCTTTCCGAACACGGCCATCCAATCCGTCCTTTGGCGCTCGCAGAATCCGGCGATAGCCGCCATCGACGGCGCCGGAACGGCCAAACCCGTCGGCGCAGGAAAGACCCTGTTGATCGCCCTGTCGCGCGCGGACAGCTCCAAGCAGGACACCGCCGTGGCCGTTGTAAAACGGGATATGCCGCAGCTTTCCGTGGGGCGGGATACCGTCATTTCCGTGGGAACCACAATGACCTTCAAGCCCGTGGTCACCCAGGCCTATGGCGCCGTGGTCCAGTTCCGTTGGGACCTGAACGGGGACGGGACGTGGGAGGGGACATCCGATTCCTTGAAGTCCGTGTCCAACAAATACGACACGGCCAAAGACTATCTCGCGGCTTTCTATGTGAAGGACACGGAAGGCAACGACACGACGGTCTACCGAAAGATCAAGGTCGTGGCGGGCCAAGTTGTGCAAATCCTGGAACCGGCCGACAGCACCTACACGCACCTCTTTACCATCGACGTGAGGTGGACCGTGAACGGCAAGGAACAGGACTCCTTGAAGAAACAGAACTTGGTGCTTGGCGCCAATACGCTCACGCGGTCCGCAAAGGATGAGGGCGGAAACCTGTACTCGGCATCGGTGACCGTATTCGTGGACACCACCCCGCCGAATAGACCCCTGGTGCACGGACCGGCCATCACGACTTCCAAGACGCCGGCGTGGAGTTGGGCGAGCGGAGGCGGAGGAGGTTCCGGGGCCTATAAATATTGGTTGGACGTGGACGACAGCTCCAAAGGCAAGCTGACGACGGACACGACCTTCACCTCCGGGACGGATTTGGCGGAAGGGACGCACACGCTGTTCGTGGCGGAACGGGATAAGGCCGGCAACTGGTCCGCGGCAGGGCGGTTAGCCGTCAAAATCGACTTTACCTTGCCCGGCACCCCGTTGGTAGCCGTTACGCCTGCGCTTTCCCCCACCAACGTGCGCAGGCCGGTCTGGAATTGGACCAGCGGCGGAAATGGCGGTAGCGGCGCATTCCAATTCAAAATGGATAACGTCAATCTAGCAACCGGAGCCACATCAACCACGGCGCTGACATTTACACCGGCTTCGGATCTGGCCAACGGTCTTCACATCTTATATGTGCAGGAAAAAGATTCGGCCGGAAACTGGTCCGCCTCGGGTTCCGCGCAGATATTCATCGATACCATCGCGCCCACCGCTCCGGTGGTGACGAACACCTCGCCCTCACCGACGAACAACACCACGCCAACCTGGTCCTGGGCTCCGGGAGGCGGCGGCCGCGGGCTCTACCGGTACAAAGTCGGCGATACGATCTGGGCCTCGGGTTCGCAGGGCAGCGAAACCTCATACACGGCAAGCGCGGCTCTGGCGGAAGGGATCCGGACTTTGTACGTGGAAGAACGGGACAGCGCGGGGAACTGGTCCGCGGCGGGGTCGAAAGCCATACGTATTGATCTGACCAAGCCCGGCGCGCCGATTGTGACCAGCGCGTCCAAGCGCACTACCACCCAGAAACCGACTTGGACCTGGACTTCTGCGGGGAATGCGGGAGGGGGGTATCGGTACAAGGTGGATAACGCGGACCTCTCAGCAGGAGCATTGACGCCGACCGGCACTGCGTTCACTTCCGGGGTCGACCTGTCGGAAGGCTTCCATTCGCTTTACGTTCAGGAGAAGGACTCGGCGGGAAATTGGTCTGATAATGGGTCCTATGAAATTGAAATCCATGGACTAACCGGGTATGCAGTTGGAGGATACCAGCTATTTAAAACAATTGACGGGGGAACTACCTGGCAATCCATTCTGACGGAAACAAATCCTGATACCCCAATCCGCGGCGCGTATTTCTCACACAGGGACACCGGCAATATCATCGGAGGTGGAGGGCTCACCTTCCATACCGTAGATGGAGGACAACACTGGATTAGTCCACTTACAGGCATTGATTCCGCTAAGGATTTGAAGTCGGTGTGGTTTCCGAATTCCAGAACCGGATATGTCTGCGCGACAAACGGTTTTGTTTACAAAACCACAAACGTGGGGGTATCCTGGAATTCCCTGCCAAACTTGTTCGCATCCGGGCTAACATCACTCCACTTTCCGGACATCAACAATGGATTCATTACAACCGCTCAAGGGGATGGACTGTTCAAAATATGGAAGACAACGGATGGCGGACAGAATTGGAACCAGGCAGGAGATAGTATTCCCTCTTATGGGGGAGCGGTTTTCGCCACCTCATCCTCGACAGTGTTCGTGGTCGTCGATGGCGCGAAAATCCTTAAATCAACGAACGGTGGGGCCTCGTGGGCATCTACCCCTGCGCCCAACAATTCCGGATTGATATCCGTTATGTTTCCCACGACGACGACGGGATATGCGGCAGGATATGCGGGTGCGATCGTAAAAACGACAAATGGAGGCTCAACATGGACCGCATTGTCGAGCGAAACAACGGAGAACCTGTATTCGGTACAATTCCTGGATGCAAACTATGGGTTTGCCTCTGGGAATAATGGAACCATTCTCAAAACCACGGATGGGGGTCAGAAATGGGTTCCATTGACGATTTCAACCGTGGTCGAAATCAGTTCCATCTTTTTCCCATGAGCGATGAATTCCTGGGGGAGCTTAACTCTGAGTGTAAACCCAAAAAAAGCACCCGGGTTGACCGGGTGCTTTTTTTGGGTTTACGATGTTCGGTGCGACCCTCACCCAATCTATAGAATACGAGTCGAACTCTAGCTCCTTCTAAAGCAGGAAGGAGCTTATTGTTTGCTGAATTGCAGATACATCAGTTCTGAATTCAAACCTTCCGGAACCTTGGCTCGGTTCGCCGCACCCGCTTTTGCCAAAGCAAACCTGACCTTGCCGTCAGTTCCATAACCCACGACGTGATTGGACCATTGGGGAAATGAAAGCTCTGAACCGGCAAGCACGGCAACCAGATTGGCCTTCTCGGCTTTCCTGTTCAAATCCTTAGGGGTGATTCCGGTCGAACTACAGGTACCGGTATAATCAAGCCTGGAAATCTTACCATCCGGACCGCTGGTGCCATTGAACCAATGGCCTCTATCCGATCCCCATTCGATTATGTAAAGCGCCCCGTCCGGGCCTACCTCGAAAGCCATTGGACGCGCCAAGCCCGTAGTAACGGTTTTGACCGATGTCAGGGAGCCATCCGCTCCCAGCTTGAAGAAGCGCAGGGTGGAATTATCCTCCTCATGGTTGGCCATGAAAAAACCATTATCCATCGCGGGGGGGAGCCTGTTCGGATTAGCCGTGGAGACGCTGAAGCGGTAAAAGCCGCCGACCTTGATGCAACGGTTTCCGGTCTGGGGCTTGATGCCGGTGATGGGCCAAGAAGCGTTGTTCGAAAACCAGAACAGGGACTTGGTGCCCGCGGGCAAGGTCTTGACGCCGGTATTGTTCTTGGAATTGTTCACCAGGTTCGCCGGATCGTATTTTTTTCCAGCCATATCGGAATAGGCCTGGTTGTCGCCGGAAAGGTACGGCCAGCCGAGATTGGAAGCCTGCTTGATCTGGTTGACCTCATCCTGGCTGGCAATCGGGCCATCAGTTCCATCGGGTCCTACTTCGCCGCTATAGGCCCATCCGGTTTGCGGATCGATGGTGAGTGTGAACGGATTGCGAGTGCCCATGGCGTAGATTTCCGGCTTGGTGTTGGCTGTTCCAGGAGCGAACAGGTTTCCGGTGGGAATGGTGTAAGTGCCGTCATCCTTGGGAGTAATGCGCAGGATTTTTCCCAATAGGCTGTTTGAGTTGGCGGATGTTGCCTGGGCATCGAAATTGGAAGTGTTCTCATTCACGGGAACGGCAAATCCGCCCGCCGTGATTTTCAAATCCCCGTTCGCAATGAGCAGGTTGCCCGCTGGATCGAAGGCGAGGGCGCCGGCTGCATGGATGATCAATGCCCCGTATGCGGCGAAGGGATGGGGAATTGTCAAGATCGTTTTTTCCGCGGTCAATTTGTCCGCTACAACGGTGTACCGGGACAGGTAATATCCCATGGGGGATTTCAAAGTATGATAAACGTAGATGAAGGCATTTGATTCGAATTTCGGGTCCAACGCGATTCCGAGTACCCCATCCTCATTGTTTGTATTATCGTTCACCGTTATACCCAAAGCTTCGGAGACCGTTCCGCCTTTGAGTAGCATGACACCGCCTGTACGACGGGTAAAGAATATCCGTCCATCCTTGGTAATCGCAATTTTGACCGGGGACTCCAGCCCCTGTGTCAGCACGGTCTTCTTGAAATCCGTGGTTGCGAAATCCGTGCACTGCGCATTCACCCGCGCCGCGCCCATCGCCCCCAGGCAGCCCGCGAGCATCAGGGTTTTCCAGCCCGCGGAGGCGGGGATACGGTGGCGCATGGAAGTCGGTTTGGCATTGACCATATTGAGCTCTCCTGAAATGGAAACGGTATCCCCTGGCATAATCTAACTCCGGACTATCGAACGAACCTGACGGCGTTCCGCGCCGCCCGGGCCCGCGCGGGGCCAGGTTGGCCCGCGCGACCGAGGCCGTCGTTGGAAATCCCGGTGAAAGGGTGCCCCCCGGAACGGAAGCGGATCCCCTCGGTCCTCTTTCCGTCCGCGAGGCGGGAGGTAATCCCGCCGGGGGGCACGAAGGCTTCCACGGTGTTAATCAACCCGCCGGCGGAAAACCCTCCGAATACGAAAATCGTATCCTCGAAATTCACGGTCGCGACGGCCTTGCGCGTGGCCGTCATCTTGAGCGCGGTCTTCCAGGAGTTGGCGACCGGATCGTACTCCTCATTCACGTCGAAGATGCCGGGCTTCTCGCCGCCCATGGCGTAGAACCTGCCGCCGCTCTGGGCGAAGCCGATATCGCTGCGGACCGTGGGCATGTCCTTGAACGTGTACCATTTGTCGCCGGCGGGCGAATAGGCTTCCAGCTTCCCCATGCTGTTCTGGCCGATGCGGCCGGAGACCACGTAGATGAGGCTGTCCAGCACGGCCACCGCCACGTGCTCGCGCTTGGTGGGCATGACCGCGCGCGCGGCCCAGGTGTCGGTCGCGGGATTGTATTCCTGCACCAGATCCAATGCGATGCCGTCGATGTCGATGCCGCCGATGACGTAGATCTTTCCGCCCAGGGAGGCCACGCCGGCGGCGGCCGTGGAATGGGGCAGGGTCTTGATCGTCTTCCAGGCATCCTTGGCGGGATCGTATTCGAAGGCGTTGGTGCTGCCGGTCCATTCGGCGCCGTTGGGATGCGGGCCGCCCTGGCCGTTGATGACGCCGCCCATCACGTAGAGTTTGCCGCCCGCGGAGGCCATGGCCGTGTGGTGCATGGCCACGGGGACGGAGGCTATGGTCTCCCAGGTGTTCTTGCCGGGCGTGTAGGCGAAGGCTTCCTTGGAGGGATTGAGGCCGTCCTGGAAACCGCAGGCCACGTAGATCTTGGCGCCCACGCGGGCGGCGCCGGTTTCGGCGCGCGTGAGGGGGAGATTGGAGCGGGACAGCCATTTGGCGGCGGTGATCTGGGCTAGGGCGCAGGAAGGAGCGAGGAGCATGAGCCCCAGCCATCCCGTCCGAAGCGCGTCCGCCGTCCTTGCCATGCGTGTCCCGATCCTTTCCCAGGTTCCCGCCGGGTAACCTCCAAGGTACCCTTCCGCGGCATCCTGCCGCCGGCGCTTTTCCGTTGATCCGGGATCCCGGCGTCCAGCCTTGTCCCGCCGGGCCCGGGGCGTTCCGCCCAGGGCTGTAAACCCAACCACCGCCCAGGCCCGGACTATCCGGACTCAGGCGGGGCGGTGCATCCAAGACCCGGTGGGGGGTGGCCTAGGATGTCGCTCTGCGTAGCCTTTCCCCGGCTACAATTCCATCGATTCTCCGCGACTAGCCGGCTAGCGGAAAACTCCCGCATAGGCGTTGCCGCCGCCGGTAACGCTCAGGATATGGCCGCCGGCTTCCAGGGCCGGGAGGGCGATCGAAAGGGAAGCTTCACCGACCCCATTGACGGGGCGGGAATACACGGTGCGGCCCCGGAAGTCCCGAAGCGAAATATCGATGGGTCCGGAGCGATCCGACCAGAAGGAGGCGGGAATGTACATGGTATTGCCGGTGACGCTGAGGTTCTCCTTGCCTTCGTTGCGGACCAGGGCGCGCGGGGCCAGGGAAACCGGGGAGAAGGACTCGTCCAGGGTGGCGGCCTGGGATTCCGGGATGAGGAAGGAATTGTTGAGCGGGCGGATGAAGAGATCCTTGAAATCCACCTTCATGACGAGCGAGGTGGCGTGCAGTTGCAGGCCGATGTATCCGTCCAGCACCGTGGCCGTATATTCCAGGCACAGGTTGCCGTTCAACTCATGGCGGATCTTGCCGCCGTTGGCGGTCACCAGGTATTGGTTCCAATCATTGTGCTTGATGAATTTGGCGCAGGGATCGTTCATCACCATCTTGGCGTCGGCGGGATACGCGCCTTCGGGGTACATGGCCCCGTCGAGATTGTCCCCGATGTCCACCTGATACCCCTTCATGCGGTGGGTGGCGGAGTCGATGAAGTCCGAGCGGTACTGCAGGCCGCTGTTGGTGTATCCGGCGCCGGTTTGCCAGAGTCTGGCCTTGACCGTGAGGACGAAGTCCGAATATTTGCGATCGGTATGACAGAAGGTGTTGAAGGTGGCCTTGCCTTGTCCTTTGAGAAGGCCCGCGTCCACGCTCCAGAAGTCCGAGGTGTAGCCCCAGCCCAAAAGATCCCTGCCGTCGAAGAGAGGTTTCCAGATGGCCGGCGCCGAAGCCGAAACCGTAACCGTCATGCCGATGAGCATCGCCAACGCCGTCCGCATCAGGCGGTCCGCCGCGATCGGCCCGGAAAGGATTCGGCCGGATTCACTCCGGCCGTACCTGATTTTTCCGTTTGGGTTTTTTTGGATGCTCATATTCCCGGTTGCCCCAGTAGGCGAAAAGGCGAAACCCGGAATGAAACGAAGTTCAGCGGGTTGCCAGTATAGTATACGGGCGGGGACCCGGCGACAGCGCGATTTTCCCTTCCGGGAAATGAATTTTCACAGTTGTGAACCCCCCGGAACGGCGATTGCCGCCGTTTTAGGGCGGTAAATGCGGGTATTAGCCGTCCCGGGGGAGAATCGTGTGAACGGGGTGGGCCGCTCCGTTCTGAGGTATTCCCCCAGGGGGAGCGGACGCGCCAATAGGACCCGCGCCAACCGCGCCGCGTAGCCCGCGGCTTCGCGCCAACGCGGCAGCCAGCAGAGCAGATAGCGCGGGGAGAGCAGCTTCCAGGTGGGCAGCATCCCGCTTTCATACAGGTTGAAGAGCGTAATCAGGAAGTGAAGATACTTCGCGTCCGCGCGGCGGCAGCGGAACAGCACGCGCTTGCTGAGGGCCAAATGCAGAAAGAGGTTCTGGGCCATGCACCGCCGGAAAATATACGCCGAGGTGTAGATCTGCAGGGGATGATCCTCGTCGGTGATGCCCGCGACTTCGCGTACCAATCCTTTATCGATATCCACCCAGAAGCGGGATTGGGTCCGCCCGGTTAACACCCAGGTTACCTGGCGGCCGCGGAACATCCGCCGCACGGAGGCGGGGAGCGCGGCGATGAATTCCAGGAAATAGCCTTCGGCCTGCGCCAGGGTGGTTTCCGTCCGGCCTTCCAGGGCGTAGAACTTCTCCAGGGCCGGGGCCTGCGCCTCCGCGTATTCCCGCAGGCTGCGCTCGCGTTCCACGTGGGTGGGAGCGGCAGCCAGATCGAATCCCGTTTCCCGGGACCAGGAATCCCCGGCCAGCATGGCCGTAACCTTGGAAACCTTGCGTTCTTTAGAGACATCGGGGCCATCGGAACCGTCGGAATCCTCGGGACCTTCCGGGTTCTCCGCGCGGCAATGGGCCTCCACCTGATGGGGCGTGATCACGGCATGGTTGAGGTGGAAGGTTTCGCGGTGCAGATGGCAATGGTTGCCCGTGAAGGGAATGGTGTGGCGCGCGCCCACCTTGCGGGCGAATTCCGCGAAGCCGCGGAGCTGCGGACCCGCATGGTCCCGCGCGCGCATGGGCGCGTCCATGAAATCGAAACAGGTGCGCGCATCGGCCCGGCCCAGGCCGCGGAAGGCGAAGTCGATGCGGGGATGCCGAGCCAGCATCTGCTCCAGGGGGCCGTCCGTGATGCGCGCGTCGTTGGCGTTGAAGAGGACCGTTCCGCCGCATTCCACCACCGCGGCGCTGTCGTTGCAGACATGGAACTGATAGGACGTGATCTTCAGGCCCGGCGCCAACTCCAGGCTCCGGCCATGCCGCAACTCGATGATGTTGGCGAATCCCATCTCGCGCAAATCCTTCCGCATGCGCAGGAACGGGATGCGGGGAATGAGGATGGGGGTCTCCCGCGGGAACTTGCGCAGGGACGGGCCGTGGAAATGATCCCAATGGATATGCGTCAGGCAGATGAAATCCGGACGCAGGGACTCCACCAGGTCCCGGGGGACGGGCGGATAGTTCCACCATGAGCGCCAGTAGGAACTGCCGACCAGCCAGGGATCGAATACCAGGTTCTTGCCCGCGCCTTGCACCAGCAGGCCGGCATGGGAAAGGATGCGGAACGAAAGGGAGGATGGGGTTTGGGGAAACATGGGGACCTCGGATGCCATGCTGGTTGGAAAAGCAAAAGCGATACCGGATTTTCCGGAAATCCAAAACGCCCCAAATCAGCAAGGAACCGGGAGTTTTTGACCTGCTTCCTGTCCCGTTGGAAGGAATGCCGTATCGGCGGGGCCCGGGCCGCCGCTCAAAACCTGCCGCCGTGGTTCGGATTTGATCGCCCGCGGGTGCAGCATCCTCCGGCCCCGTCCCGTGGACGCGCATTGCGTGAAGCAGGAAACCGACGGCAGCTTCATTCCCAAGGAAAAGCTGGAGGAAGCGGGCTACGGCGAGTTCGCCAGGCTGTTCGAAGAACGCGAATCACGCTGAACCCCCGCGTCCGGGGCTCCGGCCCCGGGCCCAGGTCCGCGGCCCTTCGGCGGCGGCAGATAATCGGACACGGAGAATCCCTTGCCCATGGCCTTGCGAACGAGAATGGTCGCATAGAGGAGCGCCTCTCGCCAGCGGGGAATCCAGGCCGCCACAAAACGCGGACGCAGCATCCGGCGTAGCGGCAGCATGTGGCATTCATAGAGGTTGAAACAAAACTCCAGCAGCCAGAGATATTTGGCGTCGGCCTGGCGGCAGCGGAACACTACGCGCTTGCTGATGCCCAGGTACAGGAACAGATCCAGGGCCATGCATTGCTTGAAGATGTGGCTGGAGGTCCGGATCTGCAGGGGATGCGCGGCGTCATCCAGGCCCTGGGCCTCCTGGACCGTTCCCCGGTACAGATCGACCACGAAGAAGCGCAGCTGCTTGCCGGTGAGGGCATAGCCGATGGGACGGCCCTTGAAGAGCCGGCGGATGGGCCACGCCAGGGTCGCGCGGAAGCGTTGGAAATATTTCTCCACCTGGGGCAGGGTCACGTCCGCGCGGGCCTCCAGCGCGTAGAACTTTTCCAGTACCGGACCCTTGGCTTGGGCGTACTTGAGCAGGCGCGCGTCGCGATCGGAAAACCAATCCACGGCCGATTGCTTGAACCCGTCCCGGGACGACCAGGAATCCCCGGCCACCATCACCTTGATTTCCGGATCGACGATACCGTGCTTGCGGAAATACGCTTCCACCTGGGAAGGCGTGGTGACGGTGTTGTTGAAGCGGAAGACCTCCTTGTGCAGGAAGCAATGGTTGCTGGCGAAGGGAATGGCGTAGCGCGTGCCCGTGCTTTGCGCGAACGCGGCGAAGTCCCGCAGATAGTCGCCGTTGTCCTGGCGAGCCTGATTGGGCGCATCGGTGAAATCGAAGCACACCCGCGGATTGGCCGAGCTGTGGCTGCGGAACACGAAGTCGATGCGGGGATGGCGGCGGCGGATCTGGTCCAGGGGCCGGCCCATGAACTTCGCGTCGTTGGTGTTGAACAGGACCGTGCCTTCGCATTCGACCACCGCCGCGCTGTCCGTGAACGGATAGAAATGCCAACTGGTGACGCGGAAGCCGGGCGCCAAATCGATGGACTCGCCGTGGCGCAGTTCGGTCACGTTGCGATAGCCCATCTTGACCAGATCCACCTTAAGGCGGGGATTATGATCTCTCGGGATCAGGATGCGGGTTTCCTTGGGGAACAGACGCAGGGAGGGACCCTGGAAATGATCCCAATGGATATGCGTCAGATAGATGAAGTCGGGCTTGAGGGTATCGGTCAACCCCGCGGGCACGGGAGGGAAGTTCCACCAGGAGCGCCAGTAGGTGCTGCCCACCAGCCACGGATCGAAAACGAGCTCGAGGCCCGCCCCCTTGATCCGGAGGCCCGCATGGGAAAGCACTTGGAATTCCATCGTTTTCGCTTTCAGGAATGTAGGAAGATTGGGTCGGAAAGCCACCGTCACAGCCGGGTTTCCTCCGCGGACCGCTTCTGGCGCTGAAGCCGGCCGGGCCCCAACGGGCAAACGCGCGCCCGACGCAGCTTCGAGCGTAAGCCAATTGCCCACGGCCTTTCCGGCCTCAAATGACCCCAGCGTCGATTTCGGCCCTGCCGGCAGGCCTCTGTAATCCTCCCCGCCATTCCACCTCAAACAACCCTGCCCCCTGCCGCGGAAAACGCCATTTTTGCATACGGTGGTTCTAAACGGTGGATCACATCCCACAGGAGCAGTACATGGAAATCAAGTCCGGCAATCGGCATCACAAGCTACCCGAGGACATCCTGGGCGAAATCACCAATCCCCACATGCAGCCGGGCGACATCATTGGCGAGATGCGCGCCAATCATATCGAGGCCGGCGACATGCTGCCCCTGCTGTATAAGAAGCACCTGCAACCCGGGGACGTCCTGGGCGAAATCCACCAAGCCCGCAAGAAGAACGGCGAACCGGAATACAACCCCGCCGACAATGCGCTGATCACCGCATTATACGGTTCCACAAAGGGCAAGCCCGAGGCAAGCATTGCCGTCGAACCTGCGAACATTTACGCCAGGAAGCCCGTAGAACCCGCAAACATTTACGCGAGGAAGTCCGTCGGACCCAAGGAGAATGGCGGGGCGCCTCCGGATGTTACAATCGGTGCGCCAAACGGTACCCCCAAGAGCTATACCGAAATCTGTTTTGAAAAAAACCATCAGCCCTACCACAGCACCTACGTCCCTCCCGTTGAGAAGCCCGCCGAGGTCGCGCCCGCGGATCGGCAGTACGGCGTTGCCGACTTTAAAAAGGGATTGGCGGATTACTTGTCGGGGGTTCCCGGTCCCTTTTCGGATCTGTTTGCGCAGAGCAAACAGCCAAAGAGTTATTGGGTGAACATGCTCGTCACCTTGAGCGGCACCAATGCCCCAACGGATCAGAACCCGCCCACTCAATCTATTGCATACTTCGGCGGCGAGGAAAATCGGCCCGTTACATCCGGCCGGCCCAATTCCTCCACGCTGGAGATTTTCAAGGACCAGGGTCGGTGACCGCCACGGGTCAGGGATTGCCCCTCCTGTTGGGCATTTCCTGATCCGCGTCCGGCTTTCCCCATTCGGCCCGCCAACACCTTGTCCCGGGTATTTTTACATTTAATACCCCTTGAGCAACCGGACTTCGAAGCCCAGCAACGCGCCTTTTCCCCTTGAGCAACTGCTCCACGAAGAAGCGTTCCCGGCTTTGGCCGGACTGGCCTTCCGCAAACAGGATCCGCTCTACGTGGCCGGCTTGGCGGGCTCGGCCGTATCCGCCCTGCTCGCGCGCCAGTTCCTGGACTCCAAGGGCAACCTCTTGTTCCTGGCCCCGGACGCCAAGACCGCGGAGATGGTCGCGGAGGATCTGGAATCCTGGATCGGCGAAGAGCAGGTGCTCCTCTTCCCCGGTCTCGATCTCAAGCCCTACGAATGGCGCAAGCCCTTTGGACACGTGCTGGAACAGCGTCTCGCCTGCTTCGAGGCCCTGTACAAGAAGAAACGCTCGGTGCTCGTCACCGCCCTGCCCACCTTTCTGACGCGCCTGTCCAGCCCCGACTCACTCCACCTCGAGATCCTCAACCTGGCCAAGGGCCAGGCCCTGAACCTGGAGGATTTCAGGGACGCGGTTTTGCACATGGGTTTCACGGAGGAATCCGTGGTGCAGGATATCGGCGAGTTCTCCGTGCGCGGCGAAATCATCGACATCTATCCCTACCTGCTCGAAAACCCGGTCCGCATCGTCCTGTTCGGCGACGAAATCGAATCGGTCAAGGAATTCGACATCTTCACCCAGCGCTCGGTGAAAGA
>OBEQ010612920.1_pt1 | contig 21454 bp, 18 predicted proteins | sample 1670901 | NCBI WGS metagenome assembly OBEQ01 (sample SAMEA104232315, study PRJEB22302) | groundwater metagenome | biome: forest; feature: aquifer; material: groundwater | place: USA | collected 2011-08-07 | depth 5.4 m
CCCCCCGCCTGCCACTCGATCCGCTGGTCCGGCTGATCGAGGCGAACCGGGTCGACCAGGTCAGCAACGGGTACGCCACCTTCCGCCAGCTCGTCGGGTACTGCACGCTCTGCGCCAACCCGGTCGGCGAACTGGTGCTGCACATCTTCGACCAGGCGACCCCGGGCCGGATCGAGCTCTCCGACCGGATCTGCACCGCCCTGCAGCTCATCGAGCACCTGCAGAACCTCTCGCAGGACTGGCGCCGCGGCCGGGTGTACCTGCCGACCGAGGATCTCGACCGGTTCGGGGTGCACACCGACGACCTCGGTCGGCTGCGCGCGACGCTGGCCCTGCGTGACCTGGTGGCGTTCGAGGCCGAACGCGCCCGAGCCTGGCTCGACGCCGGGGCACCGCTGGTATCGGCGCTGCGCGGCTGGGCCCGGCTGGCGGTCGGCGGGTACATCGCCGGCGGCCGGGCGGCGCTGGACGCCTTGCAGCGCAGCGGGTACGGCCCGCTCCCCGGACCCCGCAGGCCCAGCCGGTCCGGGGTGCTCAGCCAATGGCTGCGGGCCACGACGAGGAGCGCCGGATGAACGAACCGATCAGCATCACGCAGGCGTACCGGGAGTGTGCGGGGATCACCCGGCACGCCGCGCGCAACTTCTCCTACGGCATCCGGCTGCTACCGCCGGTCAAGCGCCGGGCGCTCTCGGCGGTGTACGCCACCGCCCGCCGGATCGACGACATCAGCGACAGCAACGCTGCCGCCGCACGCAAGACCGCGCTGCTGGTGCAGGCGCGCGCTGCGCTGCACCGGCTCCCGCACACCGGCGCCGAACCGGTGATGACCGCGCTCGCCGACGCCGCGAGTCGACTGCCGATCCCGCTGGGCGCCTTCGACGACCTCGTCGACGGCTGCCTGGCCGACGCCCAGGGCCGGCGGTACTCCAGCTTCGAGGAGCTGGTGGGGTACTGCCGCCGGGTGGCCGGCTCGGTCGGTCGGCTGTCGCTGGGGGTCTTCGGCGCCACCGACCCGCGCCGGGCGAGCCAGCTGGCCGAATCGCTGGGCGTCGCGCTGCAGCTGACGAACATCCTGCGCGATCTGGTCCCGGACCGCGCCGAGGGTCGGGTGTACCTGCCCGCCGACGAGCTGGACCGGTTCGGCTGCACGCTGGAGCCGCACCCGAGGCACGGCTTCGCCGATCCGCCGGAGCGGCTGGCCGCGCTGCTGCGCCACCAGGCCGAGCGCGCCGTGCAGTGGTACGCCGAAGGGCTGCAACTGTTGCCTCTGCTGGACCACCGCAGTGCGGCCTGTACCGCGGCGATGGCCGGGATCTACCACCGGCTGCTCAGCCGGGTCCAGCGTGACCCACTCGCGGTCACCCGGGTCCGGCTCGCCCTTCCCGGACCGGAGAAGGCCTATGTCGCGGCCCGCGCCCTGGTAAGGGGCGCCGGATGAGCGAACGCAGCGGCCCGGCAGCGCCACCGATCTGACCCGAATCCAGCTCGGCGTCGTCAGTACGCAATGCCGAAGGGGGCGCATCTTCTTGACCGTGACCTCGACCGAGAGTCTCGAAGCGGTCCATACCCTGGTCGAGCCGAAGATCCGGCTGCTGCTCGACCGGCTCGACCTGCCCACCCGACTGGTCGCCGGCTACCACCTGGGCTACTGGGATGCCAGCGGCGCACCGGGCATCGGCGGTGGCAAGAGCCTGCGCCCGGCGCTGGCGCTGCTCTCCGCCCGGGCCGGCGGGGCCTGCGCGGCGCGGGGCGTACCGGCAGCCGTCGCCGTGGAGCTGGCGCACAACTTCTCCCTGCTGCACGACGACGTCATGGACAGCGACGCGCAGCGCCGGCACCGGCCCACCGCCTGGGCGGTCTTCGGGACCGCAGCCGCGATCCTGGCCGGCGATGCACTGCTCAGCCTGGCTGCGGAAACCGTCGGCACAGCGCCGGAGGCGGCCACCACCCGGTCCGCCTCCCGCTGCCTGGGCCTGGCTGTACAGCGGCTGATCGCCGGACAGGCGGCCGATCTGTCCTTCGAGCGATACGAACGGGTCGGAGTCGCCGAGTACCTGGCGATGGCCTGGGACAAGACTGCGGCGCTGCTGTCCTGCGCCAGTTCACTGGGCGCGGTGCTCTGCGACGCCCCGCCGCGTACCACCATCGGGCTGGCCCGTTTCGGCGGCCACCTCGGCATGGCGTACCAGTTCGTCGACGATCTCCTCGGCATCTGGGGCGTTGCGGAGCACACCGGCAAGCCGGTCCTGTCCGATCTGCGGGCGCGCAAGAAGACCGCACCCGTGGTGTGGGCAGCCAGCTCCGGTACCCGGGCCGGCGAGGCCTTCGGTGAGCTGTACCGCACAGCCCGGGAGTTGCGCCCGGCCGAACTGGCGCTCGCCGCCCACCTCCTGGAGGAGTGCGGTGCGCGGAAGTGGACCGAACACAGCGCCGACGAGCGGCTGGCCGCAGCACTGTCCGAACTGGACAGACTTCCGATCGCCGCCGACGTACACGCCGAACTCGCCGGCCTGGCCCGGTTCGTGACCGCCCGGGACCACTGATGAGCGCGAGGAGCGCCCGACCCGGGTCGGCCCGCCTGGGAGGCGGTCGAGCCGGCATGCGCGGTGAGCCGGCGAGCGGACATCGGACGACCCCGGGAAGGTGGGACGGCATGACCGGATACTGGGAGATTCGCGCGCCGATGCGAGCCGAGGCGGGGGCGCTGCGCCGCGGCTTGGGCGTGAACGGGCACCGCGTCCGGCACACCGGGGTCGGCCCCCGCTGGGCGGCCCGCGCCGCCCATTCGACCGCGCGGTCGGCTGCGGCCGTGGCGGTCGCCGGCATCGGTGCCGGGCTGCAGGGCGACCTGCGCACCGGCGACGTCATCGTGGCCAGCGAGGTACGCATCGATCCGCGCGCCGCGGCGGTGGTACCCGCCCGGGTCGAATGCCCCACCGCCCAGCTACTCGCGGCGGCACTGCGCCGGCGCGGCCTGACTGTCCACATCGGAGGAATTGTGAGCAGCGACCGGTTGGTGGCCGGCACGGACCGGAGCCGTTTGGCGGCAACCGGTGCGCTGCTCGCCGACACCGAGTCGGCGTGGCTGCTCTCCTGCCGCGACGCCCGCCCGCGCTGCTGCGTCCGGGTCGTCGCCGACGTGCCCTCCCCGGCCTTGTGGCGGCCGGCGACCCTGCCCCGGGTGCGCACCGCGTTGCGCGTGCTGCCCACGGTGGCGGCGGCCCTCGCGGCATGGGGTGCGGCCACCGGCGTGCGTCGGGTGCTGCTCGATAGTTGCTACGCCACAACCAACCGACAGGTAGCTCTGCACACCCTCGCCGCCGAGTCCGACGTCGTGCTGCTGCTCGGCGCAAGCAACTCGGAGAACTCCCGGCGCCTTGTGCAGGTTGTCGAACGCACCGGCACCCGGGCGTACTTCGTTGACGACGTGAGCGGTGTCGAGCTGCGCTGGCTCGCCGGGGTACGCACGGTGGGGCTCACCGCAGACGCCTGCGCACCGGCCGGACTCGTCGACGACGTGGTCCGCACGCTGGCCGGGCTCGGCGCGCGCGAAATCACCGAGTACCCACAATCCACTGTGGACATCCACGTCGCGCTGCCCGAGCAGGTGCATACCAGCGCGAAGCCATGATGGCGTCTGTATCGACGACAAGCACTTGATCCTGGCGTCGTTGGGTACATCACGTCGATGGTGATGCGATCATGGTTTGGGCAAGCACCGCGCGTACCTGGCGACCACCCCCTCCCGATGGCGGGTAACGCCGTCGCCCCAGCCTGAATGAACTCAACCATGAGGATCGTCAGCTGAATGATCGTGATGATCTTCTGGGTGATGGTGATGACCGCCATCACCACCAACGCGGCACCGATCATCTCGGCCGCGCTCACCCCATCGTCGATCTGCTGGTCCGGCCCGTCCGCCCCGGCCCACAGCTGCCGGAACGCCTCGATGTCGTCGCCGCTGTTGGCGACGCTGACCTGCGTGGCGCCCTTGTCCGCAGCACTGCGAACCGAGCGGAGCTGCTCGGCGAAACCGAACCAGGCCTGCCCCGCAGCGAAAAGCAACTCCTCGTCAGCTGCGCGAGCTGCAACTCCTGCTCGCCGTCATCGCCGGCGCATGCCCCAGGCATGGGACCCTTGTCGACCCTTGGCCCGCCTGCGTACTGTTTCGGTCGTGCGGCGGTGGTTGATCGATCTTGCCTTGGTGGCCGCGGTCGTGACCGTCGCGGAGATCGCGATCGTGACCGGCCGCGAGGCGGGTGCCGTCCCGCGCGACTGGTTCGCGTACGCGCTCGGTGTGGCGATGGCTGTGCCGCTGCTGTGGCGGCGGCGGCACCCGGTCGCCGCCCTGTACACGGTCGCCGCCGTCCTGCTGTTCTTCTACGCGTGGGGCTTTCCCGGCTTCCCGCCGTCGCTGGTGCTCCTCGTGCCGCTGTACGACGCGGTGCTCGCCGGGTCCCTGTGGTGGGCGGTGCCCGTACCGGTGGCGTTCCTGTCCGCTGGATACCTGGTGGCCACGCGCAAGGGCACGGCGCCACTCGACGGGGTCGCCGTGTTCCTGCCCCAGGTGGCGGTCGTGGCGGTGGCGATGCTCCTGGCCGCCCTGGTGCGCAGCCGGCAGGCCTACGCCGAGGAGTTCCGACAGCGGCTGCGCCTGGCCGAGGAGGAGCGCCGGCACGACGCCGAGCGGCGGGTGGTCGAGGAGCGGCTGCGCATCGCCCGGGAACTGCACGACACGGTGGCACACGCGGTCGCCACCATCACCGTGCAGTCGGGCACCGCGCTGCACCTCATCGACCGTGAGCCCGCCTGCGTACGGGAGGCCTTGACCGCCATCCGGCAGACGAGCAAGGCGGCGCTGGCCGAGATGCGGACCACACTGGGCGTGCTGCGCGGCGACGGCGAGCCGGCGGCGGCTGATCGCGACGCCGGCCTGGATCGGCTGCCAGACCTGCTGGCCGCGGTGCGGGCGGCCGGCCTGGAGGTCGGGCTCGATCAGGAACTCGGCGGCGGTGCGGCGGACCAGCGGCTGGCCGGGCCGGTGGACCACGCGGCGTACCGGATCCTGCAGGAGTCATTGACCAACGTACTGCGCCACGCCGGGTCGTCGGCACGTGCCCGGATCCGCCTCAGCTGGCAGCCGGAGTGGCTCGCCATCGAGGTGACCGACGACGGTACCAGCGTCGTGGCCGGCCCCACCGGCGGGCATGGGCTAGAGGGGATGCGAGAACGCGTCGAGCACCTGGGCGGGGAGTTCGACGCCGGGCCGGGGCCCGATGCAGGGTTCCGGGTGCGCGTCCGCCTCCCCCTGCAGACGACCACAGGAGTGCTGACATGATTCGGGTACTGCTGGCTGACGATCAGGTGCTGGTCCGCGCCGGATTCCGCGTGCTGCTCGACAGCGCGGACGACATCGCGGTCGTGGGCGAGGCCACCAATGGCGGGCAGGCGATCGCATTGACACACGAACTACGCCCCGATGTCGTGCTCATGGACATCCGCATGCCCGAGGTGAATGGGGTGACAGCGACCCGGCGCATCACCGACGACCCGCGCCTGTCGGGAGTGCGGGTGGTCGTGTTGACCACATTCGCCGAGGAGGAGAACGTGTTCGCGGCGCTGCGGTCAGGCGCGAGCGGGTTCCTGGTGAAGGACATCGAGCCTGAAGAGCTTCTTCATGGTGTACGGGTGGTTGCGCGCGGCGACGCGCTGCTGTCTCCTGCTGTCACGCGGGCGGTCATCGCCAGGTCGGTCGGCACCAGTTCGCCGGAGACCAGGCCGCGGCCGGTGCTGCCGGAGCTGGCTCTGCTGACCGCGCGGGAGCGTGAGGTGGTACGGATCGTCGCGGCCGGACTGTCCAACGAGGACATCGCCACGCAGCTCGTCGTCAGCCCGCTGACCGCCAAGACCCACGTGTCCCGGGCGATGGCCAAAGTCGGCGCCAGGGACCGGGCCCAGCTGGTGGTGTTCGCGTACCGGGCCGGGTTGGTGACGCCCGACTGATACTCCACCGGGAGTACGCCGCCGTAGTAGCCGCGGCCGCAGGTGTCTCCGTACGGCGGACGCTCCGCCCGCGTGCGGCCGGGAGCATCGCGAACATGACCGATGCCCAGATGCCTGCTCGCGTAACCCTGAAGTCCGGCGGGGTGTGCGCCGTCCTCGGCGCCGTCGCGTTCACCACGGCCCGCCTCCTGCACGGCGACACCCCGGCGGCACACGCGGAGGCGGCGCTGGACTTCGTCGCCGCCCGCCCCACGTACGCCGCGGTTCACCTGTGTGCAGTCTTCGCCGCCGTACTCACGCTGGCCGGGCTCATCGCCCTGGCCGACTCGCTGACCCGACCGTCGGCCCGGATGCTCGCCCGCGTCGCCGTGGCCAGCGCGCTGATCGGCCTGGCGGTGTTCGCCGTCGAGAGCACCAGCGAGGGCCTGGCGCTGCCGGAACTTGCCGACGCCGCCGCACGGGCCACGCCCGGCGACCGGGCAGACCTGGTCCGGGCCGCGCAGGCGGTCGCCGCGGCGACGCACGGTCCCTCGCTGATCGCGATCGCGCTGCTGTTCGGCGTACCGCTGACACTGCTCGGCCGGGCGATGGTCCTGGACACGTACCCTTCCTGGCTCGGCTGGGCCGGCACCGTCGTCGGCGCCATTACGCTGATCGCGGCGGCCGGCCTGTTCCTGGCGCCGGCGCTGTTCCCCGGCGTGCTCCTCTACGGCGTCCTCGCATCTCTGATCGTGCAGGCGTGGTGGCTGGCGACGGGCGTGCTGATGCTGCGCCAGCAGGCCATGCGCTGAGCGATCAGGCGGCGTCCAGGAGCCGCTCCACCCGGGGCAGGGACTCGCGCATGTTCGCCTCGTCCGTCAGCTCGAACGCATCGGCGATCGTGAGCCAGCGCAGTTCCGCCGGGGGTTCTCCGGGCGCGCCTCGTCGGGAGTCGCGGTGGACAGCACGTGCCGGATGTCGGCGTGCCCGTGCTCGGGTTCCCCGTTCGTTGGCAGTGACGGACACGAGCGGTTCGGCGTCGGCCTGGCGATCGCGGTACTCCTCGACGCCATCGTGGTGCGGCTGGCGTTGACCCCAGCGTTGATGACGTTGCTCGGCAAGCACAACTGGGCCGGCCCGCGCTGGGCCGGACACGTCAGTCGTCGCCTGTGGCATCAGCACACCTGAGCCGCAACCACGACCGGGCGTTCGATCTGGTTCGCCTTTCCCGAAGCATGATCCGGCAGCAGTACGCCGGCGGGAAGATCGGGCCGACGCGCACGAGGTTCTTCTGGTGCCCGAACTGCCTGCAGGGTCTTTGGTTTGGTCGTATCGAAATTCCGGAAGGCGTGCAGATTCTGCCTGCCGAACTGTCGGACGACGAGTTCCGTCAACACATCCCCAACTTTCGGGTGATACGGCGTGCCTTGGCGCGGCGGAGCTGTTCAGCGTCACACCGTGACCTGGGTGACGAGTCCCGGCTCCCCGCTGACTTCGGTCTGCAGGCGCGCGACCCGGCCCGCGGCGCAGACGTCGGCGGCGACGGTGCCGAACACGTCGAGCAGGTCGGCGTCGGCGCGGACCAGCACCGAGACCACCTCGGCGCGCATCGACAGTTTCGCCTCCGACTTGGCCTTGCGGACAGCGGCGATGACCTGGCTCGCCACGCTCAGCGGGGTGGCGTCGACCCCGCCGGCCAGGGTGCGCAACTCGTCGGGGGTGGGCCAGCCGGCACGGTGCACGCTGTCGTCGCGGGCCGCAAGGCCGGCATCGCCGGCCATCGCCGTGCCGTCGTGCCACCACGACCAGACCTCTTCGGTGACGTAGGGCAGGAACGGCGCGAAGAGGCGCAGCAGCGTGGCCAGCGCGGTGGTCAGCGCGGCGCGTGCCGATTCGGCCGCCGCGGTGCCGCGTTCGCCGTACCCGCGGGTCTTGGCGAGCTCCAGGTAGTCGTCGCAGAAGCGCCAGAAGAATCCCTCGGTGCGCTCCAGCGCCCGGGCGTGGTCGTAGCCGTCCAACGCGGCCGTGGCGTCAGCGACCACAGTGGACAGTTCGGCGAGCATGGCCTTGTCCAGCGCCTCGGTCACGGTCGCGCCGGCCGACGGGGCACCCAGCCCCAGCACGAACCGGCTCGCGTTGAGAATCTTCATGGCGAGGCGGCGGCCGACCTTCATCTGTCCGGTGTCGAAGGCGGTGTCGGTGCCGGGCCGGCCGCTGGCTGCCCAGTAGCGCAACGCGTCGGAGCCGTACTCCTGCAGTAGCCCCATCGGGGTGACGACGTTGCCCTTGGACTTGGACATCTTCTTGCGGTCCGGGTCGAGCACCCAGCCGGCGATCGCCACCTGTGCAAACGGCAGGCAGTGGTGTTCGGCGTGTGAGCGCACCACCGTGGAGAAGAGCCAGGTACGGATGATCTCGTGTGCCTGCGGACGCAGGTCCATCGGGAAGACCCGACCGAAGAGGTCGTCGTCGGTACCCCACCTGCCAGCGATCTGCGGAGTCAGCGACGAGGTGGCCCAGGTGTCCAACACGTCCGGGTCGCCGATGAACCCGCCCGGCTCGCCACGCTGTCCAGCGGTGTACCCCGCTGGCACATCCGTACTCGGGTCGACCGGCAGTGCCGCCTCATCGGGCACCAACGGCGAGTCGTACACCGGATCGCCGTGCGCGTCCAGCGGGTACCACACCGGCACCGGCACCCCGAAAAAGCGCTGCCGACTGACCAGCCAGTCGCCGGTCAGCCCACTGACCCAGCTCTCGTACCGGGAGTGCAGGTGCTCCGGGTGCCAGACCAGTTCCCGACCCCGCTGCAGCAGCGCGCCCCGCAGGTCGGTGTCGCGCCCACCGTTGCGCAGGTACCACTGCCGGGTCGTCACGATCTCCAGCGGCTTGTCGCCGCGCTCGTAGAACTTCACCGCGTGGGTGACCTTCTCCGGCTCGCCGTAGAGCTCGCCGGAGGTGCGCAGCGCCTGAACCACCCGCTCCCGGGCCGAATGCATCGTCGCGCCGGACAGCCGCGCATACACTTCGCGCCCGGCCGGGTCATCCAGACCCGGCGGCGGGTCGGCCAGGATCCGCCCGTCCCGTCCGATCACCGGCCGGGTCGCCAACTGCAGCTCCCGCCACCACAACACATCGGTGAGATCGCCGAAGGTACAGATCATCGCCAGGCCGGTGCCCTTGGCCGGATCGGCCAACCCGTGCGCCGTGACCGGCACCTGGACTCCGAACAGCGGGCTCCGCACGGTGGTACCGACCAGGTCGCGGTACCGCTCGTCGTCGGGGTGGGCGACCAGCGCCACGCACGCCGGCAACAGCTCCGGGCGACTGGTCACGATGAGGACCGGCACACCATCCGGGCGGTGGAAGGCCAACTGGTGGTACGCCCCGGGCCGCTCACGATCCTCCAGCTCGGCCTGGGCCACCGCGGTCTGATACGTGACGTCCCACAGCGTCGGCGCCTCGGACAGGTACGCCTCGCCGCGCGCCACATTGCGCAGGAACGCGCGCTGCGACACCCGCCGCGCGTCGGCATTGATGGTCTGGTATGTCAAGGACCAGTCGACGGAGAGCCCCAGCCGGCGCCACACCGCCTCGAACGCCTGCTCGTCCTCGGCGGTCAGCCGTTCGCACAGCTCGATGAAGGTACGCCGCGACACCGGCACCTCGGAGCCGCCTGCGGTGCCGTGGCCGCCCGGGGCGCCGCCCACAGCCCGGGGCGCCGGCGCGGTGAAGTCCGGGTCGTACGGCAGCGACGGGTCGCAGCGCACCCCGAAGTAGTTCTGCACCCGCCGCTCGGTCGGCAACCCGTTGTCGTCCCACCCCATCGGGTAGAAGACCTCGCGCCCCCGCATTCGCTGGTACCGCGCGATCACATCGGTGTGCGTGAACGAGAAGACGTGCCCCACGTGCAGCGAGCCGCTCACCGTCGGCGGCGGGGTGTCGATCGAGTACACCTCGTCGCGGCTCCTGGTCCGGTCGAACCGGTACACCCCGAGCTCCTCCCAGCGCCGCGCCCACGTGTCTTCCAGCCCGTCCAACGACGGGGAGGCTGGCGCGGCAGAGCCCGGGAGACTGTCCGTCATGCCGCTGACGCTAGCCCCACCCGGGCTGCCATGGCCTGGCTTTTTTGGGCGTCGGCAACCGGCGGGCCGCGGGTACCTACCCTTCGACGATCCGGTCGCGTCCGGCTTGCTTGGCCTCGTACAGCGCCTGGTCAGCCCGGTCGAGCAGTGAGTCCAGACTCGACTCCGGACCGTGTCGCACCGCGGTTCCGACGCTGACGGTGATCTGCAGCGGCCCCGCCGCGGTGCTCACCGCGGTGGCGGCGACGGCGAGCCGGATCCGTTCGGCGACCGGGCCGACCTGCTTGCCCGTCTCCGGAAGCACGATCGCGAACTCCTCGCCGCCGTAGCGGCAGACGATGTCGATGGTGCGCAGGGCCCCGCTGATCCGGGCGGCCACCGCGCGGATCACCTCGTCGCCGACAGCGTGACCGTGGGCGTCGTTGACCTTCTTGAAGAAGTCGATGTCGAGCATCGCGACGGAGAGCGGCCGGCCCTGCCTCGCCGCGATGGCGACCTGGCGGCCGGCCAGCTCCTCGAAGTGCCGCCGGTTGTTGAGTCCGGTGAGCCCGTCGATGGTGGCCAACTGTTCGACCCGCTGGAACAGCAGGGCGTTGTCGTAGGCGATCATCGCCTGCGCGGCCAGCGCCACAGCGATCTTCAGCTGGGCCTCGTCGTACCCGGACAACGTCGTCGAGGCCAGCACCAGCAACCCGGCGGGCTGACTCCGCGACGTCAGCGGAATCGCCAGCCAGCAACGGATTCCGCAGAGCCGCCCGGCCAGCGGCGGCGGGAGCTGGTCGGTCGATCCGCGGGTCGCCGCCAGCGAAGCCATGATGGCGGTCAGCGCAGGGTCTGCGGGGGTACCGAGCTCCGTCGGTACCGCGGCACCGGGGAAGTGCATGGTGAAGCCGGTAGGACCGGTGCGCACGATGAGGGCGACATCAGCCGGCAGCACCCGGGTCAGGGTGCTGGACAGCCGGTCGACAACCTTGTCCGGGTCGAGGATCCCGCTCAGCTCGATGATTTCGCGGCGCATCAGGTCGGCGACATCGCGTTGCTGCTGAGCGATCATCAGCCGGGACGCGACCTGCTCGTTGGACAGATCCTGGCCCGCCGCGTCCGCGACCTGCAGCTCCCGGCTGGTGGACCCGGCCAGCGCCGTCGACAGCCCGGGTTCGTGGTCCAGCGCCTGCTCGCCCAGCGCATAGGCGATCGCCTGGTCGATGGTGAACGCGGCGCCGCGACTGAACGCCGCGGAGAAGCCGGTGGCCCCCAACGCGGCCCGGGCCACCGCCTCGCAGGTGTCGTGCGGACCGGCGAAATGCGGAGCGTCGAAGACCCGCAGACCGAAGTGGTGGAAGGTCTGCCGGGAGGCGCCGAGCAGCGCCGCGGCGCGCTCGCACTCGCCCGCCGCGGCGGCGATCCAGGCGAGCAGCTCGACGGTCACCACGACACCCAACGCATCCGCGAAGCGCCACTTGCCCCACAGGCAGCGGCGCCCGTACCGGGTCGCCTCCTGCGGCCTGCCCTGCAGCCACCTGGCGTTGGCGAGCCCGAAGTCGGCCCAGGACAACACCCACAGATCGCCTTCGGCCTCGCTGACCCGGCAACACTGCGCACACAGTTCGACGCCGAGGACCGGGTCGATGACCATCGCGTGCTGCAGGGCGACGTTGACTCTGGCCACCGGCTCCATGCTGTCCGGCACCGCCAGAGCCGCCATGCACTCCTGGGCCTCCCGCTGCAGCCCGACCGCGCCGTCCAGATCCATCCGGTGGAACGCCGCGATCGACGACGCGAGCGTGGCGCGGGCGTACGCGTGGTCGTCGCCGAGCTCGCGAGCCAGGGTGCGCCCCTGCGCCAGCATCGCCTCGCCCGCATCGAGGTCGGCCTGCAGGACCGCGACGTACCCGTTGATGGCCAGCGCGCCGGCCCGTTCGCGGCTCGGCTCCACGGCCTGCGCCAGTGCCCGGTCCAGCCAGTGCCGGCCTTCACGCAGCTGCCCACAGGCGATCCAGTAGAACCACAGGGCGCTCGCCATGTCGAGTCCGGCACGCTGCTCTCCGGGCTCGGTGAGGCAGAACTCCAGGGCGGCGCGCAGATTGGCGTGTTCGGCCTGCAGCCGCGCGAACCAGTCCAGTTGCCCGGGTCCGAACCAGCCGGCGTCGCACTCCTGCGCCATCCGCCGGTAGTGGTCCCGGTGCGCCCGACGCAGCGGGCCCTGGACACCGGGCTCGTGCAGCCGCTCCAGCCCGTACTCGCGCAGCGTCTCCAGCATCCGGTACCGCGGCTGGGCGCCGTCGGACTCGCAGAGCAGCACGGACTTGTCGACCAGCGCGTTCAGCGTCGCGGGTACCCGGTCGTCGTCGAGCTCACCGCCGGCGCACACGGCCTCGGCCGCCGCCACGTCGAAGGTACCGGCGAAGACCGACGCCCGGGCCCACAGCGCCTGCTCCGCAACCGTGCACAGTTCGTAGCTCCACTGCACCGCGGCCCGCAGCGTCTTGTGCCGCGGCAGCACCGTGCGGCTCGCCCCGGTCATCAACCCGAAACGGTCGTCCAGCCGGGCCGCGACCTCGGAGATGCCGAGGGGACGCAGCCAGACCGCGGCCAGCTCGATCCCGAGCGGGATCCCGTCCAGCCGATGGCAGATCCGGGCCGCGTACCGCAACTCGTCGGTGGTCATCACAAAGCCCGGCCGGACCGTCTCCGCCCGGTCGGCGAAGAGCTCCAGCGCGGGGAACCGCTGCACCACGCGCGAGGACAACGGGCCATCCGGATCCGGTACGGCCAGCGGCGCCAGCGGCCACACGTACTCCCCGACCAGGCCCAGCGACTGCCGACTGGTGGCCAGGATCGTCACCCCCGGCGCCTCCCGCAGCAGCGCCTCGGCGAGCACCCCACAGGCCTCGGAGAGATGCTCGCAGTTGTCCAGCACGATCAGCAGCTGCCGGTCGACCAGGAAGTCGACGAGCGCCGCCAGCGGGGGGCGTCCGGACTGCTCGCCGACCTGTACGGCCGCCGCCAGGGTGTGCGCCACCAGCTCCGGGTCGCGCACCCCGGCCAGCTCGACCCGCCAGACCCCGTGCCGGAACGAGCCCTGCAGGCGGGTGGCGACCCGCAGGGCGAGCCGGCTCTTGCCGACCCCACCGAACCCGGTCAGCGTGATCAGCCTCGCCGTCGCCAGCAACCGCTCGACCTCGGTCACGTCGCGCTGGTGCCCGACGAAGCTCGCCACCTCGGTGGGGAGATTTCCGGCCAGCAGCGCCACGCTCACGTAGGACACCGTAGGTTCCCGGCCGTACGGGTGTCCCCGGAACGGCGCAGCCGCCCGTCTCCCGGTGAGCCGCGAAACGCGCGGGTAACTGTTCAGCCGCGGATCGGTGTCACAGGCGCGCAGAGCCCGGCGTTGGCTTAGCCTGGGTCGGTCGTGCTGGTCTACGGGGTACTACTGGCGATCACCGCCGCCGCGTGCAGCGCTTCCGCTGTGATCCTGCAGGCGGTCGGCGCGCGGCGGCTGCCGCCGTACTCCGGCGTCGATCCCCGGTTACTGCTGCGACTGGTCCGCAGCCGGCCGTACGCCGCCGGCCTGGTCCTGGATGCGGCCTCCTGCGCCCTGAACCTCATCGCGCTGCGCAGCCTGCCGCTCTTCCTGGTGCAGGCGATCGCCTCGGCCAACCTCGCGCTGGTCGCCACGCTGGCCACCCTGGTCCTGCGGACCCGGCTCCGGACCCGGGACTGGTGCGCGGTCGCCGGCGTGGTCTGCGGCGTGTGCCTTCTCGTCATCTCCGCCCGGCCGGGGCCGGCCGACACGGTGCCGGCGGTCGGCGGGGGGCCGGTACTCGTCGCGGCCCTCGCCATCGGCGCCGTCGCCCTGCTGCCCGGCCGGCGGCTGCGCGGCGCGGCGGTACCCGGACTCCTCGCCGGCCTGACCTTCGGCGCCGCGGCGATCGCCGGGCGGGTCATCGCCCCGGACCTGTACTCGCTGCCGACTCTGGCCACCAGCCCGCTCACTTACGCGCTGCTCGTCGGCGGCCTGGTCGGCACCCTGCTCTACGCCACCGCGCTGCAGCGCGGCTCCGCCACGGCAGCCTCAGCGATGACCATCGTGGGGCAGACCACCGCACCGGCGGTGGCGGGCTGGCTCATCCTCGGTGACGGCTTCCGCAGCGGCTTCGCCGGCATCGCTGTCGCCGGCTTCGTGCTTACCGTGACCGCCGCGATCGCCCTCGCGCCGGCCGCGCATGCGCCGCAACGCTCAGCACCGGCCGGCGGCTGGCCCGCAGAATTTCCAAAAGAATCCTGGGAGTTTCCTGGAGTGGGCGTTGCAGCTGCCGATGGCACGGCAAGCGAGGGATGCCCCAGCCGGTCACGGACGACCGCCACAACGAGTCCGTGCCCCATGGAGGTTTGCCGTGAAGACCAAGATCGTTGTTGTCGCCGAGGATGACGCCGACCTGCGCAAGCTGCTCGCCCGGGTGATCGCGCGTACCGGGTGCAAGGTGATCGAAGCTGCCAACGGTCCGGCCGCTCTGGCCGGCGCCCGGCACGCCGACGCGGTCGTGATGGACATCGGGTTGCCGGGCATGTCCGGATTGCAGGTCTGCCGGAGCCTGCGCTCGGAGCTGGGACACCGGCGGCTGCCCATCGTGATGTTCAGTGCGGGCGTGGGTGACGACCCACGGGAGGCTTCGCTCTCCGCCGGCGCCGACGTCTACCTGGCCAAGCCGTTCCCGATGGCCGAACTGGCCGAACTGATCAGCACGGTACTCATCGCCGAGCCCGCTCCCGCGGTCTCCCCCGCCTTCGCGGCGGACCTGGCCGGGGCGGCCGCAATCGGCTACCACCAGGCGCTCGAGGCGATTCCGCAGGCCGCCAGCGCCTGATCGCACGCCTGCTCAGACCTCCGCCGCCGGCTCGCAGCAGTGAGCCGGCGGCGGCAGTGTGCGGTACGGACTCCCGCCCCGGATCGAGGCGACCCACTGGACAGGCCCGGCGCACCGGGGCGAGGATGCTCCGGTCCGCGCCGCGTCGTGATCGGTAGGAGCGATGGTGACCGAGGTTCAGCCGTCCGTCGATCGGACCGGCGACCTGTCCCAGCCGGTGCGGGCTGCGCAGAAGGGCGACGAAACGGCCTTCCGGCTGCTGTACCAGACGGTCCAGCCGGGCCTGCTGCGCTACCTGCGGGTCCTGGTCGGCGACGACGCCGAGGACGTGGCGTCGGAGACCTGGCTGCAGATCGTCCGGGACCTCGCATCCTTCACGGGCGACTCCATCAAGGGCGACGGGGACTCCTTCCGCAGCTGGGCGGTGTCGATCGCCCGAAACCGCGCCCTGGACCACGTGCGCGGCCTACGCCGGCGCCCGGCGTCGCCGACGCCGATCGAGCTTCTCGTCGGGATCGCCGGCGGCGTCGACACCGCCGGGCGGGCCGTCGAGTCGCTCTCCACCGACGCGGCGCTCGCGTTGATCGCCACCCTGCCCCGGGACCAGGCCGAGGCGGTACTGCTGCGGGTGGTGATCGGACTGGACGCCGAGGCGGCCGGCAAGGTTCTGGGCAAGCGCGCCGGGGCGGTCCGTACCGCCGCACACCGGGGCCTGCGCCGGCTGGCCCAGCAGCTGGACGGGGTCTTCCCGGGCGGACTGCCGCCCCCGGGTGCGCAGGTGTAACAAAAATCTGGACTCCGACGCTGAAGGGCATGAGATGAGCGCCAACCGACCCCGCCGAATCGACAAGGACAACGCCGAGCAGCTGTTCAGCGGCGCCCTGACCGGTTCGTCCGGGGCCGGTGACCCGCTTGCTGACCTGCTCGCCGCCGCGGCGGCTCCGGCCCGTCCGGACGAGCTGGCCGGCGAGCTGGCGGCCATGGCCGCCTTCCGGGTCAGCCAGCTCGATCCTGTCCCTCAACCCCGGAGACCCTCAATGATCAAAATCGCGTTGGCGAAGGTGCTGACGGTCAAGGTCGGCGTCGCCTGTGCCGTCGTCCTCGCCGCTGGTGGTGGTGTGGCGTACGCCTCCAGCCCCAGTGCCCCGTCGAACCCGCTGAACCACACCAAGCCGGTCGCCTCGTCCTCAGCGGAGCACCCGAACCGGCCCACGCCGCCGGCGCATCCGTCGCTGCCGCCGATGCCGTCGCTCCCCGCGCTTCCCGACCCGACCACGCTGAAGCTGCAGCTGCTCTGCGACGCCTACCTGCATCTGCCAAGCGGGCAGCCGGAGTACGACGCCTATGTGCGCGCCGCCGTCATCGACCACGAGGTCTTCCAGATCGTGGTGGAGAAGGCCGGTGGCAAGGACCCGGCCAAGGTCGAGGCGTACTGCACCAAGCTGCTCGCCGACCACCCGCTGCCGGAGCACCCGACCGCCCCACCGAGCGGGTGGCCGAGCCTGCCGCCGCGGCCCAGCGCGCCGCCGACGCCGAGCCTGCCACCGCACCCGAGTGGGTACCCCACCCCCTCGTACCCGGGGCACTGAGGCAGTACCCGCACAGCACACCCAGGGGCCGGACTCAGTCGACGGAGTCCGGCCCCCTGGCGTTGTGCTCTTCGCCCGACCGCTGCCGCTCGGCCGCTGCCGCACTACCGCTGCCGCACTACCGCTGCTCGGTGAGGCCCCACCGGTTGCGTACCGCCCGGTCAGCCGCGCCGAATGCGGCATCCACCAGCACCCCGACCACGAGGATCACCACCAGGTACGCCATCACCAGCGCGGCCATGCTGTTGTCGCCCGCATGGTCCAGGCTGGTGCCCAGTGCCGGCCGCTGGGCGATGGCGAACAGGATCTCGCCAGCCATCAGACTGCGCCAGGCGAACGCCCAGCCCTGCTTGAGGCCCGCCATGATCGCGGGTAGTGACGCCGGGGCGATGACGAACCGGTACAGGTTCACCCCACGGGCGCCGATGTTGCGCCCCGCCCGCAGGAGCAGCGGCGGTACGTAGTCCACGCCCGCGATCACTCCGTTGGCGATCGAGGGCGCGGCGCCCAGGACGACGACGAAGAGGATCGCGTTCTCCGAGGGCTGGAACAACAGGATCGCCAGCGGGAACCAGGCGATGGACGGCATCGTCTGCAGCGCGGTGATCATCGAGCCGATCGCGGCCCGCAGTGGCCGGATCCGGGCCACCGCGACACCGAGGACGAAGCCGATCACTATGGCGAGGGCGAACCCGGTCATCGCCCGGCGCAGGGTGGTGGCCAGTCCCTGCCAGAAGTCCGCGGTCCGTAGCTGGTCGCCCAGCTCGTGCAGGACCGCAATCGGACCGGGAAACACGTACTCCGGCCACCAGCCGGCCCATACGACGCCCTGCCACAGCGCCACCGCGATGGCCGCGGCGAGCAGCTTGGGCCAGGTCGCGGCCCAGATCTTCTTCGTCCGCGGTGCCCGGCCGGGGTGTCCGGCCAGCTCCAGTGCGTCGAGACCGGAGAAGGTGCGCTCCGACGTGCCCAGGTCAGCGGCCATGACGACGTACCTCCTGGCGTAGCCGGTCGGTGACCTCCGCGGCGATCGAGGCAATTTCCGGGGAGTCGATCCGGCGCGGGCGCGGGATCTCCACCCGGCGCTCCCACACCACCCGCCCGGGCCGGCTGGAGAGCAGCACGATCCGGTCCCCCAGCCGGGCCGCCTCACGGACGTTGTGCGTGACGAAGAGTACGGTCAACTTCCGTTCCGTCCAGATCCGCTCGATCTCGTCGTGCAGCAGGTCGCGGGTCATCGCGTCCAGGGCGCCGAACGGCTCATCCATCAGCAGCACCGGGGTCTCCAGCGCGAGCGTACGGGCGAGCGCGACCCGTTGGCGCATACCGCCGGAGAGCTGGTGTGGCCGCTTACGGCCGAACTCCTCCAGGTGTACCGCCCGCAGCAACTCCGCCACCCGATCCGCCCGTTGCGCGCGCGGTACCCCGCGCAGCCGCAGCGGCAGCCCGACGTTGCCGGCCACGGTCAGCCACGGAAAGAGCGCCGGCTCCTGGAACATCAGCGCCGGGTGCGTACCGGCGTCTCCGGTCACCGCGATCTCCCCCGCGGACGGCGTGTCGAGTCCGGAGACCAGGGAGAGCAGCGTGCTCTTGCCGCAGCCGGAGGCGCCGACGAGGCAGACGAACTCGCCGGGTGCAGCAGTGAGCGACACGTTGTCCAGCGCGTGCACCGCGCCCGGACCGCGTCCGTAGACCTTGGAAACTCCGGACAGCGTGACGGCCCCGTCGTTCGTGGCCGCTGGGGCCCGCACGCCATCGGACAGCACGGCGCTCATGCTGCCACAGCCGGTTGGCCGCGCGCTGTGAGTACCTCGTTGAGCAGGCTCAGGTCGTAGAGCCCGTCCAGGTTGACCGCGTCGAGCAGGCCGACCTCGTGAGCATGCCTGGCGCACTCGCGCAGTGACGAGCCGACCGGGTCGTCGAGGAACCGCAGGGAGGTCCACGCCTGCGCGGTCTGGGTGAGGTCCAGCGGCTTGCCGGCGAGCTTGCCGATGCCCTCCGAAACCACCTTCTGCGCCTCGTCCGGGTGCGCGTTGATGAACTCGTTGGCCGCTACCTGGCCAGTGATCAGCTTCTTCACCAGGTCCCGGTGCCCGGCCAGGAACTTCTGGCTCACCACCAGGTTGGTCACCACAAACGTGCCGCCCGGCCACAGGTCGCGCTCGTCGACCAGGACCCTGCCGCCCGCCGCGCGAAGTCTCGTGGCGTACGGCTCGGGTACCCAGGCACCATCGATCGCGCCGCTGACAAAGGCCGTGACCGTCTGGGCGTTGTCCTGTGGCAGGACCTGAACGTCACCACCGCCATCCCTGGTGGTCTTCAGCCCGTGCTCCTTGAGCCAGTACCGCAGCGCCACGTCCTGGGTGTTGCCGAGCTGGGGGGTGGCGAGCTTCTTTCCCCTGAGCTGCTCGGGGCTGGTGATCCCGGGCCTGGTGACGAGGAACGCTCCACCCGAGGCTGCGCCGGCCACCACGGTGAGGGCCTTGCCCTTCGACTGCTGCCAGGCGTTCAGGGTCGGGCCGGGGCCCAGGTACACCGCGTCGACCGCGCCGGAGAAGAGCGCCTGGACGGCAGCCGGGCCGGCGTTGAACGTCGAGGTCTCCACCTTCACGTCGGAGCCGAGCTCCTGGGCGAAGAAGCCCTTCTGTACGCCCACGATCGGGGTGGCGTGGGTGAGGTTCGGGAAGTACCCCAACCGCAGGATCGGCGGGCCGTCGGCGGAGGAGCAGCCGGCGAGACCGCTCAGTCCCGCAGTGGCAAGCACCGCTCCCACCACCAATCCCGACCACCGACGAACGAACCCGCGGTCCACGGATAGCCCCTTCCAGAGATTTCCTAGTGATTTAGTAGGGAAATGATCGCGCGCGCCTTCCGGAGTGTCAACAGGGCGTCCGGAAACTGGGACGGCAGCGCGGCAGGCACCACGAACGGCACCCGCCGGTCAGCTCCAGGCTCGCGGGTCGGCGATCAGCTCGCGGACCCGTTCGGGCAGCTCACCGCTGGCCACATCGGCGGCGGTGACCAGTTCGAGAATCTGCCGCTCACTGGCCCGCAACGCGATCCAGACCTTCTGCAGAGCGGCGGCCGCGCCGTGGTACCCCAACTCCTCGGGGCGCTGCCCGCGGACATGGGCCAAGGGTCCGTCGACCACCCGGATCACCTCGGCCAACGGGATCTTCGCGGCTGGTCGGGCCAGCCGGTACCCGCCCTCCGGTCCGCGCTGGGCGGTGACGATCCCGCCGCGGCGCAGCTGCAGCAGGATGCTCTCCAGGAACTTCGGCGGAATCTGCTGCGCCTGGGCCAACCGCTCCGCGGTCACCGGCCGGGCCGCAGCGCCAGCGGCCGGCACTGCCGCAGCAAGCTCGGCCGCAGCCAGCTCGGCCGCAGCCAGCTCCGCCGCGGCCAGCTCCGCCGCAGCAAGCTCCGCCACGGCACGCAGGGCGTAGTCCACCCGGGCCGAGAGTCGCATGCGCCGATTATCCGGGCCGTTGCCCGACCCGCCGCAACAGCCCCTCCTGTACCGCCGAGGCGACCAGCCGACCGTCCACAGTGAACATCCGGCCGGTGGCCAGGCCCCGCCCACCCGACGCCGACGGACTCCCGCAGTCGTAGAGGAACCACTCGTCAGCGCGGAACGGGCGGTGGAACCACAGCGCATGGTCCAGGCTCGCACCCACGACACCACCGGGTCCCCACACTTCGCCGTGTGTGGAGAGGACCGAGTCGAGCAGGGTGAGGTCGGAGGCGAAGGCCAGCGCGCAGGCGTGCAGCAGCGGGTCGTCGGGGAGCGTGCCGTCGAAGCGCATCCACACCCGGGGGTGCGGCTCGGCAGGGCGCTCCCCCGGCAGTACCCAGCCCGGTTCGCCGACGTACCGCACGTCGATCGGGCGGGAGATGCGCTCCCACAGGCCCATCCGGTCCGGGTGGCGCTGCAGCAGCTCGCCCTGGGTGGGCAACTCCTCCGGCAGCGGCACCCCGAGCGGGGCCGCGACGTGATGGTCCAGCCCCGCCTCGGCACAGTGGAACGAGGCCGACATGAAGAAGATCGGCACGTCGCGCTGCAGCGCCACCGAGCGGCGTACCGAGAACGAGCGGCCGTCGCGGATGTTCTCCACGGCGTACACGATCGGCTCACTCGGATCGCCGCCGCGCACGAAGTAGCCGTGCAGGGAGTGCACCTGCCGGTCCGCCTCGACGGTGCGCCCGGCGGCGACCAGTGCCTGGCCGGCGACCTGGCCGCCGTACACCCGCAGCGGGCCGATCGGTGGACTGCCGCCACGGAACGTCATCTCGGTCAACTGTTCCAGGTCCAGGATCTGCACCAGCTCGTCGACGGCGGCCTGCCCGACCAGCGGGCTCATCCGTTCTCCGCTAACGAACCGAGCCGGTGTACCCGCAGCGTGTTGGTCGATCCGGGGGTACCCGGTGGGCTGCCCGCGACGATGACCACCCACTCGCCCCGCGCCGCCACGTCCATCCGCAGCATCGCCTGGTCGACCTGGTGGAACATGTCGTCGGTGTGTTGGACGAAGGGGACGAGGTGCGCCTGCACCCCCCAGGACAGGGCCAGCTGCGGGAGTACCGCCGGATCCGGGGTGAACGCCAGCAGCGGCAGCCGGCAGTGCAGCCGGGCCAGTCGCCGTACCGTGTCCCCGGTCTGGCTGAACGCGACGAGCGCCTTGGCCCCGATGTGCTGGGCGATCTGCGAGGCGGCCGCGGTGATCGCACCGGTGTGCGTACGCGGGTCGTGCTGCAGCCGCGGTACGCCGATCGAACCCGCCTCGGTGGTGACGATGATGCGCGCCATGGTGGCGACCGTCAGCACCGGATGGCGCCCCACGCTCGTCTCCCCGGAGAGCATCAGCGCGTCGGCGCCGTCGAGCACCGCGTTGGCGACGTCGGAGGCCTCAGCCCGGGTCGGTCGGGA
>OBEQ010503937.1_pt1 | contig 21453 bp, 21 predicted proteins | sample 1670901 | NCBI WGS metagenome assembly OBEQ01 (sample SAMEA104232315, study PRJEB22302) | groundwater metagenome | biome: forest; feature: aquifer; material: groundwater | place: USA | collected 2011-08-07 | depth 5.4 m
CCCGGGGGAAGCTCAAGCGTTCCGACGAGCTTCAATGGCGGCGGTTCCACAATGTGCGTGATGACTGGCTTCGTCTGTTCAACGATGCGACCGTCCCTTGTCCCCCAAAATTCAAACGAGACGGTATCTCCTTTTGTGGTTGCGTTGATGAGGATATGATGACCCGTGTCATTCAAAAATCGCATGTCCGGTTTTGGTTCGTAAATCGTCGCATCGGTTCCGGCCGGTTCGTAATACCGCACGCGATACGAATGATTTTGCCGCTCGACAATCGGGAGGCCCGCAGCGAGCGCGCCGCGAAACGTCGTCGTGCCGATCTGGCAGAGCCCGCCGCCGAATTCCGGTTTCGTCTCGTTTCCCTTAATCACAAGCTCGGGAAGCCAATGATGCTTCGCATCCACACTCCCAAGTGTCTTCAAGAGCGAAAACGTGTCTCCGGGCGCAATGAGCGATCCGTTCACAAGCGACACACCATGCGCAATATTTTTCCGCCGATTGACCGGAGAACCTGGGAACTGTGAAACGCCCACGCCGAGGAGTTCCTTCACACCCAGCTTTTCTGGGTCTTCACCAAGCAGCGTCCCATGTGTTTTTGTGACAACGAGCGGAAAAGTTGAAGACGCAGGCCAGTGCGCGGAGATGTCCGCGAGAATCGTGTCCATATCAATCGCGATTCCTTCCGTGCCCGCAACGAAGGAATCAATGTGTCCGTCTTTGATCACCAAACTTCCGTTCTTCGCTTCTGTTTCGATCTTGCCCGCGGCCTTTTTTACACTCTCCGCGAATGCGTGAGGATCAATCACGATCGCGGTTGCACCACGGGTCCCCGTGACACTGATCCATTCAACGGATGGTCGGAGCGGATACGATATTGACTCGTATGTCAGCGTGAGTATTGGGCGAGCGACAAACGCCTCGGCCTGCGGGAGCAGAGGGGAAAGATCCGCGCGCGTGATCTTGGGGGCGCGCTGTTCGTCGTGAAGCGTGATCCGTTTGAATTCCAAATGCTCCGCGTGCGACTGCAATTCGCGCAACGCGCTCTCCACATCAACCTCGACACCTTTCCGTTCGGGAGCGATGCGAATCGTTAGCGGGATGGTCGACGAATCCGCGACGAACCGCGCATCCGTCGGACGCGCGAGCTCTGTGCGATACGCAAGATGAAGCGCATTCAACACCGCATCGCGGTCGATGCGGATTTCTGGCACAAACTGCATCGGTGCGACGCGAAGCCGCGATTGCGTCGCAAAACGCGTCAATGCCCCGCCGGTTCGTCCAAACGCAAACGCCGCATGGAGCGCGGAATCGATGGAATAAAAAACAAGCTCGCGCGATGCGTCGGGATCCGTCGACACGGTGACAACATCGAGCGTCACGTCCTTCCCGCGATATGAAAACGGCAATCCGTTTACAAGCGCCGCGTCAATCGCCTTTTCAAGCGTCTGCCGGGCTTCCGATCTTGTGAGTCCGTCGAGCCGAACGCCCGCAATCCGCACCCCGGGAAAAATTTTATTCGCATAGAAACGTTCAAAACCAAATGCCATGCCACCGAGGAGCGCGATCGCGCCACAAATGACACCGACTCCAACGCTCGTCCAGATCAAGAGGATACGGACGCGATGAGTCGAGGAGGCCGGCGCTTCCATAGCCCGTATGTTACGCCCCCAGCAATTCGTTGAGGAGATGTTGGGCGAGTTTCTGCCGCCCCGCATCTTCCGTGCCAAGCGCGGCGAAGATCACCGCGATCTCCTGCCCATCTTTCGGCGTTCCTTCAATCGAAGAAACAGGAACACGTATCTTTTGTCCATCCTCGAACTCAAGCAGAGCTTGGTCGCTGACGAGAGAAACGATTTTTGCTTTTTGCATACAAGATTAAAAATGCATTTTTGCGAAGTTTGCGAAGTTGAGAATTTGGATGCAGCGCAAGGCCGCCGCGAAGAGCGAACCGAAACGTAGCAGCGCTACGTTGAGGGAGCACCGCAGCGGCAACGCAGCGATGCGCCAAATGATCAACTTTGCAAAAAGACCTTGAGCAATCCGCGTCCAAGAAACCTTTTTGTAGGGGAGGGCGAGTCCGAAGACCTGCTACACCCTACGAAGAGGTTCCATGCTTGTCGTGGTCGCGGATTGCTCAATGCCTCATTGGCAATAGGCCTTTTTATCACACATCGGAACGGCTGTCAAGAGCCCATTTCGAGCGACCAAAAAACGGTCTACAAAGGCCGCTTGGAAAGGATCTAGGGATAGTAAACCATTGACCATGAATCGTGTCAAGGACTGGAGCAACTTGTGAAACCCGAATCCTTGACCGCGGACTGTTTCGCCTACTATCCAGATAGAAATGTACAAAAAAAGCGACCCCGCCTGCATGCAGGCGGGGTCAAGGTTAACGGACTAGCGGCCGCCTGTGAATCCCTTACAGATCTTGAAGATCTGCTCGGGCTTCAGCCGGGACTGCGAGCCGTCCGGGTTGCGCGGGCTGCCGCCGACCGTGGTGGCACCGCCCCAGTTCGCCGCGTGGCTCTGCTCGGGGTTGCCCTCGAGCTCGGCCAGCGCCAGCGCACCGAGGATGGTGTCCTTCCGGTAGTCCTCGACCGACGTCGGGGGGCGCTTGGTCGCGCCGGGGCCGAGCTGCAGCGGGACGAGATCCGACCGCTTCCCGATGGTGTAGAGCTTGGTGCCGTTCGGCGCGTTCGTGTAGAGAACGCCCGCCAGGAATCCAGCCGTGTACACCTCGTCGAAGCCATTGACCCCGCTCACCCTCTGCCAGCCCGTCTTAGGCGACCAACCGAACCCGTCGGCCTTCCGATCGGGCCGCACCGCCGGCTCCTTCCACTCGCCGTTGGCGTATTGTGTGACCTTCACGAGGAAGGTCTCGAGCATCTCCAAGGTCTGCGGATCCTTCGACCCGTAGGCCGGCCCGAGCTCCCGGTGAATCGCGTGGGGCGGGAAGATGGGGCCGTGAGCGTCGGTCAGGCCGATCCGCTCCACCAGCTCCTTAATCCGCGGCTCGTCGACGCTCTCCGGGTGGAGGAGCAACCAGACAGCTATCGTCGTGTCGGCGTCAATGTCGTTGATCACGATCTCGGTCTCCTCGTCGATGACGAGGCCGAGCCGGATCGCGGTGGCGACCTGCTGACACGTGGCGAGAGTCACCAGCCGGATGCAGCCAGCGTGGTGATCGAAGCTGAACTTCCTGCTCGCGGCGTCGACCGCCGGTCCCTGCACGGAACCGTCGAGCGCGATGGTGTTGCCACCGAGCGACTCGAACGAAAGCACCTGACCGAACACGAAATTGATCTTTGCCATTTGACTTCCGCTGCGCTTATTAAGCTTGACCAGCAGCTCCATGAGCTTTGTCGGGCCTACCCCCGACGTTTGTAGAGGGTGACCCGACGCGGTAGGAGCGTCGGGTTTGCGCTGACGCCTGTGACATCTATAAAATTGTAAGGTTCGGTACCGTAATCTGAATAAAACAAGATAGCACGAAAAAACATTTCTGTCAAGAAGGTACACTACAAACCTTCTTTTTTGGCTCAATGGAGCGGAAAAATAGCCATTTTTATTCCAATTTCACGGATAAAACCTGCGAAGCGCCGTCATCTGCCATGGTAACGCCGTAGAGAAGATTCGCCATCTGCATGGTTGCGCGGTTGTGTGTGATAACGACAAACTGCGTCCGTTCTGCGAGGGCAGAGATGATCTCCGCGAATTTCTTTGAGTTGGCTTCATCAAGCGCCGCATCCACTTCGTCCAGCACGACAAATGGTGACGGGTTCGTCGCCATAATCGCGCAAATCAGCGCGATGGATGTAAGCGCCCGTTCGCCGCCCGAGAGAAGCGCAATGGATTTGAGCCGCTTTCCGGGCGGTGTCGCGACCAGTTCGATCCCGCCATCTCTTGCGAGCCGCGAGGCCTCTTCCATCACGTTCCCTTCCTCGTCGAGAGCGGGTGGCGCGTCGAGTTGGATGAGTTTTGCTTCGCCGCCGCCGAACAACTTCTTGAAATAGCCGTTGAACTCCCTATTGAGCTTCACAAACGCGACCTCGCTCCGCTCTGCGATCGTCGTGTCGAGCTCTCCAATGACGGTCTCGAGCGACGCGATCGCCTGACGAAGATCCTCTACCTGCGTGGAGAGTGTCTCAAATCGCATCTTCGTCTCGCCATAATCCGCGACCGTTGCCGGATCAATCCCACCGATCCAATCGAGCTGGGAACGGAGTTTATTCATCTTGGCATGAAGCACATCCATTTCCTCTTGATTCCCCGCCCCGGTGACACGCGCGGCCAATCGATCTAATTCGACTTCGAGCGTGGGTGCGACACTCCGCAGATTCGCAAGAAACGCATCGCGGCGTGTATCGATTCGCGCAAGTTCGATGGATGCGTCCGAGACCTTCCGCTCCGCTTCCTGCATGTGATGACGCGTTGCATTCAATCGGCGCTGCGTGTCAAACAAATGCTTGCGGCCCGTTTCTTCGTTCTTCAAGAGATCCGCGAGACGCTGTTCGGCCGTCGAAATTTGATCCGCGATGTTCAAGAGATCGCGTGCGCATACTTCGATCTGCCGTTCGAGCTTCGGATCCGATTGGCTCACAGCGGCCGGTTCTGGAGCCGGACGCTGGAGACGCGAGAGCATACTTCTCGACCGCTGCTGAAGCTTCTGCACGGCACGACGGAGTTTATCCGTATCCAGCGTGTCCATCGCGAGAAAGTTTGCGATCTCATCGTGCGCGGCCGCAATCGCAGTGATCTCTTCGAGAATGCGTGAAAGTGGAAGCGGTGTCCACGGCGTTTCGGCCCGCGCCTGCGCGAGCGCGCGCTTTGAATCAAAACGAATTTGCTCCTCGCGAAGCGCGCTCCGTTGTTCCTTCAACGCGTCAATCGCGTCACGAATTTCACTCACATCGCGCGAAGCCGGCGTTGCACGCTCCATCTCCGAAAGCTCACGCTCAAGCGTCTCGGCCCCCGCATTCAGCGCAGCAAACGCATCCGCGGCCGTTCGATGTATGGCCGTGACGGTGTTGAATTTCTCCGTCAGATCGCGCCACACGCCGCCGAAATAGGATTGCTCGAGGTCTCGCAGAGCATACTCGATCCCCTCGCGCTCTTTCAGCCGTTTCACCTGCCGCTCGAGCGAATGAAGATGGGGCTCGATTTCCTGAAGCCGCGCATCCGCGTGAGTGAGATTATCACGCGTCGCGTCGAGTTTGTGGATGGCATGAGCACGTTTCAACTGGAACACACGGAGTCCCGCGGCCTCATCAAAAAACTCCTTTCGTTCCACGGGCGAGGCCAACAACACCGCGTCGATCATCCCCTGCCCGATGACACTGTACGTCCGCTGACCGATCCCGCATTGCGCGAGAAGAAGCACGACATCCGCCAACCGCACGGACTGCGTGTTCATCTCATATTCAGATTGCCCATCACGATAGAGGCGGCGCGTCACAACGACTTCGGAGAGATCAACGTCGTTCGTTCCCTTCTCATTCACAAGCGTCAATGTGACTTCCGCGAATCCAGAACGTGAACGTGTGTGCGTGCCGGAAAAAATAATGTCTTCGGATTTTTTGCTCCGCAAGAGTTTCATGCTTTGCTCACCCATGACCCATCGAATCGCATCCGCAAAATTCGACTTCCCTGACCCGTTCGGCCCCACAATCGCCGTGATTCCGCCTCGTGCGAATTCAAATACCGTCTTCTTGGCAAAGGTTTTGAATCCCTGAAGCTCCAGCCGTCGGAGGTGCATATCGACGCCTATCGTAACCGACCTTCTTTCCCTTGTCATCCCGCGCCACGTTGCATTGTCCTGTTTTAGAAAAAGATGTATGCTCTTCAATCATGATCAAAGAGCAAAGCCGTGAGCATTTTCGCGACGCGCTTGCGCAGGCAATCGCCGAAACGATTGAATTTCCGCGCGGAGTTTTCGTGACGCTTACGGATGCAAACATTCGCTCAAACCAAAAAGAGGCAATGGGACTTCTTTCCGTCTTTCCATCTGAACGACGCAATGAAGCGCTTCAGACGCTCAAAAAATTCCGGCGAGATCTCAAAAACGCGCTCGCACGTTCGTTGAAACTCCGGAGCATTCCGGACATCGAATGGAAGATAGATGAGCGTGAGGAATACGTGGGGCACATCGACGAGGCGATCAATCAACTCAAAGCGAAAGGCGAGTTATAGAGCGATATCTCTCCGAAACAATGCGAGTCGTTCTTCAAGATAACTTTTGGTGACAATTTCCTGTCGAAGCTGCGCGAATGCCGAGCGCATCTCGGCAAAGCCATTACGCATTTCTGCGCGTAAACTAGCCATTTCTGCGTGCACACCAACCATTTCTGAACGCAAATCACCTATTTCCGTATGTACACAAACCATCTCTGAACGTATATCAGCTATGTCTGAACGTATATCAGCTATGTCTGAACGTAACTCCCCGATTTCTGAATGGATACCAACCATCTCTGAACGTATATCAGCTACGTCTGAACGTAACTCCCCAATTTCTGAATGGATACCAACCATCTCTGAACGTATATCAGCTATATCTGAACGTAACTCCCCAATTTCTGAATGGATAACTTTAAATTCCCCATCCACATGTGATGCAAATACATTCACCGCTTCCAACACATCCTGTATTTGTCGCTCTGGAGTAGACATAAAATTCGCTCATGAATTATACCCTCTCCCTCTACCGCTGCCATATCCCTTGACACGCGTCAAGAGTGTGGATAAGGTACTTGATTCTCATGAGCAACTCTGCGCATCTCTTTGGACAGCTCCATGACGCGATCCGCGCATCAGATCGCGTACTTTTGATCGCGCACAAAAAACCGGATGGCGATACGCTCGGCTCAAGTTCGAGCATCCTGAATTGGCTGTTGCAAGAAGAGAAGGATGTGACCGCATTCTGCCTTGATGCGCCGCCCGCGTGCTTTCACTATCTCGACAACGTGCATCGATATACCTCGGATCCAGCCGCCTTCGACCGCGCCTATGATGTTGTAATCGTCTTTGACGCCGGTGATTTGCGATATTGCGGCGTGAGCGATTTCATGTCGCGGCTTCCGGTTGGCTATCTTCTCGTGAATATTGATCATCATGTCACGAATGAACGATTCGGCCATCTCAATCTCGTGCTCACGGACGCGAGCTCCACCGCAGAGGTCATCCATCGTTTTTATGATGCGAACGGGATCCATGTGGATCCGGCGATGGCGACATCTATTCTCACTGGACTCTTCACGGACACGTCAAGCTTCTCGAACGCGGCAACGAATCCAATCGCGGTCGAAGCCGCGTCGAAGATGCTCTCCGCCGGCGGTCGGCTCCTCGACGTCCATACGAATCTTCTCCACGACAAAACGGTTCCCGCACTTAAACTCTGGGGTCTGTTTCTCTCGCGACTTTTGTACAACAAGACGCATGATGTCGTGTCGACGTACATGCGGGAAGAGGATGTGAAAGACGTGCCGAAGGACGTTGTCGAAGGCGTATCGAATTTCTTAAATGCCGTCACGGGTGGGATAGACACGATTCTCGTGCTTCATGAAATCGGGAATGGCCAGGTGAAGGGTTCATTCCGCAGCGTCACGCGAGACGTTTCGAAGGTCGCAAAACTGCTCGGCGGCGGCGGACATAAAAAAGCGGCGGGATTTACCGTGGCGGGACGAATCGTTGAAACGGCGGACGGACCGAGAATTGTTAGCACTCGCCTTTCTTGACTGCTAAAACAGAATAGGGTATATTCTTTTTATTGAGCGAGGCAGCGTCTCGCCCCTACATCATCTATGAATTCCTACGAAATTTCCTCAATCACGAAGAGCTCCTATCTCATCCCGACGGTCATCGAAAAAACGCAGATGGGTGAACGCGCGTACGACATCTATTCACGTCTCTTGAAGGATCGCATCATCATGCTCGGTTCCGTGATTGACGACGACGTTTCGAATATCATCGTGGCACAAATTCTCTTCCTCGAAAGCCAGGATAAAACAAAGGATATCAAGCTCTATGTGAATTCCCCGGGCGGATCCGTGACCGCGGGCCTCGCGATCTACGACACGATGCAACACGTCGCATGCAACATTTCAACGATCTGCATGGGCATGGCCGCGTCCATGGGCGCTGTAATCCTCGCGGGCGGCACAAAGGGGAAGCGCATGGCGTTGCCGAACTCGGAGATCATGATCCACCAACCGCTCGGCGGCGTGGAGGGTCAGGCGACAGACATTAAAATCCGTGCGGAGCGCATCATCAAAACAAAGGACCAACTGAACAAAATTCTCGCAAAACATTCCGGCCAATCACTGAAAAAAGTTGAGGAAGATACGGATCGCGACTATTTCATGGATGCGAAACAGGCCGTGGCCTACGGCCTCGTGGATAAGATCTTGGGGTAAAAAAGCCTTTCCTGTAGACACCCAGAGTCCCGCTATTCAATCTCAGATCACAAAAGCACAATCAGATCAGGCTGTACGAGAAGCGCAAGGATTTAGTGCGAAACGTGCGTTTGAAGATTATATTCAAGGAGAAAGGACAAAGGGATCCATCCTCGCGCTTGGTTTCAAACAAGCTGCCTATACTCCTGAATCTGCGGCCCGAGCTGGCGCGACATTCCAGCCAGAAGCAAGACGAGCTTTCGAGGAACACATCTTGAGTTCCGCAATGATGGTGGGTGGAGTCGGGCCTATAAAGAAAATTTTTGGTAAAAAAGGGATCATCCCTTCACAAGCAAAAACCGGTATCCAAGGAGATAGGCCACTATATTCGCCGCCAAAAAACCAAATCCTACCCGAACCACGAAGTCCATTATCTGGTGAATCCACGGGTGTTTCTGTTCAAAAGCCGCCTGTCTCTGGCTCTCCTGAGGCGATAATCCCCCCTCATAGTAATCAAGTGATTGGCTCATATAATGAGAAGCTAGCACAGAAAGGGATTTTTTACAATATAGAGAGGCTGGGGATCAGCGAAATTCTTGTGCGCTCATCGTGCGTGTACTCCATCCCTTTCTCTTGCAGAGAAAGTAACTTATCCACTTGCGCTTGAGTTGGGACATATTGATGCTGTCCTCCTGCAATGCTTAACATCTGCGCGAGAACAGTTTCATTCACCGAACTCCCATTCGCATCCGACTGAGATGCTTTTTCTATGCCTTGCTCATCAGGAGGCATAAGAAATTTTTCGGTTCCGCTTATACGAAACGAATGTTACCGTTTGGTGATTATTTTTCGTTTCCGGCAGAAGATCCTCGACTTCTTCTTTAATAAAATTATTCATTTCATGTTTGAACAAAAAACCCAAAAGAAAATTAAATTGTGCCTGATTAATTTTCCCATTCTTTAAATCCCTCTGCAGAGATGAGAGGAGAACAAGCAGCTTGTTTTGATAATCTTTTCCCATATCGTTAAGGATAGCACGTGTACATATGGCGATGGAAACTGCCCGCAATCTAATCTAGCTCAATTCTGTAAAGTGTCAATAGCGTTCATTCCATCGCTCCTCATGCCCGTGCGTTCCACAAACGTCGTGCTTGAAACGATGTCCCCTGCTTCTTTGAACCGCATGATGCGCACGCCCTGCGTATCGCGGCCGAGCGTTGGCACGGTTTTGAACGCGATGCGGATCACAACCCCGTTCTTCGTGATGAGAATGATATCGCGGTCGTCGTCCACTTCCGCAATGTACGCGCCGACAAGGCCACCGGTCTTTGCCGTGACTCTCATCGTGCGGATGCCGCTCCCGCCACGCCTCTGAATTTTATACTCGTCGAGTTTCGTCCGCTTTCCAAGTCCGTTTTCCGCAACGGTAAAAAGCGCAAGCGTCCCGTTCTTCGCGTCGTCGGAGTGGATGAGATCCATCCCCACGACAACGTCGTTTTTTTTGAGCGTGATTCCGCGCACGCCGCCCGCCGTTCTCCCCATCGCGCGAACATCTGTTTCTTGGAACCGGATGGATTGGCCGTTCCGCGTCACGAGCGAAATTTGATTCTTGCCGGTTGACGGCTTCACCCATAACAGATCGTCGCCTTCTTTGAGATTGATCGCGATGAGTCCGCTCCGGCGCACGTTCAAAAAATCCTCGAGCGCAGTTTTCTTGATCGTGCCCTGCTTCGTAGCCATCACGAGAAATCCCGTTTTCGCTTTTTTGCCGAGCGGGAGCGACGTCGCGACCCTTTCGCCAGACGCGAGCTGAAGAAAATTTACGATTGCCTGCCCCTTGGCCGTACGGCTTCCCTGCGGAACATCGTACGCTTTAATTTGAAACACACGGCCGCGCGAGGTGAAGAAAAGGAGATCCGCGTGCGTGTTTGTCGAGAAGAGCATCTCCACCTGATCTTCCTCCTTGGTCGTGAGTCCGGCGACGCCCTTTCCACCGCGGCCTTGCGCATGAAACGTATCGGGAGGAAGGCGTTTGATATACCCGTCCGCAGTCATCATGACAATCGTCGCCTCTTCGGGAATGAGATCTTCCGCGGAGAATTCGCCGACCGGATGCTTCATCACCTGCGTGCGCCGTTCGTCTCCGAATTTCTCTTTGATTTCGAGGGTCTCGCGCTGGACGATCTGCAACATTTTTTTCGCGGACTTCAAAATCGACTCAAGCTCTTGAATGAGTTCCATTTTTTCGTTGTATTCCTGCTCCACTTTGAGGCGTTCGAGCGACGCAAGCTGCTGCAAACGCATTTCGAGAATTGCCTGCGACTGCAAATCCGAAAGCTGAAACTTCTTCATCAAATTGACCCTGGCCTCGTCTTTGTCGTTCGATTTCTTGATCGTCGCGATCACATCGTCGATGTGCAAAAGAGCGATGCGCAACCCTTCGAGGATGTGCGCGCGTTCCTTCGCGCGGGCGAGGTCGTATTCCGTTCTCCGACGAACAACGATCTGTCGATGCTTCACGAATTCTTCCAGGATATTCTTCAACGTGAGCACGCGCGGCTGGATGCCGTCCACGAGCGCGAGCATATTCACATGAAACGTATCTTGCAACTGGGTCGACCGGAACAACTGGTTCAACACTTTCTTGGGATAGGCGTCTTTTTTGAGCTCGATGACAATGCGAATCCCGTCTTTGTTCGATTCGTCGCGCAGATCCCTGATTCCTTCAATTTTCTTTTCCTGAACGAGATTCGCGATCTGCTCGATGAGCGTCGATTTATTCACTTGATACGGAATTTCGGTGACGAGAATGCGAAACAGTCCAGTTTTCTCTTCGACGATGTCCGTTTTCGCTCGCATCACGATTCCGCCTTTCCCCGTCGCGTATGCCTGAAGGATTTCCTTCACGTCGTAGACGATTCCCGCCGTCGGAAAATCCGGCCCTTTCACGTGGCGCATAAGCTCCTCCACGGTGATGTCCGGATTCTCGATCAGCGCCGCGATGCCGTCGCAAATCTCGGTGAGATTGTGCGGCGGGATGTTCGTCGCCATGCCGACCGCAATGCCAACCGACCCGTTCAAGAGAAGATTTGGAAGGCGTCCCGGCAACACCGTCGGCTCTGTGAAAGACCCGTCAAAATTCGGCCGCATATTCACGGTGTTCTTCTCGATATCCGTGAGAAGCTCCTCCGCGATCGCTTGAAGTTTGGATTCCGTGTAGCGATACGCCGCCGCGCTGTCACCGTCGATCGATCCAAAGTTTCCCTGACCGCGCACGAGCGGATATCGCAATGAAAAATCCTGCGCCATTCGCACGAGCGAGTCGTACACAGCCGAATCGCCGTGCGGATGATACTTCGCGAGCACATCGCCGACGACCGACGCACATTTCTTAAATTTCGCGCCGCTTCGCAAGCCGTTTTGCCACATCGAATACAAAATGCGGCGATGCACGGGTTTGAGTCCGTCGCGGACGTCTGGCAACGCGCGATCTACGATAACGCTCATCGCGTAATCGAGAAATGCTTTGCGCATTTCATCGACGATGTCTTGCGGAATGATGTGCTTAGCGCTTTCGAGCTGGTGGTCTGGCATACGTCGTAATTGTGTGTGTGGAGGAAGAGTGGGTGGATGTAAAAATCGTTGAAGTGGAACTCTCTTGCATGAATTTCGCCATTCGGTCAAGCGTGTTTTGGTCGCGAGTGACTTGTGATTCGAGCGCCGAAAGACGCTTCGACGCAGATTCCAAATCCTGCGTTGCGCGCGCGCCAAATTCGACCGTTATCTGCTTTGCGGCGAGAACCTCCGCATCCGGCGACCGAGAGAACAGCCCCAAATACGTCGGCTTCGCAAGCCCCCACCACGCGACGAGAATCACGGCAAACGTCACAGCGGCGCCTGCCCATACGCTCGCGATATATTGCGGATCACGCGATGCGCGCATGGCCGCGTGCGCGAGAATGAGTTCACGCTTTTCGCTGGATGTGACGAGCGGTGCTTTCATAACACGCTCTTTCCCTTCGGCGGAGAGGGAGGTCTGGGGTGAAAGCGTGCGTCGTGATCGACGTGGTGCGCTGCGTTTTGTGGGCGCGTGTTTCATACGTCCTACACGCGTTCGAGCACCGCGACAACAAGATCCTCCGACGGGAGATCCTTTTTCGTGAGTTTAAGTTTCGTCGCATCCTGCCGCTTGCAGACGCCGAGGGACGCGCAAAACGCATCAACGCTTACGAGCTTACTTTTGATGCCGGGCAGATCGTAGGAGAGCGGAACGACGATGCGCGGCTCAATTTCTGCGATCGTTTCGTTTGCGGTCTTCGGATCCATCACCTCTCCGCCGCCGACCGGAATGAGCAAAATATCAATGCCGTTCAACGCTTCGATTTCGTAGGGCGTTGGTTTCCGCTTCAGCGCGCCGAGAAACGCAATAGACATCCCTTCGACGCGGATGCGATAGATCACTGGCCGTTGCGCTGTACCTGCGTCGAACGTCGCGTCTTGAATGCCCGTGACGAAAATCCCCTTCACTTCATACTCGCCCGGATCGGAGATGATGAATGGCGTCCCCTGGACGCCTTCGAGGTTGAACAATTTCCGATCTTGATGGGATACCACAAGAATATCCGGCGCAATGGTCCTCGGGAACCTCACGCTCGACTCGCTTTCAAAGGGATCTGTAAGAAGCGTGACGTCCGTGTCGCCGATTTTGGATTCAAGACGAACCGAGGAATACCCATGCCAAAATAGCTGCATACGCGAAAAATCATAACATGTGTTTCATTCTTTGGCAACGTGTTCTCCCATCAATTGCCATTCCATGGCCTGCGTCACAGCGACCGGGACGATCTGACCGACCTGAACGGGTAGGGGCAAGTTAGGAAATCGCGTTAATTTCATTTCCTGTGAGAGTCCGGATGCGATGCCCTTTTCGATCTTCTCGACGAGAACTGAAACGGTTGTGCCGACATACGCCTGATTTTTCCGAAACGTCGTTTCTTCCATGAGCGATTGGAGAACGTCCCAGCGACTGCGTTTTTCTTCCTTTGATACGTCGTCGGTGAACAATTTCACGCCGAGCGTGCCGGAACGCGGACTGTACTGCGCGGTGTACGAGATGTCGAAGTCGCATGCGCGATACATCGAAACCGTCTCATCAAATTGTTCCGCAGTTTCTCCGGGAAATCCCACGATGATGTCCGTGCCGAGTGCGATCCCAGGCCGCTTCGCCTTCACATTCGCGATGATCTCAAGAAATTTTTCGCGCGTGTATTTGCGGTTCATGCGCTTCAGCACATCGTTTGATCCCGACTGCGCCGGAAGATGGAGGTAGTTCACTTGCCGCGGCAGCGTGAGCGCGTCAATCACCTCTTCGGTCATCGAATTCGGATGCGCGGCCGTCCAATGAACGCGACGGATACCGTCAATCTGATTCACCTCCCAGAGGAGCGCCGCGAACGCATCCTGATATGGATTCCCGCGCGAACATGATTCTGGATCTTTCGCTTTGAACGAGTTGACCGTTTGTCCGAGCAACGTGACTTCAAGGCATCCGTGCGCCGCGAGTTCGCGCACTTCGTCGAGAATGTCTTTGACCGGCCGATTCTGTTCGAGACCGCGCGCATACGGCACGACGCAATACGTGCAAAATTTATTGCAACCGGTTTGGATCGTGACAAATGCCTGCACTCCAGGCGCGTGCAACGGTTTGATCTTCAAATAATCCGCCTCCAGATCATCCGAATTGACGAGATCTGGCCGGAGTTCAGAGATCCATTTCGGCAGCTTCACCATCTCGGGCGTCGGAAAGTAGAGATCAACCGGTGCCATCTTTTTTCGAAACTCTCCCTTTTTGTCGCGACCGGCCATACATCCAGTGACCGCGATAATGAGACGCGGATTCTCTTCCTTCAACCGCGCAAAATCCTGCATCTTTCCGTACACGCGCTCCTCCGCACTCTGTCGCACCGAACACGTATTTAAGAGAATGATATCCGCGTCGCGTTCCTCATCGGTCGAGATAAAACCAAGACCAGAGAGCAATCCAGCGATGCGTTCGCTGTCATTTTTGTTCATCTGGCAGCCGTAGGTGACGAGATGGAATTTGGGAGCGGTTTGCATGGGCGGAGAGTAGCATATCCTAACCGTGCTTCGTAACCCCTCCAACCTCCCCTTATTCTAAGGGGAGGATACTCTCAAATCCTCCTCTTAGCATAAGAGGGGGCTGGGGGAGTTACATCAGAGGTTGTAGAGAGAATGACTCTTGCAGAATGTGAATCGATCCTGTAGCGGTAGAAGGAGTATGAGATTTCTCTACAACGACGATCTGATGAAAGATCGTCGCCGGTGGCTCCGTAGTCATCAAACAGATGCTGAAAAAAACTCTGGAACATTCTTCGATTGCATCGAGTGAATGGCTGTCGTTTCCTGCGGCAATATAGCGTCGAACCATATATTTTGGATTTTTATTGTCCACACGCTCGGCTTGCGATTGAAGTAGACGGAAATCATCACGGATCGTATCAAGGACGCGCATCTGATCAAGAACGATCGGACTTCCTGCACGCAAACAACATCTCTGTTATTCGATTCTGGAACAATGAAATCAATACAAAACTGTTCGACGTAACAAAGAAAATAGAAATCGCGCTCGGCGTCCTCCCCTTAAATAAGGGGAGGACCACAGGTGGGGTTACAGTAAGGGAAGGATTTTCTGACATTCTCGTCTTGAAAAGACGGGGAGTGACACTCCGGCGACGGACGGGGTACTATAGTTTCATCCTATGTCTCTTACCGCGGATCAAAAAGCCAAAATGAAACAGATTCTCGTGACGTATCGGCGTGACGTTCATGCACTCGTAAAAAAACACAAAACATCCATTGCAAACGCCGTGGCGGAAATGGATAAAAAAAAGGCGGCGGAGATTCGAAAAATGATCGGCTAAGAGAACTGAGTTCCTTTAATCAATCTCGTTTTCAATTTCCATCAGCCGATTATATTTCTCGACGCGCTCGGAACGAGAAAGTGATCCTGTTTTGATGTATTCCGCACCGCAGGCAACAGCGAGATCGGCGATCGTCGTGTCGTCCGTCTCGCCGGAGCGGTGCGAGATGATCACGGCAAATTTCGCGCTCTGCGCCATTTGGATGGCCTCGACCGTTTCGGTGAGCGTGCCAATCTGATTCACTTTGATAAGAATCGCAGTCGCGGCCTTTTCCGTAATACCACGCGCGAGACGCTTCACATTCGTCACGAACAAATCATCGCCAACGAGAAGCGATTTCTTTTTCAGAACCGGGACAGCGGTTTTCCATGCACTCCAATCATCCTCCGCAAACGGATCTTCAATCGAGATGAGCGGGAATTTTTTCTGCCATTCGACGTAGCGCTCGAGCTGTTGAAACGAGGTCGCGTCGCGTCCTTCGGATTTCCAACGATACAGCTTTGCCTTTTTGTCGTAGAACTCACTGGATGCGACGTCAGTCGCGAGCGCGATCTCCACGCCGGGACGATATCCGGCCTTCTTGATCGCGGTCACGAGAAGCTCAAATGCCGCTTCGACATTTGGAAGTTTCGGCGCAAAGCCGCCTTCGTCGCCGACGGTCGTGACACAACCACGCTCTTTGAGAAGCTTCGCGAGGACGTGAAATATCTCCGCGCCCGCGCGCACACGTTCCGCAAAACGTCGCTGTCGCGGCACGAGCATACATTCTTGAACGTCGAGTGACCAATCCGCGTGCGCGCCGCCGTTCAACACATTCATCATCGGAATCGGGAGCGACGCGTGCGTTGCAAATGCGAATGTCTTGCGAAGCGACTTCCAGAGCGGGAGCTTGCGGTGTTCCGCCACGGCCTGCGCCGAGGCCAACGACACTGCGAGCATCGCATTCGCGCCGAGTTTGGATTTGTGTTCCGTCCCATCGAGCTTGAGCAATACTTGATCAATGTCTTGCTGCCGCGCCGCGTCAAGGCCTTTCAACACACGCGCGATTTTCTTGTTCACGTTCAGCACAGCTTTCTGCACCCCCTTTCCTCCATATCGCTTTCCTCCATCACGAAGTTCCAACGCCTCATGCGAACCCGTAGACGCGCCGGACGGAACTTTTGCTTCCGCGGACGCACCGGACGCAAGCGTCACGCGGCACGCGACCGTCGGATTTCCACGCGAATCGAGAATTTCTCGCGCGAGGAGTGAAGAAATTTTGGAGGAAAAAAACATACATCCGTCTATCGCACCTCAAACGTCACGGAGACATTCGCCGTCACATCAAGGGATCCTGATTCGATGCTTGGCGCTCGCGCCGCTTCCATCGCCATCGGCGCACTCATTGCCCGGTCGAACATTGGGATCGGCTGCGGGTATCCACCAAAACTTTCAGAGAACGTGACCACTTTCACAATCGCGAGTCCAAGCTGCTTTGCGAGCGCATCCGCCTTTTTCCGCGCTTGCTCAATCGCCTTCTCGCGAGCTTCTTCTTTGAGGGACGCGGGGTCATCAATCGTGAACGAAATTCCGCCGATCTGATTCGCTCCGAGGTCACCGGCTTGCGCAAACACGTTCCCCACGTTATCAAGATTACGAACCTTAACGGTCACGTTCTGCGTCACCGTATACCCAATGAGATATGATCTTCCGTCTTTCCATTCCTGCTTCGGAGAAATAGCGTATCCCGTGGTCTGCATGTCCTCTATTTTGATGCCGAGTCGCTTCAGAGCCGCTATGATTTCATTCATCTTTTTCGTGTTCTTTGCTTGCGCTTGACTCACCGTTGGCTCATCGGTCTGCACGCCAAGATCAATCCGCGCAAGATCTGGTTTAGCCGTGACTTTGCCTTCGCCAGCGATCGTAATCGTATCGCGATCGCGCACCGCTTTGCCGATGTAATTATATTCTTGAGATGCGTTCCGCGCCTTTAGACCAAAGAAAAGAATAAGGGTGAGACCAAGCAGACCAAGCACACCTTGGAGGAATTTATTTTCCTTCATAATGATGGGTGAGAGAATATTGTTTATTTTTTTGAAGGTTTTTTATGCAACGCGAGCAGCCCCGGCAGTCGTCCTTTCTTCGCGATAAACTCGAGCATTGCTCCGCCACCCGTTGAAAGATGATCAACCCACTCGCTCATCCCGGTTTTCAGAATAATCGGAAGCGTTTCGCCTCCCCCTACGATCCCATAGGCCGGACCCTTGCTCTTCGCCGCGAGAACGCGCCCGATCACAAGCGAACCATGCGAAAACATTGGCACCTCAGCAACTCCGAGCGGGCCATTCCAGAGTATCGTTTTTGCTTTCTTAATTTCTTGAGACCAGATGCGCATGGTCTCTGGACCGATGTCTCCGATCGCATCTGTTTTTTGGATACGCCCAACAGGCACCACTCGAGCATGGGCGCCGCTCGCAAGCTTTTTTGCAACAATCACATCTTGTGGCAACATCAACTTCTTGTTCTTCATGAGTTTCTTCGCAGATACAATTCCCTCTTTCTCGACGAATGACGTGCCGATTTCCAACTTTTTCGCCGCAAAAAATGCGGTTGCCAAAGCGCCGCCAACGAGCACGTGGTCCGCGACCTTGAAAAGCTCTTCAAAAGCATCAAGTTTCGTCGAAATCTTCGCACCGCCAATAATGGCGACAAATGGCTTTTTTGGTTTTGCGATCAGACGTGACAGCGCCTTAACCTCTCTCAGAAGCGTCGGCCCTGCATAGGACGGAATCCTCTTTGTCATACCAACGATCGAAGCGTGATTGCGATGACAATCCGCAAATGCATCATTCACAAAAATAGACGCGAGCGAGGCGAAGGCCGTCGCGAGTTTTGGGTCATTGTGCGTTTCTCCCGCGTAAAACCGAACATTTTCAAGTAGATACACCTCGCCCGCTTTTGCCTTCTGAAGAATTGCGGATGCGTTCGCCAGTCCTCGCGCCGTATCCAGCGCCTCGCCGAGGAACGTCAGAGACAGGTGATACGTCTTTGCAAGACGCAGGACAAACGGCCGCGTGCTTAATGCGGGTTCTCGGCCCTTTGGACGACCGAGATGCGTCGCAATGATGACAATCGCGCCGCGCCGCGCGAGGGCTCTAATCGTTTCAATGGAACGGCTAATTTTGAGCGACGATTCTGGCGCGAGTTCCGGGTCAAGCGGCACATTCCAATCCACGCGTAAAAAAACGCGTTTGCCTTTGAGATTCAATTTAGATGAAAGCGACTGGAGAAGCATGGAGTCATCATACCAAATCGTCGCAAGCTCGTCGTCCCTCCCTCCTACTGCCAATTTTAGCTTATTTTAGCAAAAAAATGCGAAGTGTCTCAATAAGAATGGCTTTCACACCCCCACCTCCACAAGGAGAATCTCCGGCGCGCAAAACCATCGCAATCGTCCGTCGGTTTCACCAAGACCGTTGGAAAGAAGGCATCGAATTCCGTTTACAATTTTTTTGCCGCGATCCACCCGCCGGCCGAGCTTCGTCGGGATGGGCCACAGCGCACCAATATATGGGAGACGAATTTGTCCACCGTGCGTATGACCGATAAGCACGAGATCTGTATCGCCTTCGGTGAGATCAAGCAGCGTGTCCGGCTCGTGCGAAACCAAAAGATGCGGAATCGAGGGGGACGTACGTCGAAAGTGTTTCGGCGCCCCGTGCCAGCAATCGTCAATGCCATGGAGTTCAAGAGATCGCCCGTCCACATGAAGCATCACGCTGCGATTTGTGAGATCCTCATAGCCCCAGGATACGATCGCGCGCCGAATCTCCTGCGGACGGTCCATGTAATCGTGATTACCAAGTACGAAATATTTTCCGAGACGCGCTGTCACGTTCTTCAAACATGCGAGATCGTGAATCGGCTCGGCGAGATCAACCACATAGTCACCGCCGAGAATGAGGAGATCTGGGTGAAGCGCCGCGACTTCTTGCGCGATGCGTTCGTACCAGGATCGTGGCCGAAATCCGCCTGCATGCAGGTCAGACAAAAATGCGACAGTGATCCAGACCTTTGGCTCTGCGACGAGCGGCTCTCGAATACGGGTGACGACGAGGCGACGCGGCTCGATCCAAATTCCAACCACGAGCATGGCCTCGCCGATCGCCGCCGCGAGCGCGAGAATGGTCCACAGACCGCCACGAGAAATTCCAACCCACATCGTCGCCGCGCCGATCCCTGCGACGACCGCGAGAAATACATCAAACCATCGCGATCGATCGTGACTTTTTCTTAGTTCCATGACGATCGTCTACCGTCTACGGTCTACCGTCTGACTCCACCGCCAACCAAAATCGCCATCTCGGCGAGTCGATGCGAATAGCCCCATTCGTTGTCGTACCATGCGAGGACTTTGACCAAATCGCCGTCCACGACTTGCGTCGAGGGAAGATCGACGATTGCAGATGCCGCATTGCCGATGAAATCGCTTGAAACAAGCTCCTCTTCCGTGACGTCGAGGATGTGTTTGTACATCGGATTCTTCGCCGCTTTTTTTAGGACGTCGTTCACCTCGCCTTTCGTCGTCTTACGCTTCAACAGGAACGTGAAATCCGAGAGCGACACGCACGGGGTTGGAACGCGAATCGAAAGACCGTCAAACAGACCACGAAGTTCCGGAATGACTTCGGTCGTGGCAATCGCGGCCCCTGTGGTCGTGGGCACGATGTTTTGGGCCGCGGATCGCGCACGGCGGAGATCTGTGTGCGGCCCATCTTGCAGCACTTGATCTGCGGTGTAGGAATGGATCGTTGTCATCATCGCTTTCTTGATGCCAAACGCTTCGTGAATAATTGCCGCGACCGGCGCGATGCAGTTTGTCGTGCAACTCGCGTTGTTAATGATTGTTGATGTTCCTACGTCCTTCTCGTTCACGCCGAAGACGTGCGTCGGCACTCCCCCGCCTTTTGCCGGAGCCGAGATGATGACGCGCTTGGCGCCAGCTGTCAGATGTTGCGACGCTCCATCTTTCGACGTGAATCGTCCCGTACATTCGAGCACAACATCCACTTTCATTTTCCCCCACGGGAGCTTTGACGGATCTTTCTCTGCGAGGACAGAGATTTTCTTGCCTTCCACGATGATATTTTTCTCGTCAAACGAAACTTTTTTGTTCCATGCGTGATACGTCGAGTCGTATTTCAAAAGATGCGCGAGTGTTTTCGCGTCCGTGAGATCGTTCACCGCAACAACGTTGAATCCGGACTTCTCAAATCCGGCCTTGAAGGTGTTGCGGCCGATCCGACCGAAACCATTAATGGCAATGCGTGGCATTAGAAATAAATCTTCGTTGTCCGCGTTTCTTTCGTCTGCGTCCCGTCCGCCTTTTTCACGAGCACGTCGTATTCAATGGTGTTCGCATCCTTCCAACGCACGGACATGGACGTTCCCAGCGTGCCCGCGCCTGTTGATTCTGTTCTCGGATTGAAAATCTCGATGTGCTTCACGCGAGTTGTCGCGACGATCTCGACGCCGATCCCTTTTTTGCCGACCGTCGACGTATCATACCCCGCGTACTTCGATCCATCGGACGAAAAACTCCCGCGCACGAGCACGCCGCTCGGACTTGTCGCCGTCACGGTTGAGCTGGCATTCGGCTGTGCGAGCGCTTGAGGAAAAATCCTCGCGCACGCCTGCTGAAGGACATCAACATCCCGCTGGAGCACGCGGAGATCTTTTTGAGCGGCCAACTGCTGACGCACAACGGAGTCGAGAGTGCGCTGCATCGCAACATTGCGCGCGGACTGAACAAGTAGGAGCATCGCGAATCCGAAAGAGAGGAAAAGAACCGTCACCCACAAGATCGTGATCACGGTGGCATGATACGGAATCGCGCGCCGGATATATGCGGACGCGGAATCCGATGAACGAGAAGCGCGAGATGGCATAGAAAATGAACGGTTCGTTTTTATTTGATTTGAGTGTATCACATTTTGTCCGTGTCAAGCAACGCGGGGGCAAGCCCCCGCGCTTGCGCAGACACTGAGCACTATGCCCGTCGACTCGCCCCGACGTGCGTCGTGTCTCGCTCAGGACACTTCGCCAGACGCGGGAGTAAACTCCCGCGCTTGGTCGAAGTGTCAAAA
>OBEQ010072558.1_pt1 | contig 21410 bp, 26 predicted proteins | sample 1670901 | NCBI WGS metagenome assembly OBEQ01 (sample SAMEA104232315, study PRJEB22302) | groundwater metagenome | biome: forest; feature: aquifer; material: groundwater | place: USA | collected 2011-08-07 | depth 5.4 m
TGCAAGAGGGAGAAGAAGGCAAATTAGGGAAAAAAATCTGGTTCCGGCAGGAAAGTAATTTATATTATTTATCATTTGTTTGGTTTCTGTGCATTTTTCTTGTAGGGTAAATTTAGAATATTTGCAAAGGTAAGCTACCAGCGTAGTTTGGAGATGAATTTAGAAAAAGCCCGCGTTAAGATATTTGGTTTGCGAATTGGAGTGTTTGGAGTTTCTTGGTTGATTGAAGGGGAAGTATTTGGGGAAAATGCAGAAACAGGTTCTGGCGTAAGAGATTTCTTATTTTCTTGAGATCTTTGAACAACAACACCTTTTTCCTCCCAGAATTCCTTTTCTTTTCCAACTGCCTCTCCTTTGCTTGCCCTTAATAATGATTTGGCATCTCGTCCATAAACTTGCTCAGGAGATCTTCCGACGGTATTCATTTCGCTCGTGTTCTCAGCCATATACTTATTTTAGCACATCCAGTAATTTTTCTTTTTCAATAGTCTGTTGGGTTTTGGTTTTGAGGTTTTTAAGGGTTACCATATTTTTTGCAATTTAGATTAAGCTTATAAATCTGGATAGTCTGCTAGTACTTCAGGAGGCACATTTTTACCCTCCTTTAGAGCTTTTTCAATAAGGTATTTGTGTGGGTTAACGTCGTATGGCATTTCTGCTATATATTTTAAGTTTTCTACAGCGTAGTCAAAAGGTTCTATAACGTGTTTATTTCTTTTCGGATGTGGATAATCTTTAATAAATCGCACAGATTCAGGTATCTCAGAAGCAGGAAAAACAAAGATTGAACCCGGCTTTGCCCGTGGGTCATGTCCTCCGCTGGCATAATAGTGAACTGTATCTAGATCGCTTGCTAAAACTAAAAACAATGGGCCTATTTTGTTTATTGTCCCTAAGTGTCGTAAATACTCGGCCTTTTTTTCTGAAGCTCCATGAAGATAGAAGTTTTCTCCAAAGTCTTTTCGTGTTACTTCCCATGGTGCTTTTATCTCTAAGTTTTTTTCTGGCGTCTTCGGAAGTCCAACTTCTTTGTTTACTTCTCCAGTATCTTCGGCCATGGGTTTATTTTATCACATCCATTATTTTCTTTTTTGCAATAGCCTGTTGGGTTTTGGTTTTGAGGTTTTTGATAATAAATAATCCACTAAGGTATCAATATTGATATATTATTGATATAATCCAGGAATATGAATGAAAGGTTTAGGGAGAATGTGACAAGCGTAACTTTTAGAGAAGGTATAAATAAATTATGGCAACCTTCTGAAGCAGAAATCCAAACCGCAGTTGCCACCTTTAGCGCATTAAAAGGAAGGTATTTACATATCCTACAGAGTAATGGGCAAATTATATTTAAAAATCAAAGAAGAAAACTAATGATGGAAGATGGAATAATTCCAGCCACTTCCAATATTTCTTCACTCAGTATTCAAAGTTTCGCGGAAAATATTCTTGAAGAAGCAATGAAAAACTTATCAAAAAATATTACACGAAAAAAAGATGGATTTAGTGCAAAAAGATTATCTGATCTTGCAAGGTTCGCGCATATGTTTGACTTCGCCGGTGGTATGGTAACAGTAGTTGACAATGTTCCGATGGCACAACTTATAAGCACCTCTGATGATCCAGAACTCGGCATCGAGCAGTATATACAACATATAGATACTGAAGATACAGGCTTAGATACTCCTTTAGCAGAAAGAATGGAAGCTTTATTGCAGGAAAAAGCACGCATTACTTATGCTGTTAATATGTTCAAAAAAGATCCCTCAGGTAAAGCATATGTTGATGGACTTTTGGCTAAAATAATCGAACAACCTCAAGAACAAACACGACCGCTAATTCCTGAGTTTTTTGTAGAAGGGGCAAGGACAGCCAGGGATCTCTACCATGTTGCTTATGACCTTGCGGAAAAACTCCCGCCTGTACAGCAGCCACCAATATAGAACAATGTTTGTAATCCGCACTAACGAAGAGATGTAATTATATCTTTAATGCTTAATGTTTTTTGCTCGCGGGTTTTCATGTTGCGTAGGGTTACGGTATTATTTTTTGCTTCTTCCGGACCGATTATGACGGCAAAAGGGATTCCTTTTTGATCTGCATATTTAAGCTGCTTTTCAAGCTTGGCATTTTCATCAAGATATAATTCTGTTGACACTTCAGCACTACGTAGTGCTAAAGTACAATCGATAGATTTTTGTTTTAGTTCTTTTGAGAAGATTGTAACAAGGACTTTTGATGAGGAAGGCAAATTGGGAAGGAGATTTTTTTCTTCCAAAACTTCAATGGTTCTATCAAACCCCAATCCAAAACCAACCGCGGACTGATCTTTTCCGGAGAAATTTCCGATCATTTTGTCCCAACGTCCGCCGCTACAAATAGATCCGGCTGATCCAAAGCATACAGTTTCAAAAATCATCCCGGTATAATAATTCAGTCCGCGAGCGAGAGTCGGTTCATATTTAATTTTTGACATATCTACACCCATATTTTTTAAAACTTCCAGTATTTTCTTAAGGCTTTCTGTTAACTCTTTGTTTTGTAATTTTAATAATGCTTCTTTTGCATCTTTGTCCGTCATTCCCTTTTCAGCCATTTCAGACAGAACTGCGCTTTCACCGATTTTTTCTAATTTATCAATAGCAGAAATATATTTTTTGTCCAGGTCCGAGAAGTTTTCTCTGTCATTTATTTTGATTGTTATATCAAGCCCGAATGTTTTATATATTGATAAAACCAGACTTATAATTTCCGCATCGGCAATGGGGGAGTTTGATCCAACAATATCGGCATCGCACTGAATGAATTCTCGATATCTTCCTTTCTGCGGTCTTTCACCCCTCCATACATTTTGGATTTGATATCTTTTGAAAGGTTTTGGAAGTTCTGGGTATTGACTTACGACACGAGCCAGAGGAACAGTTTGGTCATATCTCAATGCAACTTCACGTTCCCCACGAGTCTTAAATGCGTATATAAGTTTTTCTTCATCTCCATATTTTCCTTTTAATAAGTCCAAGGTTTCCAAAGCCGGAGTTTCCAGAGGCTCAAAGCCATAGGACTCAAACACCTGTTTTAAGGTGTTTATAACATACTGCCGTTTTCTCGCCTCATTTGGCAAAAAATCCCGAAAACCCTTTAATGTCTGCAGTTTGATATTCATGTTTTAATCATATCTAATTTAGCGCATTTAATCAATGTCAGCATTTTTAAATAAAGATAGATTTTGGTATAATTGGCGCATGTTGGCAGAATTAGAACCTAGAAAATTTAGACGCGGAGAAAACGCGGATAAACCTTATGGCGGAAATATTGCAGGTTTACCTTTTCCTAGAGCTCTTTATGAGATTGCAGTTTCAAAGGGTTTTGAGTCGCAATCTGATTTAGCAAGAGCTCTCGGAAATAAAACCCATGGCGTAGTTAACAGATGGTATAGAGGAGAACAAGTTCCTTCGCCTGAACCATTTGGAGAATTGCTAATACTTCTAAAACCAAATGACGATAGGTCTGAAAAAATGACTGAAAGATTGGTTGATTCATGGGCGAAACTTCTTGCAGAGGGCAGAGGTTTACATGGCGGTTCGCGTCCGGGAAGATATGTACGTCTAAGGAAAATTTCGGAAACACCATTTGCGATATGGCTGGAGAGTTTTTGCAGAGACAGAGAAATAACCATGAGCGGATTCCTAAAAAAATCTAAAGCGGGAGTACGTCCCGGTACCAGGAATAAGTTTGGAGGTACAACATTTGAAAACATGCTTAAAAATGCCCCAAGCGCATTCGGTATGCTAGAGGAAGAAAAAAATGCCTTAGATGTAGCGATAGCTCAAACAATCAAACAGAAGAAAGAAAGCGATCATCGTTTTAGAAGCTATAAAAAGGAGAAAAAAACGAAATAAACCCTAAATAGAAGAAAATTATTGTTAGCACGACAACAAAATCCTCTTAGTTATATTTTAACAATATTCTTTGGGGAATGGGTGAGAAGGCGAGGTCCATTTTTCTCCAAGACTACCAAATCTTCAATTCTTACTCCGCCAAATCCTGGCATATAGATGCCGGGCTCGATTGAGAAAACCATTCCTTCTTTTAAAATATCTTTGGAATTTGGCGAGATATGGGGGGCTTCATGGACTTCAAGACCAATGCCATGACCGACAGAGTGGGGAATAGAGGAGTAACCCTTAGAAATAATGTAATCACGAGCAACTTTGTCGACGTTTTTTCCAAGGAGTATCCTTTGCATAGGATACTCCTTGTCGGACTTGCCGGACAAAAATTCAATTGCTTTTTGTTGGGCTAAGAGGACGGTTTCGTACATTCTCTTCTGTTCGATTGTGGGTTTGCCGAAGAAAACTGTTCGGGTCATGTCGGAGCAATAATTTTTATACTTTACGCCAAAATCTAAGAGAACAATTTGGTTATTAGTTAGTTTGTTATTAGTTGGTACGTGGTGGGGGACGGAGGAGTTTTTGCCAAAAGCAACGATGGGAGGAAAAGAAATATCAGAGCCATGTTTTTTGATAAAGAATTCTATTTCAAAAGTAAGTTCTTTTTCGCTAACTCCTTTTTTTATTTTGCCCAAAATAAATTTAAAAGTTTTGTCTCCAAGGTTACAGGCCTTTTCAATTGCTATGATTTCAGTAGCACTTTTAATAGTTCGTAGTCTGCCTAAAGTAAAATGATTCAAATCATTTAACAAGCGAGAAAGTTTTTTATGCTCCAAAAAACTAATATTATCCCCATCAAACCCTAAACGTTTTATGTTGTGTTTTCTAACAAGAGTTTTTAGCGCTTCTTCAAAAGAAATTTTTGAGGAAATCTCAATCAGTTTAAAATCTGGAACTTTCGATTTTACCGCTTCGCTATACCGGCCGTCAGTCAGAATATATTTTTCATTTTTAGTAATAAATAAAAATGCCTCGCGTTCGTCCTTAGAAAAGCCCGAAAGGAAAGTTAAGTAAATTATGTTGGGGATGGAGGAAACGATTAAAGCATCAAGTTTTTCTTTTTGAAATATATTTATTAATTGTTGTAATCTATCTTGCATTAACTATTTTACAATCGGTGTTAGCTTTTTGCCGCTTCCTGTAGAAGGTACGATAGTATCTTGCGGCGCAATGTCGTTTGATGTTGATCCCGTCTTTGAGTTTTTCGCGATTTCCGATAGAATTATAATTTTGTCAGCAAGTATTTTATTTTTATCTTTTTTATCGGCAAATCCAATAATTATTAAATTGCCATCTGTTTTTATTTTTGAAAATCCAGAACGGATCAGACCGGTAGACTTTGTGTAAGAAAAAGTTTTGGTTGTTGTTCCAACATCAATACTTATTTGATTTTTATCATTGTCGACTACATCAATAGTGAAATTATTTGCGTCCGTTGCCGCAACAGAAGCATGAATAAATCTTGGCAGGTCAAGGGAAGTTACAAATCGGGCTAAAATTCTTCGAGACTCTTTGTTATATAATCCCAGTATTCCAAGCGTTGAATCCTTTGTTATATCGGAAATTCCAAAAGAACCTTTTGATCCTGGGGAGGAGAATTTTGTTAGTTCGTCAACATCTATAAAAACAGTGTCCCCATGCGTATTTGTAATAGTTATCTGGTTAGCTGAGACATCGCTGACTTTTCCAATAATTCCGCGTTTTTCCACGAGTTTAAGCTGTGCAACTTTTGACGCAATTCGGCTTTTTAGAGAATTTATTTGTTCACTGAGAGAGCTATCGGTTGGAGTTGCTATGGGCGTTGCAGAGTCGGCAACTCCTTTGAACGACAAAAGAGAAATAATTGTTAATATAAATATAGTTAATAATTTTTTCATATTTCGATTATTTTTTTAAAATTCCTCGCTTGAAAACGTAACGGTTCTTGTGACTTTAGCTTCTTCTCCATTTGGAGCAATAGCTGTTATTTCAATTATGTTTTGACCATCGCTAATGGTTAGGGTTACGGAAAAGTCGCCGTTACCTGCAGGCGTTACCATCTGGTGTGAGTTTTGGGTAAGGATTGCAACAACAGCATCGCTGGAAGTTTTTCCCGACACTGTAATAGTTCTGGTATCAATAACCTCTTGATCTATGGGACTCCCGACTGTCAAAAATATGGATGGCCTTGGGGTAGGGGGTGGACTAGATATGGAAATTGTTTTTAATTTGTTTCCCGGAACTATCCTAGTTGATTGATAAAGATAAAATATCGCTCCGGCAACTAAAATTCCAATCACTGTAGCAATAAACAAAAGTATAACTTGTTCCTTTTTCATTATTTTGGATGATACGATAAAAATGTCCTCTTGTCAACAAAATACTGCTGTGTTAGTATGTGGGGGTGGATATTTCTGTTGTTGATAATTCTTCTATAAAGATTCGCGGCAAGAGCGCTTCGTTTATTGTTGATGCTCCAACAAGCGGTCCAAAGTTAAGCGCTGATGGAGTAATTTCTTTAACTTCGGCAGCTGTCAACACATCTAGAATTTCAGATAGCCGTATAGTTATTAGCGGACCCGGAGAGTATGAAGTAAATGGAATAAAAATATCAGGTATAGCTATAGATGGAGGAATTGTATACAGGCTTATCGTTGATGAAATAGAAATTGTATTGGGGAAATTGAGCGAATTGGCAAAGGCAGATCTCAAGATAAGCTCTTGCGATATTGCCCTTTTGAATGCGGATTCAGATCTCAAAGAATCGGTAGTAACAGCTCTTGAGCCAAGGTTTGTTGTTATGTATGGGGATAAAAAGAAAGATCTTTTGAAAGCGATGGGTAAGGAAAATGTTTCACCTACTTCTAAATTTACAATAACCAAAGACAAATTGCCCGAAGAAATGGGTGTTGCAGTTTTAGGAAATTAGCTATGGCAAATCTAAAAGTTCCTCCTCATAATACAGAAGCCGAAGCCAGTGTTTTGGGGGCTATATTAATAGATAAAGACGCAATCAGCATTGCCTCCGGAATAATTTCCGCGCGGGATTTTTATAGTGAAATTAACGGAATTATTTTTGATGCGATGATGGATTTGTACGAAGAAGGCAAGCCCATAGACATTCTTACTCTTACTTCAAAACTTAAAAAAAATAAAACAAAAGATAAAGTGGAATCTTCATATCTGGTAAATCTTGTTAATGAGATTCCAACATCGGCAAATATAGAAGAGTATGCAAAATTGATTAAAGAAGCTTCCACAAAAAGATCGCTTATCCACGCGGGTTCCCAAATTACCGAAATGGCATTTATGGACGATAAGGAAATAGATGATATTTTGGATAAAGCAGAATCAACTATATTTTCCATCTCCCAGAAAAGTTCACAAAATTCTTTCGTTTCTCTTAAAGAGACTTTGGCGGAAAGCTTTGATAGAATAGATGAGCTTCATAAAAAAGGCGCAGGCCTAAGGGGAGTTAGGACGGGTTTTACGGATCTTGATAATATGTTATCCGGAATGCAAAAATCAAACCTTCTTATTTTGGCGGCAAGACCGGGACAGGGCAAAACAGCGATGATTGTAAATATTGCCCAACATATTTCCGTGAATGATAAGCTTTCAGTTGGAATATTCTCACTGGAAATGAGCAAAGAGGAATTGGTGGATAGACTTTTGGTGGGGCAGGCGGACGTTGACGCATGGAGAATAAAAACAGGAAGGCTTTCGGAACCCGATTTTACTAAATTATCTCGCGCGATGGGTCAATTGGCAGAAGCCCCTATTTTTATAGACGATACCCCTGGAATTTCTATTGCAGAAATGAGAACAAAAGCGCGAAGGCTTCAGCTTGAACACAACATAGCGCTTTTTATTGTCGACTATCTCCAGCTTGTTGATCCCGGAAGAAGATATGACAATAGGGTTCAGGAGGTTTCCATTGTTTCTCAATCTCTTAAAAACCTGGCAAGAGAATTAAAAGTTCCGGTTCTTGCTGTTTCCCAGTTGTCCCGCGCAGTCGAGCACAGGGGAGAGAGAAAGCCTCAGCTCGCAGATTTAAGGGAGTCGGGAGCAATCGAGCAGGATGCGGATGTTGTAATGTTTTTATATAGGGTAGATGCGGAAGTTACGCCTACTATGCCGACCAAGCTTTTGATTGCTAAGCACAGAAACGGCCCGATGGGAGAAATAGATTTACTTTTCAGGGGAGATAGGATACGATTTTATAATGTCGATAGAAAACGAGTTAGTGAATAATTATCAAGCGAAGGGGGGTGAAGTAAATAATGGATGATCAAACAAATCAAGGAGGAATGGGGCAAGGAGCAATGGGACCAATGGGAGGAATGGTGCCGCCCCCTGCGCCACCAGCTGGGCCAATGGGAGGGGAAGATCCTCATGAAAAAATTTTGGCAGCTCTGGGGAGAATTGAAGAAAAACTTGCACAAATCGGAGCAAAACTCGGAGCTTAAAGCGCGCAAGGAATAGAATTTGGAAATATTTCTTGCTTTTATTGTTTATAAAATGGTATACTAAAATTGCAAATTTGATCACTTTTCAATTTTAGAATATACTAATATTGTCTATGAATTACTCTCTCGCGAACAAAAAAGTTTCTATCAGTGGGAAGGTTATAATTACAGACTGGCGACAGGCAAAGGTGATATCTCCGGAAAATCTACAAGAGAAAATCAAAGCGAATGAAAATGTTAAAAAGGAGATTCAGGAGCAGAAAGAAGTAGTCCCCACGAGTAGCAACACAGCTATTGAGGTTGTGTAGGTTGCTCGATTTGTTCTTCCTTGGGAGCCTCCTCGGGTTGAGGGGGCTTTTTTGTTTGCCCTTGTTTCATTCCAAAATTCACAAAAAATTCTTCCGTGCTCTCAATTGTTTTTACGATATTGTTTCCAGGGTCATTTACTAACTGTCTTTTACGCACATAAAGTTCCCAGAGTAAAATATCAAATTTTTTAAATTTTTCCTTGTCGTCAAAGAGATTTTCTAGACGCTCAATTATTTTTTTTATTCGTAAAGTATTGCTCGAAAGGTCAGAAAAGTTTATCAATCTTCCATGAGATTTAGTAATATGAGGATCTCTGAATATGTCAAAATCTTTAGAACTAACATTTGAATATTTTTTTATCTTTTCTCGAGAAATTTTAGCAATAATACTATCAGATAATCCGAGCTCGTTTTTTGCATTTACGAACATTGCATAATTGCATTGTTCCAAGAGTTTTAATCTCATCTCATTTGGGAGTCTAGATAACGGTTTATTATTGTTTTTCTTAAAATCTTTCTTGATACTTCCCTTAGTTTCGTTGTCAAAAATATTTTCTAGCGCATCAACATACAAATATGCCGGTTCCACTTGTATATTTCCGTCCTTATCAGCCACGATGAATTGTGGGTCAACGGGTCCCAATTCAGCAGTGTCTCTTAAATAAACCTTATCAGAACCAAGCGCAACAATAGTTGCTGCACTTTTAGCTTTTTTCGGGACAATAACATAAAATTTGCTCTCATCATTTTTTTGAATGCAATAATTTCGACAAACATCAATTATCCTCTCCGCAGATAGCGAAAAACCGCCGTTACTGTGTAAAATTAAGACAAAATCTTTCTTATCGCTTGGAATACTCAACAAATTTTCAATAATAAAGACATCTTCGTCATTTACCATTGAAGCGGCATCATTGCCGACTTCCGATGAAAAATAAGCTATAACTCTTTTATTTAAAGATTTTTCTAAATCCTTAATAATCACTTTACAACGATCAATAGAAGCGTTATGGTTTTTATTCGTTTGCAATTCAGAGAGAAGCTGTGAAAATATTGATTGTGCCATAATTTTAGAATTAAAATAATTTTTTGGTCGCACCTTTAGTCTTTTTTCTGCTGTTTTGAAATACTCCTCGTCAATTTCAACACAGATAAATTATTTAGCTTTATAGCTTTACACCCCAAGGGTGTCCTCGTGTTACTTCGCTTCGGATAAATCTTCCCTAGTGCCCAGGGTGGGATTCGAACCCACATGGCCTTGCGACCAATAGTTTTTGAGACTATCGCGTAAACCGTTCCGCCACCTGGGCATTAATTTTGATTTTTAACTTTTGCTTTTTACCCTTCGTTATTATATACTTTCCCTTATGACACTTCAACAAATTTACGATTTGGCCATTTCTATGGGGATAAAAGCTGATCCTCGTGGAGAGAATAAGGTAAAAAAATTATTGGAAAAAACAAAGAAACAATACGAAGAGCTTGCGGAAAAAAACCTGCCTGCCGGCAAGGCAGGGAAAAAGTATTTTGATAAGGAATCTTTCACCAATCCCTATTCGGATTCAAGAATTCTTTTTGGGGATCCGAAAAAGGAAATTAAAAAAGTTATGGCAGGAATCGACGCTGACGCTTCGGAAGTTTTACTTACAGATCGTCTTAATCATCCTTCGACGGGCTCAGGATTGGGAATTGACCTTTTGATTTCCCATCATCCAAGCGGACATGCTCTAGCAAGTCTAGATGAAGTTATGGATATTCAAATAGATATGTTTGCAGAAGCAGGAGTGCCTGCAAATGTTGCCCATGCGCTTTTTGAAGAAAGAAAGCAGGCAGTTAAAAGGCGGATCGGGCCAATTAATCATGGTCGATCGGTAGATGCGGCAAGGCTATTAAATATTCCTCTTTTGGCACTTCATACGATATGGGATAACTTAGGCCATCAATTTATGAAAAGGCATCTTGATAAAAAAAATTTTGATACAGTCGGAGAAATATTAGAGCAAATAAATCTAATTCCGGAATTCATAGAAGCTATAAAAGGTAAATCAGGGCCAAGTATAGTTGCAGGAAGCGAAAGAAGCCGAGCCGGAAAAGTAGTAATTGGTTTTACCGGAGGGACTAATCCTTCAAAGGAATTATACATAGAATTGGCGAAAGCCGGGGTTGGGACAATTGTTGAGATGCATGTTCCGGAGGATGCAGTGCAAGAACTTCGAAAAATGCACATAAATATTATTGACACGGGACACATGGCGGCGGATTCAATAGGAGCAAATTTATTTTTGGACGAAATTGAGAAAAGAGGAGTTAAAGTTATTCCATGTTCAGGATTGATAAGGGTTAAAAGGTTGGGCAAATAGATATCTTAAATCTAGATCAAGAAAATCAAAAATATCCAATTTCAAATATTCCAAATTATGATTTCAGTAACAGAACTTAGAAACGGAATTGTGTATGAAGATGAAGGAAAAATTTACCAGGTCCTTTCCTATGAGCACATCAAGGTGGGGAGGGGAAGCGCAACTATCAGGTTAAAGATTAGAAACGTTAGAAACGGTTCAACAACAATTAAAAGCTTTATAAATGGCGCCCGCGTAAACAACATTTTGATCAGCAAAAAAGATCTACAATTCCTCTATAAAGATGGTGACGCGGGGTATTTTATGGATCCTGTAACTTTTGAGCAGCTAAGTATTCCTCTACCTAATCTTGTTGGGCATGAATATTTGAAAGAGGGAGAAAGTTTTTCAATAAGCTTTTTAGAGAGGGAACCATTGGTATTAAATCTTCCTCCAAAAATGGAATTTAAAATAGCCCAAGCAGGACCCGGAGTTAAAGGAAATTCGGCAACAAATATTTTTAAAGACGCAGTTCTTGAAAACGGCGTAAAAACAAAAGTTCCTCTTTTTGTTAACACAGGAGACATAATAAAAGTTGACACAAGAACCGGCGAGTACACGGAAAAGGTATAACTTTTAACCTTATGGAGATTGTCAAAAAAGCAATTGGCGGCAACGATATTCTTCGCGTTCTTCGCATAAAACCATTTTTCTACATGATGATATCGGAGTTTTTCTCCCAGCTCGCATTTAACATGCAGAACTTTATTTTGATACTTATAGTTTATAGTCTTACTCATTCAAATACCGCTGTATCGGGAATAATTCTTTCATTCACTATTCCGGCAATCCTGTTTAGCATTATAAGCGGAGTTTACGTTGATAGATGGAGCAAAAAGAGAGTTTTATTTTTGGCTAATCTTATCAGAGGTCTTCTTCTTTTACCCTTTTTGATTCCCGGTCTTCATGTGGGGTTTATGTATGTTTTAACTTTCCTGATAGCGGTTGCGACTCAATTTTTTCTTCCCGCAGAATCATCAATTATTCCATTTCTTGTACCCAAAAACCTTATAATTGCCGCCAACTCAATTTTCTCTTTGGGAATATATGGAACTATTCTATTTGGTTATGTTCTTTCAGGGCCAATACTCCTTCTTCTGGGAAAACCATCCACAATTATTCTATTGGTCTTACTCTTTTTTATAAGCACATTTTTTATTCTTCTTATTAAACCTCCCCAAAAAGCAAAAAAAATTTACGATACGGAGTTTCATTCCACAAACAGTATAGGTTTTTCTCTGGTTCATGAAACTAGAGAAATTTTTTCTTTTGTAAAAAAAGCAAAAAAAGTTATGCATGCTTTGGTTGTTTTGACTATTGCTCAAGCTGTGATTTTTATGTTCGCGGTTTTAGGGCCGGGATATCTATCAACGGTGCTTGATGTTGAAATTGAAAGCCTTTCCTGGATATTAATTGCACCGGCGGCATTGGGGATGGGATTTGGCGCACTTATTCTTGGGACATTCGGAAAAAAATTCGAACCGAAATGGCTTAGCATGATGGGTTTTATGATTTCAGGAGTTACTTTTATTTTATTCCCTCTTGGAAATAAAGTTGCAAGTCGTGATTTTATTCAAAACGTTAACCTCTATTTGCCTCATTCTTTTACAATAAATACACTCCATATAGTTGTTGCTCTGGCTTTTATTACCGGATTCGCCATTTCTCTTGTTTTTATTCCTTTAAATGCAACTATTCAAATGGAAAGCAATGAAGCAATAAGAGGTAGGATTTATGGCCTCCTGAATGCCCTTATTGGAGCAGTTTCATTCTTGCCGGTAGTGCTCGCCGGTTCCCTCGCGGATCTATTCGGAATTCCAGTAGTTATTACCGGAGTTGGGTTTATGATGCTTGCAATAAGCATTTTTTTCTTATTTTTTTCTTGATATGCACCTTTTTATTTTTGCTCTTTTCCTGTCCCTCTTTGTATTTCTTTTTTGTCTTTATTTTTTAGTTCACGACGATTTTATTTTACTCAAGAAAGATATCTCTACGGAAAAAATTTTCAATCTGGCTATTGTCTTGATCTTACCGACGATCCTTTTGGCGAGAATATTGTTTGTAGTTATTCACCCAAATTCCTCATTTTTTAATCCGTTTATTTTCCTTCTTTTTCCTTACTTTCCCGGGCTTTCCTTAATAGGCGGCGGGGTCGGTGGATTCTTGGTTTTACTTTTGATATTGAAATATAATAAGTTACCGGTACGTTTGCTTGACTTTTTTTCCATAGCATTTCTGAGCAGCCTACCAATTGGATTTCTTGGGTACTTTTTGGAATTTCATACCAAACTTATTGCTGTTAAACCATTGTTTACGCTTATAATCTATACAGCTTTGTTTTTCTTATTCATTAAGTTTTTCCTGCCGAAATTATTAAACGGAAAATTCAAAGACGGCACAATTGGGATACTATTCTTAATTCTATTTTCTCTAACTTTTTTTATAGAGAGTTTAATAGGGGATCAAGGATTGAAGTTTAATCTAAAAATAGATAACTTACTTTCGCTTTTTACACTAATCATTTCCCTTCTTTTTCTTGCCCGACAAGAAGATCTATTGGAGAAAATTAAAAAGCTAAGAGGAGGTCTTTCTTAATTTAATTAAAATATCTTTAGGATCTTTCGGTGACAATTCTTCTATGACGCCTCTTGCAAATCCACTGACTCCAAGGATAATTCCAATTACGGCATGAATAGGCGTAACTTTTTTGGCGCCGGTTCGAATAGCTTCTGCATTCGCAAGCTCCATAGCTATTTCAGTTGTTTCGGATAATCTTATTTGCCATTCCTCTGGTAATTGGTTGCCTTTCCTGACACTGACTGGCATATTTGAACGTATTCTTTCAGCTGTTAAGCCAAAATTGCCAAGTGCTTTTTTTGCGGTTTCTTCTTGCGATAGACCTAAGAGTAGATCTCCGGTACTAAGATAAAAATCTACTCGTCTCACCGCTTCTTTTTTAGCTAATGCTAGGGCTTGCTGTAATCCTTCCGAATAAGGAATAAACGGCGTGGCTTCTATTTCTGATTTTGGTTGTTGTTCATGCCGTAATACCATGCGGAGATTATATGGAATTGAGGATTCAAAAGTCAAGTTGTAGCATCCTTAGCTGAAGAGGGGAAATTGCTGACGAATTTAATCGTTGACAAACGCCTACGTCTGTGACTAAAATGATTTAAATCATTAAAGCAAGATGACGCAGGTTTCTAAATATCCAATTTCAACAAAAGTCGCAGATAGAATCTTTGAGGTCTTCTTAAAAACCCTTGTTGAGATTAAAAGCAATAAAGAAGCAGACGAATTTATCTCTGATCTTTTAACTCCAACAGAAAAAATAATGCTTGCAAAAAGACTTGCAATAGCCTTTTTACTCGAGAAAGGCTATGATTATCGCACAATTCAGAAGATTATTAGGGTCAGTGCTCCAACAATTACGTCAGTCAATACTGCTCGTAAATATGGAAGCGAGGGCTATAAAAAACTAGTTGCGAAAATTATCAGAGAGGAAAAACTTATAAATTTTTTTGATGAAACGGTTGAAAAATTACTATCTATCCCATCAGAGTTGGAGAAGGGAAGTGGAACATGGAGTTATCTTAGGGAACAGGTTAAAAATAGAAAATGGAAAAATAAAAAGACATTTTAAACTGCTTTAATGATTTAAATCATTAAAGCAAAGCAGCATATATATTTGACTTAAGATTTGAGTTATGGATATAAAAATTTTATACGAGGATGAGGATTTGTTGGTTTTGGATAAGCCTTCTTTTTTAACGGTAAATAAATCCGATACTACAGTAGGGGAGATGACGGTGCAAGATTGGGTTGAAGAAAAGTTTTCTTTTATTAAACTCTCTACTACAGATAAAGAATCAGATTTTTATAAAAGGGCTGGAATTGTTCATAGAATTGATAAGGAAACTTCGGGAATTCTGATTGTTGCAAAAAGTCCTGTGGCGTTTCAAAATCTTCAATCACAATTTAAGACAAGAAAAGTAAAAAAAACATACGTTGCCCTTGTTCATGGAAAAGTGATTCCTGCTTCAGGAGAGATTAGCGTTCCGGTTGGAAGATTGCCATGGAATCGGAAAATGTTTGGAATTGTTGCAGGCGGAAGGGAAGCGGTTACGAAATATAAAGTATTAAGTGTAAAATATTTATTGTCGGGTAAAGTTAAGGAGCCATTAACGCTTCTTGAGCTTAGTCCTGAGACCGGAAGAACTCATCAAATAAGAGTCCATCTTAAATACTTTAATCATCCGATTTTTTCCGACTTTCTTTATGGAGGGCGCAAGGTCTCAAGGCAGGACAGGAAACTTTTGCCCCGCGTGTTTTTGCATGCAGCCAAAATTTCTTTTTTTAATCCTAAAACAAATGAGCTAATATCTTTTGAAAGTAAGCTTCCGGTAGAGCTTAATAATTTTTTAGAATTTCTTATTCCTTGATTCCGAAGGGGAGAATTGATACAATATTTTAAAGACCCGCCTAAACTTTCTTTTCGCCCAAGTATCATTTGATACTCTGGCTCAAAGAGCGTTTTATGGCGGGCAAGGGGTGATTAGATATGGGGAGTTTTGGTGGGTTCTACAAAGGCGAAAAGAAAAAAAAGAAAAAAGAAACAATGAAAAATGCCCCAACTGCATCTATGGGCGCAGCAACTTTTAGTATGCCTGAAATCATTTCTAAAAAGAAACCCACCTGATTTCAGCAATATATGCGGGCTAAGAAATCTAAATCTCGAAACAACAATACAAGAATTGCAATATTTTTTTTTGTATTTATAGTTATTGTTTTCTTAATTTCTTTTTTTCTTAAAGCGGCATTAGTTATAAAACATGGGAAGTTTGACAGCAACAATCGCTTTACCATAAGCGTTTCTAGCAAAGGAACATTTAAACTTATATCTTTTTCTCCCACCGGATCCATATCTATTCTGAAATTGGATGGAAATATTAAAAAAGAAGATATAAACAAATTTCTTCAGATTCCTATCGATGGCGAGATAAGCCAAATTGTTAATGACAATGAAAAAATACCTACCTTGATGAAAGATGCTCTTTTTGGGTATAAAGATATAAAAACAGACCTAACAATAATTGATATTTTGAGGTTATTTTTGTTTTCAAGAAACGTTTCTCCCAACTTAATCTACTCAAAAAATGTTTCTGCAGACATGTCTGCCGGGGAAGTAGACAAAATAGTATCTTCTCTTTTCCAAGACGCCTCTGTACAGAAAGAGAATATGGCTATTGAAATTATCAATGGAACAGATGTTACAGGGCTTGGAAATAGACTGGCAAGGCTTATTACAAACATGGGCGCGAATGTAATAATAGTTGGTACTTCAGATGTCCCAGAAGAAACATCCGTAATTTCTTACTCTAAGAAAAATTATACCGTTGAAAAGTTAGGGAAACTTTTAGGTTTTAAGCTTGTCAAAAAAGACAAAAGAGAATTAGCGAATATCACAATAACTATTGGCAAAGACGGTCTTTCAAAGCTCCATTTTTAAAATGTTTATTTGGTTTGTAATTATTTTTATAGCGGTAATTTCTTTTTTGTGGTCGTTATTATCTCTTAGGAGTTTGGATAAAGGAATTGAAATAAAAGATATTAAGAAAAAACTTCTCCTGGGAAAGGTAGTATATCAGGATTCTTCGACGACGATTTCTTCTTCAGAGTCAGAAAGATAAGCTTTGTCATTATCGCCTTTTTGGTTTTGGATTTTTATCCCTGAATTTTTATCAATCATTAGACTATTATCAATTGATTGCAGAAAAGAAGGCTGGTTTTTAAACCGGGAAGACCTTTTTACTTCTTTAATAAATACGACCACATTATTGTTGTTAGCGGATTTTATATACGCTTCGTATTTATTTCCTCCTTTGATAAATTTAATAAGTCTTTTGCCAATATCATCAGGCATAACGCCGATATATTGTTTACTATCGTCCAAAATGAATATTTTAGACCGTTTTATAGAAATGATTAAAGATTGACCCGTTTGAAGCCTTACTATGATTTTGGGTTGGGTAACGTTTACAAGGTCAATTATTTTAGTTTTTCCGGTTTCTTCTAAAAAAGTACGGTTAATACTTGGTATTGGGAATATGGTCTTAAACTTTTTAGATACCGGTAGGGAGGAAAGCCGCTTCATATTTCGAAGAGCAATTGGATTAAGTTCATCTATTGCCAGCACCTTTTTATATGTAGATTTTGCATCTTTTATTCTTCCTAAAACTGTAAACGCAAAACCCAGGCGATTAAGCGCTTCAATGTCTTTTGGATTATCGCGTAGAAGTGCTCTGTTTATCGAGGTCGCGTTCTGCCAGTCACCTGTTAGTGCGGTTTGAATGGCTTGAATTTTTGATGGCGGCATTCTTTTCTTTATAAATAAGTAAGAATAAATTCCTACGGATTTTGAAATTTTACTACTATTTATTGCAAAAGTCAATATGAGAAGGTATAATAAATTCTCATGAGCGGACATTCCAAATGGGCACAAATTAAAAGACAAAAAGGTACAGCAGATGTTAAAAAAGGCTTAACCTTTACAAAGATTTCCAATGCAATAACTATTGCCGTAAGAAGTAGTGCCGGAGTAATCGATCCGGACCAGAATTTCAGATTGAGGCTTGCTGTTGAAGAGGCAAGAGCTTCCAATATGCCTAAGGACAATATTGAGAGGGCGATTCAAAGGGCAGCAGGGCGAGAGGGAGGAGCGCTGGAGGAGGTGGTTTATGAGGGCTTTGCGCCATATGGAGTAAGTGTAATTATAGAAGCTGCTACAGACAATTCTCAGAGGACGACCTCTGAAATAAAAAGCATTTTCAATAAGGAGGGAGCTAACTTTGGAAAGCAAGGATCAGTATCTTATCAGTTTAAGCATATGAGAAAAATAGTTGTAAAAAAAAATGGAAAATCTTTTGATGAAATTTTTGAAATTGGCGCAGAGAGCGGGGCAGAGGATGTGGAGGATAAGGGTGAAGAGGTTTTCATATACTCCCCTGTCACAGATTTCTCCAGTTTAAGAGAAAAGCTTTTGGAGAAAGGTCTAGAGATTTCAAATCTTGATTTAATTAGAAAGCCTACGATCCTTGTTCCTATTTTAGATCAGGAGAAATTCGATAAAGTAATTAGTTTCCTGAATAGGTTGGAGGAGTTGGATGATGTACAGAAAGTTTATTCAAATTTGGAACTTCATTAGATTTAAGAGAGTAAAACTCACTCGAAGATTTTTAAGGAAAAATAATTTTCTTCTCGAGATCTCTAAACGTCAAAAATTTATAATTAGCGTTATTTTTCTATCTTCAGTACTATTTCTTTCAGAGTATTTGTTTGGGAAATCCGGTGTATATATAGCATTTTTAATCTCCTTTCTTACCGATATTTTTCTTTTTTGGGCGGTTAATGAGGATTTAAAAGATAATTTTTCTCTTCAAATATTTATACTTCCTTTTCTTTTTAGCCTCGCTTTTGGTCTTTTTTATTTTTTAATTCCAGCTAGATTCTTAACAAGAACAATGACAACTTCGCTTTACGCTATTGGTTTGTATTCTTTACTTCTTAGCCAGAATATTTTTCTTGTTTCTTCGATCCGAACGATTGCCTTACTCTCTTCGGCCCGTACAGTTTCGTTTGTAACAACTTTGTTGGCTTACTTTTTCTTATCCAACGTTCTCTTTACGCTTCACCTAAATATTTTTGTGACATTGACCGTCCTTTTTATTTTATCTTTTCCTTTGATATTACAGTCCATTTGGACATATACACTGGATAACAAATTATTTTCGCAATCTCTATGGGTATTGTGTATAACAATTTGTTTAATAGAAATTGCTTTAGTATTGTGGTTCTGGCCGGTGATTCCAACCATCATAGCTCTTTTCCTGACAGGTTTTTTCTATATAGTAGTAGGACTTTCTCATGTCTGGTTGGAAAGAAGGCTTTTTAGGAATGTAATGTGGGAATATATTTGGGTCGCGGTTGTTGTATTTATAATTTTCATCTTCTTTGCCTTCAGATCCTAAAATTTTAAACCCTTGAGAACAGGGAAGAGGGGAAGCCCTCGCTCAGGATAAAGTAGTTTACACTGAGGAGCGAAGCGACGAAGTGATATAGTTTGATAGGCTATTTCAAATTATTATAGGATACTTCGGCAAGCTCAGCACAAGCTCAATAAGTTTACACTGAGCGCGTCAGCGCGAAGTGTGGATAACTTTTCACAAGATTCTACGGGAATTTTCACACTGCATAAAGCTTACTTCCTCTCGAGGGCTACGTCCTCGCATCGGAAGAGCGCTTATGCGGTGCAAGCACCTTACTTACTGTTATTTTTGTCTTTGTTTTGATAGTAAGTCGCAAGTTCTTCTCCGTCTGTTGGTGGATCACAAACGGATTCTAAAGAATAAAATACGAATGACTTCCGCCAGCTGGCGGACTATTCGTTTATGAAGCTAAAATTGCAAGTTTGGACTGATTTATCGGCCTAAATTAACGATAGGTCAAAAGTCAGGGAGGGAGGGGGCTTTGCAGGGTATAAGTTTTAAATAACTTAGCTCTTTAGCTCCGGAGAGAGCATAGCGTTTTTGATTTTTACATGAGACTATTTTGTTTAATACTCCAAATGCTTGGGAAGATAAAATTTTGATAAAATAAGCACTAGGAGAGAGAAACCGATTATGTCGTACAATATAACTTTTACGACACCACTCAGGATCAGTTTCATGGAGAAGTGGCCAAAACCTTAATGACAAATGATGAATTATTAATGATTAATTGCATAGAGTTCTCTCTTTGGCCCCGAATTTTTCAAGTTCTCAACGCCCAAAATTTGCCCCCACAATCCCCTACTATAGGATCACACATCATAAAAATTTCGCGCCTTATCCGGAGGGAAAGAAATTCCAGAGAGTATTATTAGACCTAATATACGTCTTCAAGATAGAAAAAGTTGACAATCAACCTCAGGAACTTCATAATAAATTGTAACGTCGCAAAATAAAAAGGCTAGTCTGTTTTAGTTCTGCGCTGGGTTTACGCTAATTGAATATGAGCACTAATTTATCAAGATTAATTGATGAATTTTTAGAATATCTGGAAATTGAGAAGAACTGCAGTAAGCTTACAATCCGCGATTATCGGCATTACCTTGAAGTTTTTTTCACTTGGTTTACAACTGTTATGACTGGAAAAAGCATTTCGGATCTGGATTTAGGAATGGTTCGAAAGTACCGGGTTTTTTTGGCCAATCGGGTTGATAAAAAGAATATGACTCTTAAGCGCGTTACGCAAAACTACTATGTTATTGCGCTTCGATCTTTTTTGAGATTTTTAATCAAAAATGACCACAAAACTCTGGAGCCTTCAAAAATTGATTTGCCCAAAACGGAGAGCCGATCTTTAAAATTCCTGGACAAAGATCAGATAGACAGACTTGTTACATCGATTGACACATCAAAAGAAGATGGAATTAGAGACAGGGCGATTTTTGAACTTCTTTTTTCAACCGGGCTTAGGGTATCCGAACTTGTTAAATTAAATCATAATCAAATCAATTTAGACCGGCGTGAATTTGGAGTTGTCGGTAAAGGAGGAAGAGCAAGAGTCGTGTTTATTTCCGATCGGGCTGCCAAATGGATTAATGAATATCTTAAAAAAAGAAAAGATGTTTTTGCGCCGCTTTTTATCCGATACTCGGGAAAGAAATTAGAGGAAAATAGCGGAGAGAAAATGAGATTGACTGCAAGAAGTGTTGAGAGGATTGTTAAAAAATACGTTCGGCTCGTCCGCTTACCGGTTGATGCAACAGTCCATACACTTCGTCACTCATTTGCTACAGATTTGCTGACAAATGGAGCGGATCTTCGGTCTGTTCAGGAAATGCTTGGACACAAAAACATCGCGACAACTCAAATCTACACCCACGTTACAAATAAGCAACTCCGCGATGTTCACAAGTCCTTTCACAGCGGCAATAAATAACAATGCCTCTTGACCCTCCCAATCTTAGCATTCGCCTTATGCTGCTATCCATAGCGCGGCTCTGGCTAACGATTTTGGTAGGGTCTTCCTCGCAAATGTAATTTGCTCCTTGACAAGTGGTAACGCATACTCTACAATTTTATAAAATATTGATCCTTTTTAAAGAAAGTGAGTAGTATTTGAGGAGTACAACCTCAATTTTTTGAAAATAATGACCAAAAAACAAGAATATATAAAAGTATCTTCATACGAAGGCAAAGAGGGCGAGGTTAAAAAAGTAGTACTTCTCTACTCCGGAGGCTTAGACACCTCTGTAATGATCAA
>OBEQ012670802.1_pt1 | contig 21400 bp, 14 predicted proteins | sample 1670901 | NCBI WGS metagenome assembly OBEQ01 (sample SAMEA104232315, study PRJEB22302) | groundwater metagenome | biome: forest; feature: aquifer; material: groundwater | place: USA | collected 2011-08-07 | depth 5.4 m
ATTTCCGCCTCTTCGGCAGCAAGCCTGTTTTACCTATCTAGCCAAAAACAGCGTGAGAGCCAATTGCTTGAAGTTGCGCGCGGGCAAGTTGCGCCGTCAGATGCAACCGACTCGCAGCCTCCAACTGTCTCAATAACCGAGCCTTCCACTGGCTCGATAGTCACAGGGCCTGTGCAAATTGTTGCAAGCGCTTCCGACGACCGGAGGGTCGACTCGGTTTCGTTCTTCCTTGACGGCGCTTCTATTCCATTCAAAGTTGCAACTGTGCCGCCCTTTTCCGCAGTATGGGATCCATCTCTAGCTTCAGTTCCTGCAGGAACGCATTCTATTAGAGTTGAGGCAAAAGACCCTTCCGGCAATTCTGCCAGCGATTCAATTACTGTCTCAAAGCGCGCTGAAACCACCGTTGCATCGGGCATTAAGGGCCTCAACAACTTGCTTTTGGATTCAGGAAAGCTCTACTACGCCTATTCAAGTGGGATTGGCATAATCTCTCCTTCCTGCCCATCTGGATGCGTGTTTGCAGACTGGCGTTATCCGCTTCAGCCTGTAGTTCCATTCGTTGCCGGTGCCTTCTCCTCCCAGGCGTTCTTCCTAGCCTACCAGAATTCTTCAACTGGCGCAAGCTCTGTAGGAGTGCGTGTTCCAGTTGGCGGCTCGCCCGACTTCACAATATCCAACTTATCGAATGGAATTTCCGCTCCCTTTGTTTTCGCCGACTCTTCCAACGCCTACTTCCACTCTGGTTTGAGCCTTTTGAAAAGCGGTGGGTTGAACGTTTCCGCCTTCGGTGACTTGCCTGCAGCTCCAAATGGCTTTGGCTTTGACGCCAACGCAGTATACGTTTCCTACAACACCCCAACCGGAGGGGTAATTTCCAAGAAAGCGTATTCCACCCAAGGCACTGCTTTCACCACATTAACTTCGCCTTCAAGTTCAGTCGGCTCGCTTGCTGCAAAAGACGGCTGGGTGTACTGGCTTGAGCAATCGCCCGGCAGGGTGTGCAAGATTTTGGCAACCGGCGCTGGCGCGCCTTCCTGCTCTCCTGCGCAGCTTTCGCACCCTTCTTCGCTTGCAATCGACCCAGACGGCAACGTGCTGTTCTTCCTTGACGGCTCGTCGATAAAGAGGGTTGCAACCGACTGGAGCGGCTACGCCACCCTTGCAACCGGCCTTTCCTCACCAAAATCAATCACAGTTGACTCTTCAAGCGTGTTCGTTTCGGCAGTCGACTCGTCTGGAAGCGGAGTGATAAAGAAAGTCCCTTCAGCACCTTAAAAAAAGAACTTGCAAAAACATCTGGAAAACAATTGAAAAAGCTTAATTGCCTTGAAAGAGTTGAATAATGAAATGAAACCAAGCAAAAAAACTGGTTTGCCCTCGCGTGGCATTCTCTTGCTAGCTGTGCTAATTATTGCACTTGCAGCTCCGCAGGCAAGCGCCCACGGCACGCACATAAACGGCTGTGGCAACCTTTTTGGCTCGAACACTTACTATCACCTTACTGGCGACATAGTTGGCGGCCAGAACTGCATCCAAATTTTCGCGGATTCGTCTACTTTCGACTGCACTGACGAAGTCACCGGTACACCACACACAATTGATTTTGCAGGTGTCAGCCAAGTGTTGATTGGGACCGGAATATTAGTTTCCGGCAATGACGTGACAGTTGAAAATTGCATTATCCGGGAAACTTCCAGTGCGGTTCCAGGCGGTGCGGGCATTAGGCTTTCTTCCGGGCACGTCAACGCTCCCCAGCGAGTCACGCTGCTAAACAACACCATTTCAATGCTCTCCCCCCCTCTTTCTTCTCCCCTGATTGATTTCGGGAAAGGTGGTGGAATTGCCAATGGCGTAAGTGGAGTGACAATGACTGTTGTTAACAATACGGTGACCTCGGCTCCTACTCCACCTATTTCTTCAGTTGCTTCTATTCCTTTGAACATATTCGATTGCACTTCTTGCGATATTTCTGGCAATTTTTTTGGCAATAGTTCGCTTTACGCTGCCTCTTCTAGCGTAGTTTCGAGATCCAGTGTTTCCATTGCCAACAATAAATTTGTTTCTGGTCTTTTCATGAACTCCAGTTTTGGAACGGTTTTCAACAATACTATACGTGGTCCCATTGGCAACCTTGACTTAAGTAGTTTGGAAATAGTGGGTGGCATTGGCGGCTTCAAATCTCTTAACGTTTCCAATAATGTAATTTTAGGTCTTTCCGTGGCGGCCATACGCGTATTCGGCCCCTTTGTTCCCGGCCAACTGAATTTTTTTGGCAACCTGGTAAAGTCGCGTGTATTTGGATCTAGTGGATCTTCCTTTGAAGCCTCGGTGAATGCATTGGTTACAAACGATGTCTTGGATTTTTGTATTGGATGCGGTGTCTTAGTTTCAGGCAATTCAAGCGTGCGCTTCACAAATGTTTCCATGGTTTTTGGAAACTTCCCGCTTGCTGTGAGTGAATTTGCTGGCGAAGTCAACAACGCAACAGTTTCGTGGTTCCTTGACGCTAAAGTTACAAACGGGGGGCAGCCAGTTTCTGGTGCAACCGTCACCATTGCAAACGCAACCTCGCTCACTCCAATGCGGTCTTTTTCCACTTATTCTAACGGCTCGATTCCACGGCAGGAACTCGTGGAGTTTTTTCACTCCACTTCTTCCGGTTCTGGCTACTCGCGCAAGTACTTCTCGCCATATTCATTACAGGCCTTTTCTGGTGTATCCAATGCATTTCAGCAGGTTACCTTCAACTCAAGTTCTTCAGTTGTTTTGCCACTTGGCTTGACAGAATGTGGTTCAGTTAGCAGCAATATCGTGCTTGATGGAGCGGCGGTTTCTGCGGGGGGTTGCTTCAATGTACAAGCAAATAACATCATTGTCGACTGCCGAGGGTATAATGTAACTTACGCAACAGCTGGAATTTCTCAGCCTGATTTGCTCAACGGCGCTGGCGCCGGTTTTTACTCAAATGGATTTTCCAACGTTACAGTAAAGAATTGCATCTTCATTGAAGGCAACTCGTCCTCACGCAATTCTTCAGCCATAGTATTTTTCAACTCTCCTAACTCGGCTTCGATAAACAACACTGTTATTGGTAGGGTGGACAAAGCCTCGATAAGCTACCCTGCTGCCCCTGTTGATGGGCTGCAGCTATTCGTGCCGCTGGACGGCAATGCGCGCGATGCAAGTGGAAGCGGCCTTGACGGTACTATTGTCGGCTCCCCGGCGTTTCAGGCTTCTGGCTGCGCAAAAAGTGGGTGTGTTTACTTCAATCCTGGAGCCTTTCCAGCCCAGACTATCACTTTCCCAGAAGATGGGCGAATAGAGTCTTCTCAAGTATCGGTATCGCTTTGGTTTAAGGGGTCGCAGGGTGGAGGCAATGCAGAGCTTTTCGGCACTAGAATTAGCGCAGGGCAGGGTGGTTACGGTTTGATTTCTTTTGGCTCAACTGGTCAGGTTGCGTTTGAGCTCTACCGCGGAGGTGATGGTGCAACTGTCTATTCAAACGTTACTCCACTCCTTGACAGCAAGTGGCACAACGCAATAGCGACTTACGACTTCCGCAACATATTGCTTTACGTTGATGGCGCTCTAGCTGGCACTTACTCTTTTTCTTCTTCATTGCCTGCAACATATGCGCCTGGAGCGGTGTCTTTGGCCGCAGGTTTTAATGGAGTGGTTGACCAGCTCAGGGTTTACAACCGTTCGCTTTCACCAGTCGAAGCGCAGCAACTTTATCAGTCTGATGCAGGCTTGATGATTTCAGTTAATTTGGATGGTGATTTGCTTGACTCGAGCGGCAATTCCCGCAATGGAATTCCAATAGGCGCTTCCCCTGCTTTTGTTTCTTCCTGTGCAGTAGGTGGTTGCGCGCGCTTCAACGGCGTCAACAATGTGTTGGACTTTGGTAGCGCCGTACCACATTCGCAGTACATAAGCCTCTCATTTTGGGCTAGCTTGGCAAACCAACCGGCCGGTACATCTGGGATATTCACTGGCCCTGATTTGGGGTATTATGTGTTTGTTTATGGAAATAATGGACCGAAGTCTGTTGTGTTTCAAGTGCAGAATGCGGTTGGCACTACAGTCAATTGCGGCTCTTTTTCAGACGAGAAAATGCGTCACTACGCGTTAACTTACGATGGTCAGGCCGCCAAATGCTACGTTGACGGAGTTCTTACTGCCACACAACTAAATCAAGCTGGAGGGCAAATTCAATACGCTCAGGGCTCTAATGTACCTAATGCTTACTTGAGCGCGTATGTATCCGCATCGCAAATAAATTATTTCAACGGAAGCATTGACGAGTTCAAACTTTACGGCTTTCCGCTTTCCCCGCAAGACGTTTCACAGCTATATAGCGAAGGAAAACCCGGTGTTTCAACCGGAGTGCATTCCCACGCAATTGTGGTAAGCAACTCTCCAAACGCGTTGGTTAAGCAAAACACTGTCAACGTTTCAGGCACGGACGTTCACGGCGTGCTCCTCCAGCCAGGTTCTTTCAACGCCACAGTTATGCAAAACATAGTTGCGACTAACGCCTCAACTTCAGTTGGCATTGCAGGCGACAGCCTTTCACTTGCGTTCATTGACAACAACTCGATTTCAACTAGGGGTGACGTTTCTCCGGCAATTTACCTTTATGGAGTGGGCGCTGCCAACCTGATTTCCCACAATACTCTTTCAATTTACGGCCAGGGCTCTGACGGCGTGCTTTTGAAGGGAGTTTCGCCTTCCCGCCAGCTTTACGCAGCCTCCAACTGGTCTTCAAGTGGAATGACTTTCTTTAACTCCACTTCAGTCAACGACGGAATAGGCTGCGAAAGCACGGAGGCGGGCTTGCCTTGCCAGCAGGCGGTGAACGTTAGCCTTTCTGGAGTTGGCACTTGGATTGTTTTGGATTCGGGCACGGGCGGAAAGCAATTTTCGAGATTGCGCATCCAGTCGCGCGGCCTTTACTCCGCAGTCTGGGACGTGCAATTTTCCGACGACCTCTCCACCTGGAGCACTGCATACGCTGGCTGGAACTCCGGCGCTTCAGTTGACTCCGCAATTGACTTGCCTGCAACCGGCGTGCACCGCTACTGGCGCCTCTTGAAGACAAACCCCGCAGGAGCGGGCGACTGGATAGGGGAAATACAGTTTTACCAAACAACTCCCACTGCTGTTTCGCTGGCTGCAAACAGCATATCGGTTTTTGGCTCCAACTCCCGTGGAATCTACTTGTCTGCTTCATCCGGCGTCTCAATTGACTCCACTTCAATAGCGCTGTACACCAACTCCACTGTTGGAGCGTTGATTTTGCGTTCAAGCAAGATTGTTTTGAACAATTCACAGGTTGCATCAACTTCCCCGTCTCTTTATAACATTGGTTTGCTTGCTGGGGAAGCCACTTCCATAGGGGTTGTAGGGGCCAAGCCGGTTTCTAGCCTTTCAATGGATGGGAACGTGTTTTCCATCGGGGCGGGGCTCGCCGCCAGCCTGGTGTCAGTATTTAATAGTTTTTCGAACAACCAGTTCTTAGCGGTTGGCAGCCGACCATCAGTTGGCCTGTACTTATCATCAAACAATTCGTTCGTTGGAGGAAAAATGAGTACGCCATCCTCCAGTGCTTTGCATATTGTAATATCTTCCTTCAATTCTTTTGAAGGCGTGCTTTTCTCAAATTCCATTGATTTCTCAGAGGATTCCAAGCAAAACAGCTTTTACGACCCTATTAACGCTTCCTTGCAATCGTTTAGTTTAGTAGCGGGTGACACCAGCACCTTCAACTTCAACTTGTACTGGTCTGTTCGCGCGCAAGTTCGCGATTCCAGCGGTGCGCTTCTTTCCGGGGCAAAAGTCAACATCACAAACTCGCAGGGCGCGGGCGCGTACGGGCTCGTCACCGACGCCAACGGCTTGACTCCCTTTGTAAAAACCCTGGTTTTTTCAGGCTTGTATAGTGCTTCCACCAACTTCAACCCCGTCAACTTCAACGCTTCAGTTGCTGGTTTCCAGGCAACTTCCGTTTCAGTGCTGGTTTCATCGCCTTTTGTCACGCAAGCGCTTTCGCTCAACTTAAGCAGGGTGGCACGGCCCGCTTCTGTGGCAGGCAACTTTTTGGTGGCGCTTCCAACGCAGGGCTCTGTTGCCGAATTCAATTCCTCCGGCGCGCAGGTTTGGAGCTTTTCGGGAAGCCCAAGCGTTTTTGCCTCGCCGCGCGAGGTAGTTTCGCTTGACAACGGCAGCGTTTTGGTAACCGATTCGGCAGCCAACAGGGTTGCTGAATTTTCTTCCTCCGGCGAAGTTACTTGGCAGTATGGAATAGCTGGCGTTAACGGCTCCGGCTTCAACCAGCTTTACTACCCTTCCACTGCCGTGCGCACTGCGGAAGGGACTACCTTGATTGCAGACACGCTCAACGACAGGTTAATTGAAGTTGATTCTGCCGGCAACGTAGTGTGGAAAATTTCAGTAACCCGGCCTTCCTTTGCACTAAAGCAAGGCAACCGCGTGCTTACTGGAAACATTGGTTCTGTGCTTGAGTTCAATTACACTAGCAAGGCGCAAGTTTGGTCTTTTGCAATAACTGCTGCTCACGAGCCTAAAGCCTACTTTATGGCTGATGGAAACGTGCTTGTAGTGGACAAGCTTTCTACAGTTTCAGAAGTTTCCCGCGTGCTGCCCTCTTCGGGTACGGTAATCTGGTCCAAGCCGGTTGCTGGAGTTGTTGACGCGTTTGAAATGCCTGATGGAAGGATCGCAGTTGTGGGTGACTCCATTTCCATTCTCGGAGCCGACCGGCAGACTCTAACGCAAGTTGTGCCTCTTGCAACGATTCCTTCTTCCATTAAGCCCGGCATTGGCGCTTTTGTGCAGCCGGTGCGCCTTTCTGCACGCACTGGCGCGTCCTACTTCGTTGCCGACACTGGCTCAAAGAGGGTTGTTGAGCTCGACGACAAGCTTGCAAACGTGTTGTGGGTTTTCTCCTCAGATTTGGACACGCCTGCTGGAATAGATTCGGCCGACAACGGGCAGCGCCTGTTTATTGCCGATTCTGGCTTGCGCAAGGTAATGGGCGTGTGGTACCCCAACGCAACCGTTTTCTTCCAAAAGTCGTTTCCGGGAACGCCTGTGGACGTCAAGTGGGTTTCAGGCGACTTGATTCTAGTAACAGACTCTTCCTCTAACTTAGTTCAGGAAATAAACGTGGCAACTGGCGCGGTAACTTGGAGTTTTGGCAACGGCACCCTCAACTCGCCGAGGGGCGCTTTCCCGCTTTCTGACGGCAGCGTGCTTGTAGCCGACTCTGGCAACAACCGCGTGCTCAAAGTCAGCAGGAGCGGGCAATTCGTTGACGTGAGGCCTTCAGGCCAGGTTTTCTCGCAGCCTTCCCGCGCAGTGCAAAAGCCAGACGGCAACATAATAGTTGCAGACACTGGAAAGCGCAGGATAGTTGAATTCGACTCCTCCGGAACTGTTGCGCGAGAGATTTTTGCAAACCTTTCGGCGCCCTCTTCAGTTGCAGTGCTTCCATTTGACAAGCTACTCATTTCCGACCAGGGGAGGAATTTTGCAAGGATTATTGGCGCCGGCAACTCTGTTTTGGCAAACTACACGCAACTCTCTTCTCCAAGCGACGCGGTGCTTGCCTCCGACCCATCTTTCTACTACTCTGTTTACTCCACTCTCATCCAGGCTGCGCAGGCCAACGCATTCTCACGCAAGCTCCCTCAAGCATTTTCTTTCATCCTTGCGCGCGGAAGCATTGGTTCGGTGCAGCCTTTGGCAGTTGACAACTCACTTTGGCAGCCATATGCAAGCATAGGTGGATTGCAGGCTTCCTCCTGCCAGCCGGATGACTTGAGTTGCTGCACGACTTCTTGGTGCAACTCGCAGGCGCTCTCCGATTTTGCCTCAATTGTAAAGCAGAAGGCAGTTTCAGTTGCAAATTCAACTGCCTTCCGGCGCGGCGGCGGCCAGCCCATCTCAAGCTTTGGCAACATTCCATTTGTTTACTCAACAGTTGCCCAAGTTGCCCAAGGAGTGAGTTTTTCAAACGTTTCCGGCTTCACTTTCTCGTGCTTGCGCTCAAACTGCATGGGTCCAGGAGTGTTTATCTTGAAGGCAACTACTTTCAACGCATCTGATTCCTCTAACTGGTCTTACTCTGCAGAGCCCCTCAAGCTCTTCTCTTCGCACGCAACGGAAGGCGGGCAAGCCCTCGATACTGACTTGCTGGGCTTTGTTTACGCAAACTCCAGCCAGATACTTGTTTCAAGCCAGCCGAACCTGCTCTCTGGCAACCAGTTGGCAAAGCAATCCATTTCTTCGAGCGACTGTTCGTGGCCGCGCGTCTCGTGCACTGCAGTGAGGGGTGCCTGCTGCAGGTTCGACCAAGCTGGCGCGTGCACTGCCTTCTCCTATTCATTCACCCCCTCGAGTGCAGCCATTTCGCCAACTGGAGCCAATTGCGGAAATGCATCTGTAACCGTCCGCTGTTCGCCTTCCTCGTGGTGCGGTGAAACTGACTCTGTCACGCAATGCACTCCTGTAATTGCGCCTACTGCAATTTACCAAATAGCCAATGGCTCGGTTACGCGCTCTTCCCAAGATGGGCTGAGCTTCAGTTGCACACCCGTTTCGGCGCCTTCGCTGCCCTCGCTTTCAGCTGATTCGCTTGCTTCTCAGCTCTCTCAGTTTGTAAAACCGCCAGTTTGCGTTGTCGGAGTTGCCGGCGCCTGCCCGCCCGTTGCAATAACTGCCGCAACCAACCCTGGAATACTAAACAGCGTTAAAATAAGCACTCAGTAAAAACCGATTTTTTTGCCGGGGGCGGAAGGATTACGCTCTCTTCCATTCTATGCCCAGTTGTCCAAAAATTTGCTTGAGTTTTTCCCTCTGTGCAAGGTTTGTCCCTTTCCAATCAAGCAGCACTTCCACTTCGCCTGCAGTTGTTTTCTCAACGGTTTTTTCCAACGCCTGCGCAACCGGCTCTTTTTCAATTCCATCAAGCACGTGCTTTGAGGCAACGTGCGAAAAACAGTTCCTGCCCTCAAACTCCAGTGAACTGAACTTGCTGCAGTAATGCGTGCCACCAAAACCCACGGCGGGCGTGCCTTGCGTGAACTCATTTTCTTTCCCGAAGTTTTGCACGCAATGCATTATCGCCCCTGCCAGGTGCGCGGCAGCCTTTTGGTCCATCCACTGGACTTGCGTGCTTCCAAGCTCTGCAAAAAAGCTAGGCCAGGGAAGGGAAGTGGGGCCGTGGTGCGTCGCCTCCCTGTAAACGCCATACCCTGCAAAATTGGGCTCCTCACTTTTGAGCCAGCGCAGTACCGACGCGCTTGCCCTTGCGCTTGTCAGGCCCAATTCAAACGGCCTGCCGCCAAACTCTGTTTTTGCAGTGAAGTTGCCTGTTGCGTGCGCAGTGAAGCACGGCTCGCCGCTTTGCGAAACGTGCCTCGATGCAAAAATGATGAGTTTGGATGCAAAAACTTGCGGCAACGTACCAACGTATTCACACTCGCGGGAGAGCCTTTCGCTTATTTGGATTATTTCTGCCAAGCCGCTCTCGTGCCTCCAGGCCGGCAGCTCCTTTTTCTCCCCGTTGGCTTCCACTTGATAGGTTTTTTCCTTGCAAAATCCGTATTTTTCCCTTAGCTGCGCTCCAACCAGCGTGCCTGCCGAGTCTTCGGTGGAGAAAACAATTTTTATACTGTCCATTGCCAACTTATTCGTTCGAATTCATTTAAAACACGTTAAGGAACTTGCCGTTATCGAAGTGCTTTGCCTTTGCCAATAATTGACACTGACCAGTGGGACCGCCAGAGGAGAATCAAGGGCTGGAACCAGAAGGCAGTCCAGAGCGCGCGCTGCGCAGTTCTTGGGGCGGGTGCGCTTGGCAACGAAGTTGTAAAAAACCTCGTCCAGCTCGGCGTTGAAGAAATCACTATAGTGGATTACGACAAGGTGGTTGCAGCCAACTTGAACAGGTGCGTCTTTTTTTCCCACACTGACGCGGAAGTTGCAGCCGACAAGGCCAAAGTGCTTGCGCGCGAAGCCGCCCGGATAAACCCTTCCGCGCGCATAACACCCATTTCAAAGAAAATAGAGGAGCTCGAGGAAGGCTTTTTTGGAAAGTTCAACTTCGTTCTATGCTGCCTAGACAACTTGGGCGCGCGCCTGCACGCAAACTCGCATTCCTACGGCAAAACTATTTTAATTGACGGCGGCACAACCGGCTTTAGCGGCAAGGTGCAGTCGGTCCGCTCTCCCTCCGCCTGCCTTGAGTGCGCAGTGAGCTCTTCAGATTATCATTTGCTTTGGAAAAAATATTCCTGCACTGGTGAAATGCTTGAGTTTGTCGACCCCAAAATGCCTGCGGTTGCAACTACTACCAGCGTGATTGCAGGCTTGCAGGTAAACGAGTTTGTAAAGCTCGCCCACAAGCTTGCAGAAGGTGATGATGGAAAATTCGCCTTTCCCACAACTGACTTGGTTGGAAAATACTACTTCTACAATGGATTGACTGGCGAGTCAAAAGTATTCTCGCTGCAAAAGCGCTCCAATTGCCCGGTGCATTCTGAAAAATAGGCTATCTTTCATTCTTGAGACGTTTTTATTCTAACACCAGCTTGCTGGTTGTAACTCGATGCCTGGAAAATACGTGGACTACGAATTCTCGCTTAGTTTATTGGCCGCTTATCTTACTTATTTTAGGTTGATGTGTGGCAAACCATTGCGTGAAGATTTTTAGGCATACATTTAACTCGTAAGATGTATGATAAGCTTAATAAGTTACTCTGGCATATGCCATTATGCGTGTGCGTAAAAAGTCTGTGAATGGCCAGGAATACTATTACCTGGAGGAATCAATGAGGTTGGAAAAGCCTAAAGTTTACTCCTTATTTTTGGGAAAGCGCGTGCCATCTAAAATCAAGTTGGATGCCAAGCGCAAAGAGCTTCTTGAAAAAATCTATGTGGATTTGTTGGGAGGCGTAACTCGCATTTACTTGACAAAGGAACAGCTTATTGAGGCTGAGAAACGGAAAAGGAGATACCTGCAGAAGGTTTTGCAGCTAGGCCGGGCCGGGCAGGAGGATAAAGACGAGGTTGACACTGTGAACTTTGTCTACACTACTTTGAATACTGAAGGAATTCCGATAACTCGGGAGGACGCAGGCCTTGCATACAAGTTTGCAGGAAAGAACATCAGGAACCTCAGGGACGAAAACCTGCGGGTGGCACTTGACATGATAAAAGGGCTGCGGTACGTCAAGGAAAGCAAGAAAGGCGTTTCAGTCGAGTTTTTGCTTAAATTGCACGGCATTATAATGGCGCAGTATGCTGAAAAAAATCCGGGGGAGTTGCGTAAAAAGCAGGCCTACATATACTTGAAAAGTTTTGAAAAAGTAGAGGAAATAAGGTTTAGGCCACCTGCACCTGGTGAAATAAAAGAAAAGATTGTGGAGCTTGTAGGCTGGTATAACCTGAATGTAGGTAAGCTCAACGCAATTGAGTTGGCTGCGCTGATGCACCTGCGTTTTTACGTGATTCACCCGTTTGATGATGGAAACAAAAGGATGTCGCGCCTGCTTCTCAACAAGGCTTTTTTTGACGCAGGATATCCCATTCTGAACATTTCAAAAGATACGCGGCGATATTTCGATGCCTTGGTAACATCAGTTGAAAAGAAGGATGAAAAACCCTTCGTGAGCTTTGTCTTTGAACAATTAATCCGATGGGTATAGTGCGTATTTCATGGGAATTGAACTGGTGTGAAACATTCGTTTCAAGCGCTTTTCTTCACTAGTTTTAGCCATCCGGCACCCGCCAAAAGCAGCGCTGCAATTACAAACGATGCTGCATGCGTTTGCGTAACTGATTTGGAGCTTTCAACTCCGTTCGAATTTCCGCTGGAAGATATTTGCTCTGCCGCAGCTGCATTTGCTGGTGCAGGCGTTGCCTGCGCGATCATTGCATTTCTTTGGTTTTGTGCCACTGCCTGCGAACTGTCGGAAGAAATTATTCCGCCGCTTCCTTCAGTCATTGGTGTGAAAAAATACGCAGAGAAAGCAAGCAGTGAGAGTGCAATTAGCACCCAGAATTTCTTGGAGTCGGGGTGCAGCACCGCACTGCCTTTTTCGGTGAGTTTGTAGTACACCCACTTCCTTTCGCTTTCCTGCCTTTCAACCAAGCCCGCCTGCTGGAGGCTGTGCAGGTGTTCGCTTATCCCTTGGACGGTTGTTCCAAGCTCGTGGGAGAGCTCGCTTGCAGTCTTTCTCCTCGCGTCAAGAGATTTGAGTATCGCTATCCTGTTCTCGGAGGCAAGCGCCTTGAAAGTGTCCTTGTCAAGCGTAATGCTGCTAGAATCCATTGCAATCAATAAAGTAAGGTTTTTGCAGGGTATTAAACCATCACGGTAAGTTGAGGTTTTTACCTCATCTTGGTTTTCTAAGGATAAGAAATTGGGTTGCGAAAGAAGGGTATGAGGTAAGCTGGTTCACTAAACGGGCTGCGCTTCTTTTCGGAAACTGCCTTCCTTTTTCTGGCAATATACCTGGCGGGATTTCAACTGGCTTTCCCCCAGGCACTTTTGCATCGTGTAAGGAAACCCTAAGGATTTCAAACCCCGTTTTTCTTAACAATTCTGCGACTTGGCGGTTTTCTTCAGTAATTCTTTTCAGCTGGCTTGGTTCCAATTCCGGCTCTTTTGTAGGTCGTATCCTTCCAGAATACAGTGTTCCCATTGAAGTTGCCAGTGTGACGCCGAGGCTGTGCCTATCAATTTCACTTGAAAGCTGGTGGTAGTTGTTTTGAGTTTCTTCAACGGCGTAAAGGAGCCCGCCGCGCTTTAGGACCCTGAAAAGTTGTTTTGCATAGGCGAGCAAGTTACTTTTTCTGTCTAGCATGTGGAGGTGAACTTCGTCAAAATAACCCGTTTTGGCGCGCCTTTCATCCTTCAAAAAAGACTCGACATCTTGAGCGTGCAGGTTGACTTCAACATTCGGCTGCTGCAAGGAATCTTTTAATTGCAAATACGGAATTCGAGAGACTCCGTGGTACTCAATGGCAGTGTTTGGATGCCTGTTTATGAGATAACTCCGCACAGTTGCGGGTTGCGCCCCCAGCTCCAAAATTTTCAGTTTCTTACCTTTAGGCATTGTTTTCGCCTCATCCAAAAACGTCCTTGATTTTCCTCACTTCGTCTAAGCTTGCCTTGTTGCGTATTATTTCGAGCTTCTTTCCGCATTGGATGCATTCAAAAGAAGTTTCCAGCACTCCTTGGTAGCAGTCCTTGTGGTATGCCGCCCCGCAGAAGCAGTGCCCGTACTTTGGGTTGCCGCCCCCAACTGAGAGAACGAAGTCCGTCCTGCACAGAACGCATTTTTCGCCCTGTGGTTGACCTGGTGCGCCTCCGGGGTTTTGGCTTGTTGGAATGGTTATTTCAGCAACAGTCTTGTCGCTTCTGCGCGCCTTTTGGGCTGGCTTTGAAAATTCCTCCCCTGGCTTTGGCGCGCCCCTTGCAAGCATTTCCGACAAGTCCACTCTCTCGCTTTCAGAGGGCTTTTCCTCGCTTGATTGCTTGCCGTTTTCAGGTAGCACCATTATTTCGCTTTGTTTCTTTTCCCTGTTTTCAAAGCTTTTTTGCAGCGTGCTTACATTGAGTGTGGTAGGGTTGCTTTGCATTTCTTGCTGCGCTGTTGCCGCGCGCTTTTCCTCCTTGTTTTTCAACGCATCGGATTTTTTCCTAGCTTTTTCTTCCAGCGTTGTTTCAGTTGAGTCGGGCGAGTAGTCATTGTATCCTTTTACAGTCAAGTGAAATTCCGTCGTGCCGTCCTTTTGCGCCAATAGGCCCGCCTTTTCCATTTCTTCAAACCTGCTTTGCACTGCAGGCTTGCCTACGCCAAGCTTTTCGCTCACTGCAGCGGCAGACGCGACCCCTCGCCGCACTAGCTTGAGCGCGTCCTTGTCAAAAACGGTTAGCGAGAATTTTTTCTTCTTTCCTGCGGCGCGCTTCCTTGTTGGCGCTAGAACAGGGGTTATCCGAGGTGCACTTGGGTCCAGTGTGCCCGTGCTTGTTTCTAAGGTTTGGCTGGGCTTGGAAAGCTCATTAGCTTGCAGTGCCTGTGGCTCGAGGAGTTGCTGTTTTTTGGGCCTTCCGCGCTTTCTCTTCGGCGCTTCCAGCTGCGCATTGCTTTCGCTGCCTGTTTGCTGCGTTTGTTCAAAGCCAATCTCTTGTGCTGCCATTTCAATCGCCTGGTATGCCTTACTCTTTACACCTATATTCTTTTTCTGATTACCGCGTAGCTTGCCTCCCTGTAGCCCTTGCCGTTCTGTTCGAGCTTGAACACCTTTTTTTCACGCCTTACGGGGTCGACTACCATTGCGATGCTGAACTCTTCGCAAAAGTATTTCCTTTGGGTTGAAACGTCTGTTCCTGAAAGGAAGCATCCGTAAGATGGATGTGAATTGTGGGAAATTATCGGCCCACTCCCAGCTATGAAGGTGTGCGTGCCTTCTACGAAAAAGTCGAAAACTTCAATGTTACTGCGTTTAACTTGTTTTGAATTGACTTTTACCCATTGGATTGGTAGGTTTACGAGTGTTGTCAAATCTGAAATTATTGGAGATGTAACTTTCATTTTCTTAAGTTTTGACAGGCAGGAAATAAGTGTAGTCCGTGAAGCTCCACCGTGGTTGGTTAAGGCAAAATGCGGGTGCACTTTTATTTTTTTAATTCTACAAAGTTCCCGTATTTTTTGCCCACCGAAAGGAATTATATCACTATTTTGGGTGGGATTTTCCTGCACTATTGCCGCGTAAATGTAATCGTGATTTCGTATTTGAAAATTTTGTTTTTGCTGCCTTATTCGCGCTTTCATCCCCAGAGTTGAGAATAGGTAGACTAACTCGTCGGATAATCTCCTGTTTTCACCAAGGTATATGCATAGTACTCTTTCTTTCTTTTTCTTTGAAACAAGCCCCGAGTATCCGTCGCCTGAAGAGAGGCCGTTGATGAATGCCAACCTGTTTTTTCTGCTGCACCTGAAAACTATGGGTGGCAATCTTTTCTTCGAATATTCGAGTGTGTTTGCAATGTATTTGTACATAATTGCGCTAAAAATTCGCGCGCGAATTCCATATGGCTTCCTATCGATTTTTGTTTCTAGGTCAAAAAGCTTTTTTACCAGTACGCTAAATTCCTGGATCAACTTTTCATCAGTATTTGAAAATTCGATCCAAGCCCTGGGTCTTATGTGGCCATCGCTGTACAGTAGTCCAAGGAATCTCATCAAGTCTGGAGTCACTTTTGTTGGCAGTTTCGGATAATATTTCACCGATTTCCTTCTCTTTATGAGAATGTCCTGAGGTTCTATCTTTATGCCGTCTTGTCCTTCAACAGGAATAGAGGTGGGTATTGCCAGGAAACTTCCTACACGTATGTTTTTAGAACCAGTCCATTCCAAGCCGTTTTCGGTTAGAGCAAGAAATTTGTGTTCCGGTGTTGAAGTTATCTCTCGGTTTAGCCCTGTTTTTATCACAACAAGCTCTACTGACTTGTGTTTAGCAGCTTTGGTTATTGCAGAAAAAGAAAGCCTGGATTTATTTAAGTCAAGTGACGGAACTTTTACAAATCCTTTTTTCAAAAATTCTTCATAAACTTCATTGGCTTGTTTTGGCCCGCAGGAAGTCATTATCAGTTCGGATGGTGGCAAGCAGTGGCACCAGCCTACAATTATCTTTCCCTTGCTTTTTGCTGCGTTTACCTGCGTTGCAAGCTGGGGGAACGCCTCGTCTGAAAAGCGCACGCTCACGCTGGTGGCAGAATTTCCTGCAGTGAGGTAGTCTTGGACTAGCAGGTACTTCTCACCCTGCCATTCTAGCACCTGGCCTGCAAGCAATCCCATTGCCTCCCTGCCTTTCTCAGCTGCTGCCTTTGAGTGTTCCACTGCCTTGCGCACAACTTCCTGCTCGACGTATGCTTCGAAATTTTTTTCCACGTTTTTTTTCACTTGCCTTTTCAATATTCCAAGGTGTTTTTCATAAGCCTAAGCTTTTCATCAGCCTTTTTACAAGCGACTTGCCGCCTTCCTTTTCCTCAAACTTCCTTATGGCGTCGTCAACCTGCTTTTGCTTTTTGGCTTGCGGAGTCATTTCCACAACTTCCCGCGCCATTTCCTCCTCCATAGTGTCCTGCGCTCTTGCTACTGTGCCAATTGGCTTGCCAACCTCCTTTCTTACCTGAAGTATGTCCTTGCTTGCTTGCTTGCGGACTTCCCTTACGATTTCCTGCTGCACTTGGTGTACGCCCTGCCTTTGCACGGGGGCGGTAGGCGCGTAATCCTTTCGGGCAACAATCTTGGGTTTTGGCGAGTCGGCTTTCATTACCTTAACTTGCTTTGGCAACTCCCCTCTACTCACTGCTTCAACTTGCTGCTTTTCCACTTGCGCTTCCCGTTCCTTTTTGTCAACCGTTTGTTCACTCTGCTCTTCTGCTTTCTCCAATGATGGCTTCTCTTGAGGTTGCTGTTTTTGCGCTATATTTTCAGCCAAAGGCACTGTTGCAGTCGCCGTTTGGCTCTCCTGTTTTTTCTCAGGCTCTGGCACCTGCTTTGCAACCGGCTCTCGAGGCATTTCCTGCACTTCAACTGGCTGGTTTAGCCTTTCTTCAAGTTCTCTAGAGAGCTTTTCTCCGCGCTTGAGTATCTCTTCTGCAAGGCTTCTTTCCAGCGGGGTCAGTGGCTTGCGCTGGACGTATAGCTGCTTGTGCTTTACTGCGACGATTTTAGGCTTTTCCATTTCGCTCTTGCCGCGTCTTATTTCGTCGGAAGGCTTTATTTACTGTTCTCCAGCCTTGCAAAAATAATTTCCTGCGCCTCCGCAAGCAATAAAAACCATTCCGGCAAAAAGTTGGTGGAAGTGATTTCATGGGCTACAACATTTCAGTTACTCATTCGACAAGCGGAAAGGAAATCGTCCTGGAAGTTGAGGAAACTTACACTGTGGCAAGCGTTTTGGAAGTGCTTGTAGAGAACTTGCAGTTAAAGGACAGGTTTGTTCTTGCAACAGGCGACAACCGCATCCTCAACCCCGAAATCACGCTTAAAGAGGCAGGCGTTGCCGAGAATGCCCAGCTGATTTTGATGCCCGACCCCACCGGCGGCCAAGCTCGCTAATGGTAATCATCCCATCATTTTTGAACAACTTGAAGCTCTTCCTCAAAACAGTCTCTTCCGCCATCAAGCGCGGTGCTTGAAACGAATTTAGGTGATTCTTTTGAAAGAAGCAATATTGAAGGCTCGTGCGCTAGAACGCAAATTCAACGAAAAGCTTGCAGACAGGCGCGAAAAATGGGATGGCAAGACTTTATTGATAGATTTGATGGAGGAAGTTGGCGAGCTCTCCAATGCCGTGTTGGTTGCAGAGGGGGCAAAGAGCGAGAAGCGCCGAAAGGCAGAGTTAGGCGATTCGTTCGCAGATGTCCTTCTTGCAGTGATACTTCTTGCGGATGCTTACGGTGTTGACATAGAGAAGGAATACGGCGCTGCGCTTGAGCAAATAAACTCCCGCATCGATGCGGGAAAATTTTGATTGCGGAATTAGCTTGTTGTCGAATTTAAGTTGGTTGTTATGCAATTGCCAGAATCAGTTTGGAGAAGGCGCCTAGATAGCGAGTACTCGGAGATGCAGCAGTCGGGCCTGTCGTTTTCCTGTTCTGCAGACAAAAGCGAGTACACTATTGAGCTGCAGGCACGCGGCTACACTTTTTCAGGCGGAATGGCTTCTCCCGCCTCCTACCATAAGGTGAAAGTACGCCTCAACCGTTCTTTCCCCTACCCTGGTGGAGTGGAAGTTACCTGGGTTACTCCAATTTTTCACCCCAACATCCGCAGCCAAGATGGTAAAGTGTGCATTCACTTGCTCAACAACTGGTCGGGTTTGACAAGCGTTGCAAACATTGCAGCGGGCTTAGTTCACTTGGTGGAAAACCCCAACACGCTCGATGCACTAGACAAAAAGGCGGCGCAGTACTTTGCAAACAATTTTGTTGGCAATAAGCCTGCAAACAACAAGCCTAGAATAGTTTCGGGGAGATGAGTTTGAAGCCAAAAATAGTTTCAGTGAAAAGCCTGCAAATCCGCCAGGCACCGCCCCCCTCTGAAAAAGACTTTATTTTCCTTGAAATGCACGGACAAGTTGGCGCAGGCATAGCTGCAAATGAAAGAAAGCCTTCTGAAGCTAAAATAATTGCGTCGCCCTCGTCAGCAGAAAGGAAGGGCTTTTTTGGCTGGCTTAAAGGCGTTTTTGGCAAATAGTTTTTATTCAAGGTTTTTCTTACTCCTGCTCATGCACTATCTCCCTTTCGTTCGCCCGCGTTTTGCGCCAAAAGAAGGCGAGAAATACGAGTTAAAGCACCTACAGCCTACTGCGAGAAAACTTTTTGAGAGAACTTCAGAGCTTACAAAAATTCCAGTAAAGGTGTTACTCCCTTGGAAGATGAATAAGCGAAAGAACTTGCGCAAAATAGGGTTGGAACATATTGCAACTGGTTTGAGAGGATATTCCCCTGGTGGAGTGCCACAGTATTTGGATAGGTTTCATTTAGTCTACCGCCCGATAATTCATTCAATGTGGCCTTATCCCTTCTATAGGCAGTTTGTTGAGCTGGTTGTACCGGCGTTACAAGGTTTCAGAAACTCAGCCACGCAACATGAGCACATTCACGCGCTAACTAACTTGCTGGGTAGGAAACGCGCGGATAGGGTTGACGCGTTCATTCACAAGGGGATTGAGGAGAGCTTTGCAAACCTGGGAATTATGGACGGGTACTATGAAGAGCAGTATGAAAAGGAAGCGCGAAGCAATGTTGGTAATGTGCATTCAACTTTTGGAACGGATGGTCTCCTTGCGCTAATGGCCAGCAGGGAAGAAATCAAGGTGCCTTCAGACATACCTGGTGTTGCGGGAAAGCTCGGCAGAAAAGGTTACCTTAATGAGAAGGGTTTTACTCCGGAAGGAGAGAAATGGTTTGCCAAGAGGGCTAGGCTGCGCATCTTGAAAAAATTAGTGCAGATAAGAAAACACCGAAGGGAGTGTGACCTTCCAATTGTTTGATGTAAACTCAAATTTTCCAGAACTTTCTTGTCCTTACAAAGCTTTTCTGCGCTTCAAGCAAGTCGTTGTAGTAGTCGAGCTCGTCTTCCCTAAGCCTCCCGAGCATCCGCGCGGCAGTTTCGGCGCCAACGCCATAGGTTCCAAGCGCCACCAGAGCTTTTTTTCCGTACGCTTCAATTAGCGACTCCACCCTGCGCGCCTGAGCAAGCTGGCGCCTCTCATCTGATTTCAACTCTTTTCCTTCGGCGCTCTTTTTTATCACTTCAGAATATTCTGCTAGAGTCAACTGGCTGCTTCCGCAGTGGGGGCACTTTACCTTTTCATCAAGTTCCTTGTTCACGCTGGAGAAAGTGTTTGAGCAGTAGTTGCAGGCAAGGCTGGTGGTTTTTTCCAACAGGTTTTGCTTGAATGCCTCGAGCAATTCGCTTGAGGCTTGCGTGGGCGCCAGCATTTCGCCCCATCCGCCAAACTCTAGGAATTCTTTTGCCAAGGGTGAGAAGTCATTTCTAAAAACCCTTACGATTTCCCTTGCCTTTCGCAAAGCTTCCGCAGCTGCAGAGGCGTCCAACTTCTCGTACAATATTTCTTTCATCGCCTCTTCCCAAACTGGCGTGTTTGCGTGGGCTTCAACCAGCCTTTTCAAGTTTATTGCGCGCAAGTCGGCGTCCCTTTGAAGCAAGCCGAACCTTCGCGCGCAGTCGGCAAAGCTTTTCCTAAACATTGCAGTGGCCGGCAGCGCCTGCAACAGTATTTTGCGCACTTCGTCTGGCTTGAGGTTTTTTAGCAAGTCTGCAAATTTGTCTTCCTCCATTGGCTTTGCAAAATCGAATACAATCGAGTACGCAGAAATCCTTGTAAAAACAGAGCCGCGAGTTTTTTCTGCGCACAGGCTTGAAAGCACTCGTGCAAGCGCTTGGTTTGCGTTGCTTCCTGCAAAAGTGTGCAGCACAACCGTCCTGCCGCTTGCTTCAATGAACATTTTGCCTGCTTGTGGGGTGAAAAACTTTGCTTGCGTTGCTGCAAAGCTGATTATCTTTCCTGCAGCGTCGCTTGTGCAGTGGTATTCCTGCTCGAGTTGCTTGTGCACCTTCTCTTTGTGCGGTGATTGTTCGTTGCCGGCTTTGCCTGCCAGCTCCAGTAATGCCAGCACTCCTGCGGCGCTCTCTGGCGAGACGGGTATTTCCTCTCCCACCCAATCAGGTATTGCTGCAGTGGCGTCCCCGCTTTGCTCCACTACCACTTCGTCGTCGGTAACTGAAAGCACTCTCCAAGGAATTCCCCTTGTAATGAAAACCGCCCCTTCCGAGAGGTATTCTGCAACGAATGACTCGTCAAGCAGGGCAACGTTTTTTCTGTCAGTTGCATTTTTGACAAAATACTTTCTTGAAGAAGAAATTGTTGACACGTTTTCGTAATAGTAGAGTTTTGTCGCGCGTGTGGTTGCAAGGTGCGCGTAATCATCGGAAATGTGCAGCAGCTTCTGGTTTTTCAATTGCCTGCAAACTAGAAGGAACTCCTGCGGTGTGAGGGAAGCGTATGGAAGCGCGCGCTTGAGCGTTTCGTACGCGTTTTTTGTGCTAACCGGCGCCGGGGGAGTTGCGTTTGCAGTTGCGTCATACCTTCCTTGCGTCTGCGTCCCCTCACAGTCTAGAACTATTCCCGCTATCTGGTGCGCCAGCACGTCGTAGGGCTTGTCTTCCCAAGTTGTTTGCTCCAATTTTCCTTCCAGTGCTTGTTTTGCCATCACTGCGCTCTCAACGCAGTCAAGCCCGCTCACTGCAATCACAATTCCTTTAGGCACCTTGCTCTTGCTGTGCCCGCTTCTTCCCACCCTTTGAAGCAGGCGCGCAGCTTGCCTCGGCGAATGGTACTGCACCACTAAATTCACTTTGCCTACGTCTATGCCTAGCTCCAGAGAGCTTGTGCAAATTATTGCTTTGAGCGCGCCTTCCCCCTCCTTTTGCTTGAATTTTTCTTCCGCCTGCAGGCGCGCCTCTTTTGCAAGCGATCCGTGGTGCACTCCAATGATTTTTTTCAACTCCTCTGCCTGGTAGAGCAGCGAGGCAAGCGATTCTGCAAGCGAGCGCGTGTTTACAAACACCAGAGTGTTTTCGTGCGTTTCAATGAGTTCTTTTATGCGCGCAACTCTCGCACTCGAGTTTGCATCGAGCTTCCACAACTTGTCGGAGCCGAACGAGCCTTTTGTTGGAAACTCTATTTTTACGTCAATTTTTCGCTCCAATTCACTTTTTACAGGCATTGCATCGGCTGCAACGAATTTTGCAACTTTTTCCGG
>OBEQ010729700.1_pt1 | contig 21396 bp, 22 predicted proteins | sample 1670901 | NCBI WGS metagenome assembly OBEQ01 (sample SAMEA104232315, study PRJEB22302) | groundwater metagenome | biome: forest; feature: aquifer; material: groundwater | place: USA | collected 2011-08-07 | depth 5.4 m
CACGTGGCGCTGGAGCGACCCGTCCATATTAGCCCCGATCCGAGAATTTCCCGCGGCGATGCATGGGGGCCAGCGGGTCCTGTCGCGGCGAGCCGCCCCAGCCGTCCTCGCTCGGTACCCCACTCGCTGCGGGCGCCTGGGGCTGCTCGCCACGTCACCCGCTGGCGCGCCCAGGGCACCCGCGAAGACGCTCGGGCCGGCACTAGTTCAGCATGCCCACGAGGCGGTGCAGCTCGCGGCGGGCCGGGAGGTACTGGGGCTCGAGGCCGAGCGCCGCCTCGAGCTCGCGGATGGCCTCGCGGATCCTGCCCTGCTTGATGTAGACGCGGCTCAGGTTGAAGTGCGGGTAGTGGCGCGGCTCGTAGCGTCGCGCGCCCTTGGCCTTCTCGAACCACTCGATCGCCTCGTCGAGCCGGCCCAGCTCGATCAGGTAGGCGCCGATGTCGTTGTAGGGGTTGCCGAAGTCGGGATCCACCTGGATGGCGACGCGGCACTCGCGGATGGCGTCCTGATAGCGGCCCTGGAAGCTCAGCGCCCAGCCGCGGAACGTGTGGGCCTCCGCGGTGGGGAAGATCTCGATCGACCTCGTGTAGGCGGCGATCGCATCGTCGAGGCGGCCGTCCATCTGGGCTCGGTAGCCCGCCTCGAACCGCTCGCGGGCCTCCTCGGGCCACTCCGGCATGTCAGCCCGCCGCTTCCTCGACCGCCTTGCGGTACTCGGCGAAGTCGACCAGGCCGACCAGGCGCCGGCCGCCGACGACGACGGTGGGGATCGCGCGGACGCCGTGCTCGGAGACCGCCCGCTCGTAGTCGTGCAGCACCTCGTCGCGGGCCGTGCCGCCGGCGTAATCCGCGGCGAAGCGCGCCATGTCGGCGCCCGACTCGCCCACGACCGCCGTCACCTCCACGCGGTCGGCGATGTTGCGCCCGTGCGTGAAGAACGCCTCGTACAGCCGCAGGTGCAGCCGCGCGAAGGCTTCCGGGCCCTGGCGAGCCACGCACTTCGCGGCCTCCAGCGCGGGCAGGCTCCAGTTCGGGTAGTCCGGCCGCGACCACATGGCGAAGGCGCCGTCGCCCCGGGCCATCGCGTGGCACCGCCGCCACGCGTCCTCGCGGTACGTCCCCTTGAACGTCGCGGTGGGATCCGGAGCGGGCCGCAACGGGAAGGCGCGCCACTCGACGACCAGGCGGTCGCCGAGCTCGTCCTGGAGCCGCCGGAGGCGCACGGCCGCCGGGAAGCACCAGGGTCAGAGGTAGTCGGAGTACTCGATCAGGTGGATCGTCTGTTCCACGTCGAACCCGATTCTACTCGTGCGCCCGGCCTCCCGGCAATTCGTGTATTCTCTGGGACATGTGCGGGCCGGGTGATTGAGGAGTGGACGCGTCGGTCGAGCTGCTGAAGCACCTGCTGGCCTCCGTCGTGAACGTCCACACGGAGATCCCCCAGGCGCACCCGTCGTCGGCGATCCTCGGGCAGGAGCGCATGGGGACCGGGACCGTCGTCGATCCCGCCGGGCTGGTCCTCACCGCGAACTACGTGGTCATGGGCAGCGAGAGCATCCAGGTGTCGTTCGCGGCCGGGCGCAAGGCCCGCGCCGAGCTGGTGGCCCAGGACTTCGACGTGGGGCTGGCGCTCCTGCGGGTGAAGCGCCAGGGGCTGACCGCGGCCGACCCGGGGTCGTCGGAGCCGCTCGACCGCGGCCACGAGGTCTTCGCGATCTCGTCCAGCGGCCCGCAGGAGCGTCGGGTGGCCAACGGCGTCGTGACCTACCTCGGAGAGTTCGAGGCCTACTGGGAGTACCTGCTCGAGCGCGGCATCGTGACCAACTTCCCGAACCCGGGCTACGCCGGCGGACCGCTCTTCACGCCGAACGGGCGGATGGTCGGGCTGGTCTCGCTGAATCTCTCCGAGATCGGCCGCAGCCTGCTGGCGATCCCGATGGAGTGCTACCTGGCGAACGCCGACGAGTTCCTGCGCTACGGCCGGGTGGTGAGCCGGAAGAAGCGGGCGTGGCTCGGCGTGTTCGTCCATCCGCTCGACGAGGGCGTGATCATCGCCGGGATCGTGCCCAAGGGGCCGGGCGCCCGGGCGGGCCTCGAGGAAGGCGACCTGATCCTGTCGCTGGACGCCGAGGAGGTGCCGACGCGGCGCGACCTCTACCTGTCGCTGTGGCGGCACGCGCCCGGCGACCGCATCCGGCTCGAGGTCATCCGGGAGAACGAGACGAAGACGGTCGACGTCAGCGGCGGCGACCGGGCGGAGTTCTTCAAGCAGCTCTAGCATCAGGGGGAACGGGAATGGACCTGGGCTTGAAGGGGCGGGCGGCGCTGGTGACCGCCGGCAGCAAGGGGATCGGGCGCGCCTGCGCGATGGGGCTCGCGGCCGAAGGGGCGCGGGTCGCGATCTGCGCGCGGACCGAGGCGGACCTGAAGGCGGCCGCCGAGGAGATCCGGGCGAAGACGGGGACGGAGGTCCTCGCGATCCCGTGCGACGTGACGCGCGCCGACCAGGTGCGCGCCCTGGTCGATCGGGTGACGGCGGCCTTCGGCGGCGTCGACGTGCTGGTGGCCAGCGCGGGCGGGCCGCCGCGCGGCAACTTCGACGACGTGACGGACGAGCAGTGGCAGCTCGCCTTCGAGCTGTCGCTGCTGTCGGTGGTGCGGCTGGTCCGCGCGGTGGTGCCCTCGATGCGGAAGCGCCGGTGGGGCCGCATCATCACCGTCCAGTCCTCGTCGGTGAAGCAGCCGATCCCGGGCCTGCTCCTCTCGAACGCGGTCCGGCCGGGCACGGCGGGCCTCATCAAGAGCCTGGCCTCGGAGCTGGGGAAGGACAACATCCTGCTCAACACCGTGTGCCCGGGGCGCATCATGACCGAGCGGCTGCTCTCCGGGCACAAGCAGGCGGGCAAGCCGGCCGACGAGTACCTCGACGGGCTGTCCAAGGACATCCCTCTCGGCCGCGTCGGGACGCCCGAGGAGTTCGCGAACATGGTGGTGTTCCTCGCCTCCGAGCGCGCTTCGTACGTCACGGGCTTGACGGTGCAGGTCGACGGAGGCCTGATCCGGGGGCTGCTGTGAACGCCCACGGGCTCCGCTTCGCCGCCAACCTCACCATGCTCTTCACCGACTCGCCGCTGATCGAGCGCTTCGGGCGGGCCCGCGCCGCGGGGTTCAACGCCGTGGAGGTGCAGTTCCTCGGCGACGCGCCCGTGGACCGGGTGAAGGCGGAGCTCGACCGGCACGGGCTCGATCTGGCCCTGCTGAACTTCGCGGTCGGCGACTTCGCGGCCGGCGACCGCGGGTACCTGAACGATCCCGCCAAGGCCGATCGCCTGGAGCGCGCGCTCGAGGCGGGGCTCGAGGCGGGGCTCGAGGCGGCTCGCCGGCTCGGAGTGAAGCGCATGAACGCGTCGAAGATGTGATCTCGGCGCTCCGCCGGGCCGTCTCGGGCTTCTTCGCCAACCAGGGCTTCTTCCTCGCCGCCGGGCTCTCGTTCTACTTCCTGATCTGCTGCATCCCGCTGCTGTTCCTCGCGATCTCGGTGATCGGCTTCGTGCTGAGCCGCGAGGCCGCGGCGGCGGTGGCGGTGGACCAGCTCACCCGGTACTTCCTCCCGGTCTACCGCCGGGAGATCGCGCGCGTGCTCCTGCGGGTCGCCGCCACCAAGACGGTGTCGGGCCTGGTGGGGACCGTGATCCTGATCCTCTTCTCGACCCAGCTCTTCAGCGCGGTCCGCCTGGTGCTGGCGCGGCTGTTCAACTCGCGGCCGGCGGGCGGCTTCCTGCGCGGGATGCTCCTCGACATGGTGCTCGTGTTCGCCATCGGGCCGCTCTTCATCGCGAGCGTCCTGGCCTCCGACGCCTTCGCCTGGCTGCGGGCCCTGCTGATCACCTCGCGGCAGATCCCCGGCGCGCTGCTGCAGTACTCGAGCGTGACCTTCGGCATCCTCCTGTCGGCGGCGATGTTCTACCTCATCTACCGCTTCCTCCCGAACCGGCCGGTGCGCCCCCGGTCCGCGCTCGTCGCGGCGCTCCTCACCAGCGGGCTGTGGGAGGCGGCCAAGCAGCTCTTCCGCCTCTACATCCGCCGCGTCGGCGTCTACGACCAGATCTATGGCCCGCTGGGGGTGCTGGTGGCCTTCGTGATGTTCGTCTACTACACGATGATCGTGTTCGTGCTCGGGGCGGCCTACGTGGCCGCGATGGAGACGCGGCGCCGCTGAGCCCAACTCGGAGGGGGCCTCGACGGCCCCCTCGGAAGCCCCCAGGACAGGTTGCGCCGTCAAAGCCGGCGCTCGAACACGCGGCGCCAGGGGGCACGATTGGCTCACACGCGCTGAGGGGAGGCCCGGGCGCGACGCGCGCGGTCGAGGGCTCGGCCAAGTGTGCTATTTTCTCCCGGTCATGCCGCAGGCGCCGCTGGCCGGATACCGCGTGCTCGAGCTCGCGCACCTCGTCGCGGGCCCGGTCTGCGGGCTCTACCTGGCCGACATGGGCGCCGACGTCGTCAAGGTCGAGGCGCCCGGGGCCGGCGACCTGTCGCGGACGATCTTCCGCGAGACCTTCCAGGGCGAAAGCTCCTTCTTCGTCACCGTCAACCGCAACAAGCGCGCGGTCACCATCGACCTGGCCCGGCCCGAGGGGCGCGCCCTCTTCCGGCGGCTGGCCGCGACGGCGGACGTCGTGCTCGAGGCGTACCGGGGCGGCGTGGCCGAGCGCCTCGGCGTGGACTACGACGCGCTGGCGGCCGTGAACCCGCGGCTCGTCTACTGCTCGCTCTCGGCCTTCGGCCCCACCGGGGGCTGGCGCGAGAAGCCGGGGCTCGACGCGATCGTGCAGGCCCTGGGCGGTCTCATGGCCGTCACCGGCGAGCCCGACCGCGGCCCCGTGCTCTGTGGCGCGCCCGTCATCGACACGATGGGCGCCCTGCTGGCCGGGCAGGGGATCGTCACCGCGCTGCTGCATCGCGAGCGGACCGGTGTCGGGCAACGGGTCGATGTCTCGCTGCTCGCGGGCGCCGTCCTGTCCCAGGCGGCCCGGCTCGCCGTCTTCCACGTGACCGGCGAGGACCTGCCCCGGACGGGCAGCGCGCATCCGTCCCTCGCGCCCTACCAGGCCTTCCGCGCGAAGGACGACTGGCTCTTCGTCGCCGCGTGGAACGAGCGGCTGTGGCCGCCGTTCTGCGGCGCGATCGGCCGCCCGGCCCTGGCGGAGGACGCCCGGTTCAAGACGAACGCCGATCGGATCGCGCACCGGGCCGAGCTGGAGGCGGCCCTGGGGCCGGTCTTCCGGCAGCGCACCGTGTCCGAGTGGATGGCCGCCCTGGAAGCGGTGGACGTGCTGTGCTCGCCGATCCACAATTACACGTCCCTGGTCCGGGACCCTCAGGTGCGGGCCTCGGGGATGCTGACCGAGCAGGACCACCCGCGGGCCGGCCGCTTCCCGACGATCGGCACCGCCATCCGCTTCGCGCGCACGCCGGGGACGATCCGGACGCCGGCCCCCGCGCTCGGAGAGCACACGGACGAGGTGCTGGAGGGGATCGGCTGCACGCGGGACGAGATCGACGGGTGGCGCCAGGCGGGCCTGATCTGACGAGAGAGCGAGGGGCCGAGATGCCAATGCTCAAGGACAAGGTCGCGGTGGTGACGGGCGCCGGCCGGGGGATCGGCCGGGAGATCGCGCTCCAGATGGCGGCGCACGGCGCCCAGGTCGTCGTCAACGACTACGGCGGCTCGGAGTCGGGCCAGGGCACGGCGAACATGCCGGCCGACGAGGTCGTCCAGGCGATCAAGAGGCAGGGCGGCCAGGCGACCGCCAGCTACGACTCGGTGGCGACCATGGCGGGCGGCGCCCGCATCGTGCAGGCCGCCCTCGACCACTTCGGCCGGGTCGACATCGTGGTGAACAACGCGGGCATCCTCCGGGACCGGATGATCTTCAACATGACCGAGGAGGAGTGGGACTCCGTCATCGACACCCACCTCAAGGGCTCCTTCGCGGTCACCCGCGCCGCCGCGCCCCACCTGAGGGAGCAGAAGTGGGGGCGCTTCATCAACATGACCTCCACCTCGGGGATCGTCGGGAACATCGGGCAGGCCAACTACGCGGCGGCGAAGATGGGGATCGTGGGCCTCACGCGGATCGTGGCGCTGGACATGGCCCGCTACAACGTGACCGCCAACTGCATCTCGCCCTTCGCCTGGACGCGCATGATCGGCACCATCCCCCAGGAGACCGAGGCCCAGCGGGCGCGCGTGGAGAAGATCAAGAAGATGGGGCCGGAGCACATCGCGCCGCTCGCCGTCTTCCTCGCCAGCGACGAGGCCAAGGAGGTCTCGGGCCAGGTCTTCGGCGTCCGGGGCAAGGAGGTCATGCTCTTCAGCGCGATCCGCCCCGTCACCCGCATCCACCACGACGCCGGCTGGACGCCCGAGCGGCTGGCCGACATGTTCGCCGGCACCCTCGGCCATCACCTGGTGCCGCTGGAGACCTCGGGGCAGTACTTCAACTACGACCCGCTGGTGTAGGCCCGGGCGATGTCGCTCACGCTCTACGCGACCCAGGGGCTCCACGGCCTCGTGTGGGGGATGCTGCTCTTCCTGGTCGCGTCCGGCCTGACCCTCGTGTTCGGGATGATGGGCATCCTGAACATCGCCCACGCGGCCTTCTACATGCTCGGCGCCTACCTCGCGTACACGACCGTCCAGGCCACCGGCAGCTTCTGGCTCTCGCTCCTGGTCGCGCCCGCGGCCGTGGGCCTCCTGGGGGCGCTGATCGAGCGCGTCCTGCTCCGGCGCATCCACGCCTTCGGGCACGCCTACGAGCTGCTCCTGACCTTCGGCATCTTCTACATGATCGGCGAGGCCGCGCGCTGGATCTGGGGGAGCTACACGCTCCAGGTGCCGATGCCGCCGGCGCTGGCCGGGTCGATCCCGTTCCTGGGCGGGCAGTACCCGGTCTACCGGCTCTTCATCCTGGGCGTCTCGGCCGTGATCTGCGTCGGGATGGCGGTGGTCCTGCTGCGGACGCGCGTCGGCATCGTCATCCGCTCGACGGTGTCCGACGCCCAGATGGTGAGCGCCCTCGGCGTCAACACGCCGATCGTCTCGCTCGGGGTCTTTAGCGTCGGGTCCGCGCTGGCGGCGGTGGCGGGCGCGATCGCGGCGCCCTTCCTCCAGGCCGACCTCGCGATGGGCGCGACCATCCTCACCGACCTCTTCGTGGTCATCGTGATCGGCGGCTTCGGATCGCTGCTGGGGGCCCTGCTGGCCTCGCTGATGATCGGGCAGCTCCAGTCCTTCGGCATCCTCTGGTTCCCGGACTTCGCGCTCGTCTTCCAGTTCCTCCTGATGGCGGCCGTCCTGATCCTGCGCCCGCAGGGGCTCTTCGGGGAGAAGGGATGAAGCGGCCGTTGCTCCTGGCCGTCGTGGTGGCGCTCGCCTACACGCTGCCCTGGGTGCTCGACACGGTGCGGCTCCGGATGGCGATCGAGATCATCTACTTCGGGCTCTTCGCCGTCTCGTTCAACCTGCTCTTCGGCTACGCCGGCCTCCTGTCCTTCGGCCACGCCGCCACCTTCGGCGTCGGAGGCTACGCCCTGGGTCTCGCCCTCAAGCACTGGCCCGCGCTCCCGTTCCTCGGCGCCCTCGCCGCCGCCGCGGCCGTCGGGGGCGTGGTCGGGCTCGTCATCGGCGCGTTCTGCGTGCGGCTGCGCGGGACCTACTTCGCGCTGCTCACGCTGGCCTTCTGCCAGTTCCTCTTCGCGGTCGCCCTCAAGTGGCGCGGCGTCACCCGCGGGGACGACGGCCTGCTCGTCGAGGTGCGCGACATCGGCATACCGGGCCTCGGCCCCCTCCAGCTCGGCCAGCCGCGGGACTTTTACCTGTTCGAGGTGACCCTGGTCGTGCTGTGCCTCTGGGCCGCCTGGCGCTTCACGCGCACGCCCCTGGGCAACGCGGTCGTGCTGATGCGCGAGAACGACGAGCGCGCGGCCTTCCTCGGCTACAACGTCTACGGCACCAAGCTCATCGTGTTCACGGTGGCGGCCACCCTCGCCGCCGTGGCCGGCGCGCTCTTCGCGGCGTTCCAGCGCCTGGTCTCGCCGGGCGCGCTCGACCTGCCGATCACCACCGAGGTGGTCTTCATGGCCGTGCTGGGCGGCACCGCGACCTTCCTCGGCCCGTTCCTCGGCGCCGCGGTCTACATCCTGTTCCAGGACTGGCTGTCCAAGACGACGGAGAACTGGCCCTTCTTCATCGGGCTGGCCTTCGTGCTGATGATCCTCTTCGCCCACACCGGCGTGACCGGCCTCTTCCGCGGCCGCCGGCTCGGGCGGCGGCGGGCGGCGGCGGGGGCCGCGCGCGTCGAGGAGGCGGTGTGACCGCGCTCGAGCTGCGCGACATCCACCACGACTTCTCCGGTCTCCAGGTGCTCTCCGGCATCAGCCTGGCGGTGCAGGAGGGCGAGCGCCACGCCATCATTGGGCCGAACGGGGCGGGGAAGTCGACGCTCTTCAACATCGTCACCGGGCGGTACCGGCCCCGCAAGGGGCAGGTCCTGTTCCGGTAGCGCGACATCACCGGCAGCGCGCCCCACCGCATCGCGCGCCTGGGCATCGGCCGCTCCTTCCAGATCATCAACACCTTCCCGCGGATGACCGTGTACCAGAACGTGCGCAGCGCGATCGTCTCGCGCCGGCACCTGCGGCTGAACGCGTGGAGGATCCTCGACCGCGACCCGGAGGTCGCGCGGGAGACCGAGGAGGTGCTGGCGCTGCTGGGGCTCGAGGGGCGGCGGGACACGCCGGCCAGCGCGCTGTCCTACGGCGAGCAGTGCGAGCTGGAGATCGCCTTGACCATCGCCACCCGCCCCCAGCTGATCATGCTCGACGAGCCGACGGCGGGGCTCAACAGCGAGGACACGCGCAGGGCCATCGAGATGATCCGCCGGGTCACCCGGGGCAAGACGCTGGTGATGGTCGAGCACGACATGGACGCGGTCTTCAGCCTCGCCAACCGGGGGCCGGTACGTGAGCGTGCGGAAGAGCGCCTCGGAGTAGGGGTGGTCGTCGCTGACGCTCGGGCGGCTGAACGACGGCAGGATGCCGAGGCGCTCGAGCGTGGCCACCATCGTCGAGCCCTTCATCGGCCCGCCGTTGTCCGCGTGCAGGACCAGGCCCATCGGGTCGATGCCGAGCGCAGCGCACGGGCCCGCGATGAGCTCCGCGGCGAGCTCCGCAGACTCCACCTCGTGGACCGCGCACGCCATGATCTTCCGGCTCCACACGTCGACGACCAGGTACAGGTAGAAGAACACGCCTCGCCGCGGCGACCGCAGGTACGTGATGTCCCAGCTCCACACCTGGTTCGGCCCCGTCGCCACGTGCTCCTTGGGCGGGCGCCGCACCGGTGCCTTGGTGCGTTCGCGGTGGTGCAGCAGCTGCTCTTCGCGCAGGATGCGGTACATCGTGGGCTCCGACGCCAGGTACCGCCCCTCGTCGGCCAGCAGCGGCACGATCTGGTTCGGCGACAGATCGCGGAACCGCGGCGAGTTGACCGTCTCGACCACCTCCCGGCGCTCTTCGAGCGTCAGCTTGTTCGCCGGCGCTGTCGTCGGGCCGCAGCGCTGGTCCTCGGAGGGGTCGCTCCGCCACCGCTCGACGGTGCGCGCGCTCAACCCGAGCGCCTCGCACGCCGCGGCCAGGCGGGCCCCCGACCGCTCGGCCTCGTTAATCAGCTCGCGGGTCATGGCTCGTTCCATTCCGTCGTGTCGTCGTCCCCGGCCCCCCAGATCGCCGCCGCTTTTTTTGGAGCACCAAGATCGCGGACGCCTCCGCCAAGGCCTTGTCCTTGCGCCGCAGCTCCCGCTCCAGCTCCGTGATGCGCTTCGCGGCTGCAGACCGCTTCCCTCGCTTCGCCGCGTCACCCAGCGCCGCCTCGACCTCGGCCCGCCACGGCTTGAGCTGCGCCTCGTGCAGTCCTTCCCGTCGGAGAAACTCGCCCAGCGTGCTCTCGTCCAGCCGGCTCGCCTCGATCAGCACGCACAGCTTCTCCACCAGCGTCCACTTCTTCGCGGGGGTGTTCATGACCCCCACCTTACGGGCCTCACGCAGCCAGCGCGAGAGCGTCGGCTGCGGCAACCCCGTCTCCTCCGCCAGTGCTCCCGCGGTGCGCCCGTTCGGCGGCCACATCTTCTGCACCATCCTCGTCTTGAATGACTCGCTATACTCCACGACCGGCTCTCGTCTCTCGCCCCTCCCAGTCTCCAGACCCCGCCGACGTTCATCCGGCGAGGCGACAACTACCCTGACACGGGGGGTTGCGCCTTGTCCGTAGACGCGCGAAACGAAAGATAGGTGACGCGCGAGCGCGGCTTGAAGCTGAAGGCAGCGCGGGCGGCGGAGAGGCTACCAGTTTCGATCGCAGAGTGCCGGTCGACTTGTCCGAGCGGCACGTTCCGCGATAAGGTAGTGGCCCGCGCCGGCGGAGCCGGCTGCGCGGGCTCTCGTGGCGCGCAACGACCAAGTCACGCGGCAGTGGCATCTTCTCCGGAGGCTTGAGGCTTCCCGGGGATTGACGCTCGAGGAGTTGGCCGACGGTCTACCGGCCGCTCTACCCAGGCACCTTCGAACCCTGCGCCGGGATCTGGGAGCGCTTGAGAGCGCCGGTTTCCCGCTCGTCACCGAACGCAACGACGGGCGCACCCGCTGGAAGCTGGTCGACGGATTCCACCGACTGCCAGTGCTCGGCTTCGCGCCCACGGAGCTGATGGCCCTGGTGCTCAGCCGTGACCTCCTGCGCCCGCTCGAGGGAACCAACATCCACGCGGCGCTGGAGTCCGCGCTCGGCAAGGTGGCCACGGCCCTGCCTCCGTCCGGCCTCGACTTCGTGCGGCAAATGCGTGACTTCCTCTCCGTTCGCGTCGGGCCGCACAAGACCTATCACGCTCACCGGGAGACGCTCGACCGCCTGACGCGGGCCATCGCCGACCGGCGCACCGTGCAGGTCCGATATGTCTCGGCCTCTCGGGGCAGGACCGATCGGCGTGAGATCGACCCGTACCACGTCTGGTACGCGGCCGGCGGCCTCTACCTGATCGGCTACTGCCATCGCCGCCGCGACGTGAGGATGTTCGCGATCGAGCGGATCCGCTCGCTGACGATCACCGATCACGCGTATCAGCTCCCGCTCGGGTTCGACATCCAGGAATACGTCGCGGACGCGCTCGTCGTCATGCGCGGCCATCAGGTCGAGGTCGAGCTGCTGCTCGACCGGCCCACCGCCGCCTGGGCGCGCGACCGCGTCTGGCACCCGAGCCAGCGGCTCGCGCCGCTGCGAGACGGGCGACTCCGGATGTCGCTGCGCGTGGCCGACACCCGGCTGGATCCTGAGCTTCGGACGGGGCGTGAAGGTCGTCCGGCCCCCGGCGCTGCGGGATCGGGTGAAGGAGGAGGCTCGAAAAATCGCCGGGCGGGTGTGACCTGATCTGTCACACGTGGCTCGTAAGCTGGCGGCAACTGCTGAGAGGGAGATCCTGACGCTTCGACAGAGGGATGTCGGCGAGGCCGTTCGCCTCGGCGAAGCAGATTCTCAGGAGGAGCGCCTATAGCGCTGGAGGCCGCACTTGTACCTCTTTTTTGACACGGAGACCACCGGTCTGCCCAGAACGCGCAGCGCTCCGCCATCGGTAGCCCGCCATTGGCCCCGTCTCGTGCAGATCGCCTGGGCGGCGTACGGCGGACCGGAAAGCTGCCTCGCCATCGAAGCGCATGTCGTCTACCCGGCGGACTTCGCCATTCCGGCCGTGGCCACCCGGGTCCACGGAATCTCGACCGCCAGAGCGAAGTTGGATGGGAAGCCGCTCGGCTGGGTCATGGCGCGTTTTCTGCGTGCCGTCGGCGAGCACGGGCGAGTGCTGGTCGGGCACAACGTGGCCTTCGACCGGAACGTCGTGGCGGCGGAGATGTATAGGCTCGGCTACGCTAAGGACATCGTGGAGAAGGGATTCTACGCGACGAGGCACCTCTGCCTGATGACGGCCACCGCCACCTTCTGCCGCCTCCCCGGACGCTTCGGAATGCCGAAGTACCCGACGCTGGCCGAACTCCACAAGAAACTTTTCGGCCAGAAGCTCGAGGGCTGTCACAGGGCTCCGGCGGACGTGGAGGCCAGTGCGCGCTGTTTCTTTCGGTTGCGGGAGCTGGGGGGGATCTGATGAACTCGTACGATTCCGAGGCGAAGTCGCCTGGAGCAGCGGATGGGGACTGAGCGCGAAGGCTTCTATAGCTACTGGGGGAAAGCTGAACGGGCGGGAGAAGAAGCCGGATACCACCTGCTGCCGTACCATTGCCTGGATGTCGCGGCAGTTGGCAGTGTGCTGCTGAGCGAGCGAGAGAAACTGCTGCTTGGCCTAGCTGACTTCCTTGGGGTCCAGGCCGATGTCTTGAGGCGCTGGCTCACGTACCTCCTTGCAATCCACGATGTCGGCAAATTTGCCGATGGATTTCAGAACCTCCGTCCCGATCTCATGCTTGCTCTTCAAGGACGCCGAGCTGCTGTGGGTTACGCGGAGCGGCACGACACACTCGGCTATCGCTTCTGCGCAGGCAAAGGCTCTCAGGGGGCCGCGGTTGAACTGCTGACACGAGCGATCTCGCCGAATGCCGATGTGGAGGACCTGAGAGATCTCTTGGCTCCCTGGTTTAACGCGGTGACAGGGCACCACGGCCGACCGCCAATACTCGCGGCATACCCCAGGCCTCTGTCTCATGACTTCCCAGAAGCGGTTTCGGGGGACGCAACGGCGTTTCTGCGGGAAGCGCTCGGCCTCCTCCTCCCGGGAGGTCTGCCCTTCGCGCTGACAGACTACTCGCAGATCCGAGCGTTCCAACGTGTGTCGTGGCTCACAGCTGGACTCGCAGTGGCTGCCGACTGGATCGGTTCCAATCGGGCCTGGTTTCCCTACTGTACCGACCCGATGCCTCTCCGCGACTATTGGGTTGATCGGGCGTTGAGGCAAGCTGAGAGCGCTGTAGCCGAGAGTGGCCTTCTCGCAGCCGCGCCGGCGCCGTGGTCCGGTCTCCGGGGGTTGTTCCCCGCGATCGCGACCCCCACGGCTCTGCAGCGGCTCGCGGAGGAGATCGAGCTCTCTGAGGGCCCTCAGCTCTTCATCATCGAGGAGGTCACGGGCGGCGGGAAGACCGAGGCCGCGCTCGCCCTGGCTCACCGTCTGATGGAGAGGCGGGCGGCCGACGGTATCTACCTGGGGCTGCCCACCATGGCCACGGCCAACGCGATGCACGCGCGGGTGCGTGAGATGTGTCGACGGCTTTTCGCCGAAGGCTCCAACGCCTCGCTCGTCCTTGCACACAGCGCAAGCCGCATGGCCCTCGCGATGGAGGAAAAGAACCGAGTCGAACAAGGTTCCGGTCCAGGCGAGGAAACCGGCTCCCGGCAGTGCTCGGACTGGCTGGCTGATAGCCTGAAGAAGGCGCTCCTGGCTCACGTCGGTGTCGGGACGATCGATCAGGCACTCCTCGCCGTCCTCACCGCCCGGCATCAATCGATGCGGCTCTTCGGCCTCTGCCGCAAGGTGCTGATCGTCGATGAGGTGCACGCCTGCGACGCTTATGTACACCGCCTGCTCTGTACCCTGCTCCGCTTCCATGCGGCACTGGGCGGCAGCGCCGTCCTTCTTTCCGCGACGCTGCCTGCTCGGATGCGCGCGGAGCTTACCGAGGCCTTCGCGGAGAGCCTCGGGAACGGGGGCAAGAAGACGGTCAGTATCTCCTATCCTCTCGTCACGCATCTCACGGCTGAAGGTCTTCGTGAGCATCCGGTTTCGGCCAGGGAGAGCTGCTGCCGCCAGGTAGGTATTCGGTCACTGCAGTCCCACAGCGAGGTGAGCGAGATGATGTCCCAGGTGCTGGATGCTGGCGGATGCGCCTGCTGGGTCCGAAACACCGTGGACGACGCATTGGACGCCTACCTCGAGTGGACTGCCCGGCTTGGGGACGAGCGGGTGACGCTGTTTCACGCCCGCTTTGCACTCGCGGATCGTTTGCGCATCGAAAGCGAGGTGCTTCGCCTATTCGGACCGAGCAGCGCTACAGAGGACCGGAGAGGCAGGCTCCTCATCGCCACCCAGGTTGTGGAGCAATCCCTGGACCTGGACTTCGACGGTATGGTGAGCGACCTCGCCCCGATCGATCTCGTGATCCAGCGGGCCGGGCGCTTGAAGCGTCACTCACGGGATCCCGAAGGGAACCCCATCGAGAGCCGAGACCAGCGAGGCAGCGCCGAACTCGGAGTCCTCCTGCCGGAACCTACTGCCGAGGCCGATGCGCGCTGGTTTTCCGCTGCCTTCCCCAGGGCCGCCTACGTGTACCCGCACCACGGTCAGCTTTGGCTCACGGCGCGCTGGCTCACGGCCCGCGGTGGGTTCTCGATGCCTGAGGACGCGCGCGACATGATCGAATCGGTCTATGGCGCGACCGTTCAGGCAGAGATACCGGAGGGGCTCCAAGCGGCGAGCGCCCGAGCCGAGGGGGCCAGCAGCGCCATGTCTGCCCAAGGGCGTCTGAACAGCCTCGACCTCGACGCGGGATACGTCGCGACGACGACTCACTGGCAGGACGACGCGTACGCGCCCACGCGTTTGGGTGAGCCCACCGTCACCATCCGCTTGGCGAAGTGGGACAGCGGACGCTTGATTCCCTGGGCCGAGGGCGACCCGCGCCACGCGTGGCAATTGTCTCAGGTCACCGTCCGGCGCACGCGGATCGCTGGAGAGGCTCCTGGGCATTCGGCATCCGCCCTCGAAGGAGTTCGCCAGACCATGCCCGACCACGGCAAGTACTGCGTCGTCGTAGCACTGGAGCAGCGGAGCGGTGTCTGGGTGGGGAGAGCGGTGAACCCGAAGAACGAGGAGGTCGGGGTCACTTACGATGCGCGCTTCGGACTCCAGTACGTGGCAGGAGACGCTTGATGAACCTCATCGAGGACGAATGGATTCCGGTGCGGCGCCGGAGCGGCGGGGTCGCGCGGATCGCGCCGTGGCAGCTCACGGACGGCTTCGCCGAAGACCCCTTCGTCGAGCTCGCCGCGCCCCGGCCAGACTTCAACGGCGCGCTCGTGCAGTTCCTCATCGGGCTGCTCCAGACGTGCTTCGCGCCCGAGGACGCACATGAGTGGCGGCAGCGGTTCCATCACGCCCCGACTTCCGGGGAGTTGAAGAAGGCGTTCGTTCCGGTTGCTGCACATTTCGATCTGGACGGGGATGGCCCGCGATTTCTCCAGGACATTACCCTTGCGCAAGAGATCGAGGGTTTCAAACCGGACGCCCAAGAAAGGCAGATCAGTCCGGTTGGCGACATGCTCATCGAGGTCCCCACGGGCAAGACACTTAAAGACAACACCGACCTCTTCGTGAAGCGAGGTCGGATAACGGCCCTGTGTTCGGCATGTGCGGCCACTGCTCTATTCACCCTTCAGACGAATGCCCCATTGGGTGGCAGGGGACACCTGACGGGTATCCGGGGAGGGGGCCCGCTAACGACTCTCGTTCTCGCCGACTCGCTGTGGGCCACCGCCTGGCTGAACGTCCTAGAGCGCGGGGTCTTTCTCAGGCGGACAGGGAACCCGGCCAGGAATGCGCCTGTAGACCAGTTCCCGTGGCTGGGACGAACCCGGACACGCGATGCCGACCCGAGCACCACCCCTGAGGACGCGCACCCCACACAGGTCTTCTGGGCGATGCCTCGGCGCATCCGGCTCATTTTCTCGAACCGCCAAAGCGAGTGCGAGCTCTGCGGTGCCGCAGACAGCGGGGTCGTGCGCCAGTACCAGACCAAGACCAACGGCGTGAACTACGCCGGCCCCTGGCGCCACCCGCTGTCCCCTTATTTCGTTAAGCAGGATGGGACCCCGAATGCCATTCATCCTCGGCCGGGCGGCATCGGATATCGCCATTGGCTCGGGCTGGTTCAGGGCATCGACGACGTCAAGGCCAAGCGGCAACCTGCTGCCGTGGTCGAAGGGTATCTGGGCACTGGATCGGTGGACTTGCGGCTCTGGGTCTTCGGCTACGACATGAAAGAGAAGAAGGCACGGTGCTGGCACGACGCCATCATGCCACTCCTCGTCTGCCCTCCAGAGATCCGGGAGGACTTCGCCTTTCGCGCCAAGGCACTCGTGAAGGCTGCCGAACTGGCTGCCTACGAGACTCGCGCACAACTCAAGAAAGCCCTGTTCAAGCGGGGGGGAGACGCGAAGGGCGGCCTGTCGTTCATCACCGGCAGATATTGGCAGGAGACGGAACCCGGCTTCTATGCATTGTTGCGGCGGGTCCGCAAAGCGCTAGGCGACCGTGCGGACGTGACGGCCACGTTAGAGGATTGGCATAAGACCCTGGTCGACACGGCGCGGCGCATCTTCGATGACGTGTCCCAGACGGGCGCGTTCGACGCGGCAGACCCCAAGAGGATCGCGCTCGCTTGGCGCGACCTGCAGAAAGCCGTCCGTGGCAGGAAGATGAGGCAGATTCTTGGACTTCCCGACAAGCTTTCGCAGAAGGCTCGCGTGGGCAAGAGGACGGAGGGGAGATGAGCGACCGTACCGCGTCTCCGATGTTCACGGAAGGTGACGAGTCGTCGGAGCTTCTTGTCTCCTGGTGGCAAGCTCTCGACCAGGATCGAGGAAAACGGGCGAATCTCAGACGCGCCGCCGGTCCGTCCGAGGTCGCCTTCGAGCCGTCTTTCCACAATCTGCTGACGCGGTTGCGCGCGCACAGATACGCCGTGGGCGGAGAGGGGACGGTGGCGCTCGCCGCGGTCGCTGGGCTGGCGGCTCATGTGAAATCCCACGTCGGCGGAGCCTCGATCGCCCGGCAGATGGCCACGCCGAAATCGCCGGGGGCCAGCGCTCCAGTCAGCGGCCTCCGGTTTCGCCGGCTTCTCGCCGTCTCGGACCGAGACGCGCTCTACCCGCTTCTGGTCCGGCTCGTGCGCCTGCTCGATGGGCGCGTCAACATCGTGAGCCTGGCGAACTCGGCTTTCTGGTGGAACGAGAGAACCAAGAGAGAGTGGGCCTACGACTACTACGCAACTTCGCCCTCGGAATTGTAGGAGAGAACAACGCACATGAGCACGTTCATCCAGCTCCACTTGCTGACAAGCTATCCGCCGGCCAATCTCAACCGCGACGATCTCGGGCGCCCAAAGACCGCGGTCATGGGCGGGGTGCAGCGGCTTCGCATTTCTTCCCAAAGCCTCAAGCGAGCCTGGAGAACCTCGGATACGGTCGAGCAGGCGTTGTCGGGTCGCTTGGGCATTCGCACGAAACGACTCGGCGTCTACGTATTCCGTGCCCTGCAAACCGGCGAGGATCTGTCGGCCCTGGTCCGCGCCCCCCTTCCCCCGCTGGTGCGGGTATCTGCTGATTCAGGCGGGCTCCCCGAAACCGAAGCCAGAGACCTAGCGTGGTCCGTCGCCTCAGCCTTCGTCGATAAGCCGCGGAAGGAGTCGGACGAGGCGGACGACGATGAGGGCGAAGATGGTGAAGAGGAGCAGGAGAAGGCGAAGGCGAAGAAGGGAAGAAGCGGAGGCAAGAAGAAGGAGCCCAAAAGCAACGTGGACAGGAGGACGCTAGAAAGCGAACAGCTCGTCTTCTGCTCGAACTCGGAGATTCAGGCTATCGGCGACATGGTGAAGGAGGTCCTCAAGGATCGAAAGTTCCCGGATGAGGAGGCCGTGCGGGGGCTCGTTAGGGACAGGCACACGGACGCAGATCTAGCGATGTTCGGGCGAATGCTGGCTGCGGCCCCCGCCAAGAGCGTTGACGCGGCAGTGCAGGTCGCGCACGCGATCTCGGTGCACAGGGTGGCCGTGGAGGACGACTACTTCACGGCGGTGGACGATCTCAACCGAGGCAAAGAAGACATGGGCGCGGGCCACATCGGCGAGACCGAGTTCGCCGCGGGGCTCTTCTACCTGTACGTCTGCATCGATCGCGACTTGCTGTGCCGGAACCTCCAAGACGACGAGGCCCTCACGACGAAGACCCTCTGCGCTCTGACGGAGGCCGCGGCGACCGTGGCGCCTACCGGGAAACAGAACAGCTTCGCTTCGCGAGCGTACGCCTCGTACATCGTGGCAGAGAAAGGCACGCGTCAGCCTCGGTCTCTATCCGTTGCGTTCCTGAAGCCGGTCTCCGGCCAGGACATGCTGACCGGTGCGATCGTCGCGCTGGAGGAGACCCGAGCGAACATGGACAAGGTCTACGGCCCGTTGAGCGATGTATCCCCCTGCGTTGTGAACGCGGCGAAAGGTGAGGGGGGCCTCGCAGGCCTTCTGAAGTTCGTTAGCGAGCCACTGCCCGAGAAGAAGGACGCGCGATGAGGGACTACCTCATTTTCCGACTCTACGGGCCCATGGCCTCGTGGGGCGACATCGCCGTGGGCGAGGTTCGGCCGAGCTACACCCATCCGTCCAAGTCCGCAGTCCTCGGCATGGTCGCGGCTGCACTCCGAATCGACAGGGACCAGGAGGAGAAGCATCGTCAGCTCGCCGCCGGGTACGGCTTTGCGGTGCGGGTAGACAGCATGGGCGTGCCGTTGGTCGACTACCACACGGCGCAGGTGCCGCCGTCCGGAAGCGGTCGCAACCGCCGGTCCTTTGCCACTCGACGAGAGGAGCTTTGCACGCTTCCCCGGGATGCGCTGAAGACGATCCTCTCGCGCCGCGACTACCGGATGGACGCGCTCGCCGCCGTGGCCCTCTGGGCCCGCGCAGCCCCGCCGCCCTACTCCTTTGAGGAAATCCGGAGCGCCCTCGAGCGTCCCGGGTACGTCCTTTATCTCGGGCGCAAGTCGTGTCCCCTGGCCCTTCCCTTAGAGGGCCAGTTGGTGACTGCCGCCTCTATCGGGGAAGCCTTCGTGGCTGCACGGTTTGCCGAACTCGAGGCGCTGCGGCATCTGACGATCTCCGGGCCGCCCGGCCTCTACTGGGAGGACGGTGCGGAAGCTGGGCTCGCCGCCCACCACACGTTCGAGCGAAGGGACGTCCCGCTTTCACGCCGGAGGTGGCAGTTCGACACCCGCCGCGAGCACCATGCTCCAATGAGCGAGCAGAAGTAGGCGATGTTTTTCAGCCGAATCGCCATTCACGAAGACGCCGAAAGCTCCCGCCGGTTCTGGAGCGTTTTCCGAAGCCCGTACAGCGTGCACCAGGCCATCTGGAGTCTGTTCGGGGATCGCCCGGACCGGGAACGGGACTTCCTGTACCACGTGAAGGAAACCAGCGGGCCGCCTGTGGTGTACGCCCTCTCGGCGCGAGAGCCGTCGAATACGGACGAATTGTGGCGCGTGCAGGCAGTCGACTTCGCTCCCAAGCTGCACGAGGGGATGCGGCTCGGCTTCTTTCTTCGGGCAAACCCGGTGAGGACGCGGGAGGGGAGGCGCCACGACGTGATCATGGAGGAGAAGCAACGACTGAAGGCGCGCGGTGTGCCCCGGGCGGAGTGGCCACTCGAAGCCGAGCTCGTTCACGAAGCCGGGGCGACCTGGCTCGCAGCACGCTCGGAGAAGGCAGGGTTCCGGATTCATGCCGTCCGCGCGGACGCCTACCGACAGCACGACTTCTCGAAACAAGGGGACGGCCGTCGCGTACGCTTCAGCACCGTCGACTTCACCGGGCTACTGGAGATCCTCGATCCGACCTGTTTCTTCAGGGAGGCCCTCTGCCGGGGCATCGGCCACGCAAAAGGCTTCGGCTGCGGCATGATCCTCATCCGAAGACCTTGAGGACGTTCTGCCCGCCGGAGGCATTCGGGCCAGCGCCTCTTCTCGTACGGAGGCCCCCATGCTTCCGCCCCTGAAGCCTATCCCAATAAAGGACCGGGTGTCGGTCATCTTCGTCGAGAAGGGCCAGGTCGATGTGCTCGACGGCGCCTTCGTCGTCGTGGACAAGAATGGCGTGCGGACGCACATCCCGGTGGGCGGGGTGGCATGCCTGATGCTGGAGCCGGGCACTCGCGTGTCGCATGCGGCCGTCGTGCTGGCGGCCCGCGTGGGCTGTCTCCTCGTGTGGGTCGGGGACGGGGGAGTGCGGCTCTACGCGTCGGGCCAGCCCGGCGGCGCGAGGGCGGACAGGCTTCTATGGCAGGCGAGCCTCGCCCTCGACGACGCAGCCCGGCTGAAGGTCGTTCGCAAAATGTACACCCTCCGGTTCAAGGAGGAGCCACCGGAGAAACGCAGCGTCGAGCAGCTTCGAGGAATCGAGGGCGCACGCGTCCGCAAGATCTACGAGCTGATCGCGCGTCAGTACCGGGTCGAGTGGAAGCACCGGAACTACGACTACACGGAGTGGGAGAGCGGGGACATTCCGAATCGATGCCTCAGCGCGGCGACCGCCTGCCTCTACGGAGTGACGGAAGCGGCGATCCTCGCGGCCGGCTACGCGCCTGCGGTTGGCTTCATCCACACGGGCAAGCCCCAGTCCTTCGTTTACGACATCGCCGACATCGTCAAGTTCGACACGGTGGTTCCGGTCGCCTTCCGCATCGCCGCGACCAAGCCAGACGATCCTGAAAGAGCCGTCCGCATCGCGTGTCGCGATGCGTTCCGGCAAGGTCGGATTCTGCACAGGATCATCCCGACGATCGAAGAGGTCCTGGCCGCCGGAGAGCTGCCGCTGCCCAGGCCGCCGGATGAGTCCGTTGCCCCTGCGATCCCCAACAAGGAGCAACTCGGCGATGCTGGTCATCGTGGTTGAGAACGCCCCGCCGCGCCTGCGGGGCCGCCTGGCCGTATGGCTCCTCGAGGTACGAGCGGGCGTTTACGTCGGGCAGTACGGCCGACGAATTCGAGAGATGCTGTGGCAGCAAGTCTCCCAAGGCATCGAGCAGGGCAATGCCGTCATGGCTTGGAATACGAGCACGGAGAACGGCTTCGACTTCATGACCCTGGGCGAAAACCGGCGAATCCCTGTAGAGCTGGATGGGATAAAGCTCGTCTGCTTTCTGCCGGAAGAAGAACGGGAAAGAACGGAACGGAGCGACAAAGGAGCAGCTCCGGATGCGAGCCCTACCATCGGTACGCCCGGACGAGATGAAATAGACCAATGATCTTCGGGGGATAGAATTGGTGTGTTCCCCACGTGCGTGGGGATGAACCGGTGAGGTAGGCGTCCCGGAGATCCCACGCGAAGTGTTCCCCACGTGCGTGGGGATGAACCGGACCGGTAGGCCCCGAGCGCGGCCGTAACCGAGTGTTCCCCACGTGCGTGCGCAGGAACCGCGCGAGGGCCATCTGCGCCCGCAGCTTCTTCTGTGTTCCCCACGTGCGTGGGGATGAACCGTAGTCGCGGACCTCCCTCGCAAGGCTGATCTGGTGTTCCCCA
>OBEQ010445581.1_pt1 | contig 21387 bp, 18 predicted proteins | sample 1670901 | NCBI WGS metagenome assembly OBEQ01 (sample SAMEA104232315, study PRJEB22302) | groundwater metagenome | biome: forest; feature: aquifer; material: groundwater | place: USA | collected 2011-08-07 | depth 5.4 m
CCCGGGGGCCCAGCCCCCCCCCGGCCCCTCGGGCGCCACAGCCGCCATGGGTGCACCGTCGGGCTCGGGCGCCGCGCGAGCAGCGTTCTCGAGCGAGGCCGCGGCTCGGGCGGGCGTGGCCCGCTCGCGCACCCGCGCGCCCCCAACCACCCCCCCCAGCGAGGGCGCCCCCGCCGGCACGCGCGTCGCGACCGCGGACGGCACGCTGCTCGGCACCGCGCCCGGCACGCTTCGAGTATCCCGCAGCAGCACGGCGCTCGAGCTTCGTCTCGAACACGAGGGCTACCAGGCGCTGCTCGAGAAGGTGGTTCCGAGTGGCGATCGCGCCCTGCGCGTCAGCATGAAGCGGAACCGCACCGGAAAGCCCAAGGCGGGCAAGTCGCCCCGGGCCGGCGACGAGATCGGCGACTTCTGACACCGGGCGCGGGCGGGTGCCAGCCCGTCGGCCAGGGAGAAACCATGCAGATGCGGACGCGGTGGCGGGTAGGTGTGGTGGTCGTCGTCTGCGCACTGGGTGCAGCGAGCGGCCGCGCGGGCGTGCGCGCGGCCTCGGCCGCCGAGAAGGATGGCGCCGACGAGGCGCGCGAGCAGCAGGCGCGCCAGTACTTCGAGGTCGGCAAGCAGGCGGCGCAGAAGGGCCAGTACAACGTCGCCATCGTCGCCTTCGAGGAGGCCTACCGGCTCGCGCCCCGCACGTCGGTGGTCTTTGCGCTCGCCTATTCCTACCGGCAGCAATGGGTGATCGATCGCGCGCCCGCCAAGCTCAAGCGTGCCGTCGGGCTGTTCCGCGAGTACCTCGATCTCCCCGGCAACGACAAGAAGGCCAAGGCGGTGGAGTACCTGGGCGAGCTCGAGCCGGAGCTCGCCCACATCGAGGCCGAGCAAGCCCGGGCGGGCAAGGGACCCGTGGTCGAGGCCCAGCTGGCGCACCGGACCACCCTCATCGTGTCGACGCGTGTCGACGGGGCGACCATCGCCTTCGATGGCGGCGCGGCCGCTGACGCGCCCGCGGTGGTGGTGACCACGGCCGGCAAGCACCACGTGCTGGTGCGCGCCGGCGGCTACCGCAGCGAGGAGCGAGACGTGATCGCCATCGAGGACCAGACGGTCAGCGTCGACGTTCCGCTGGCCGAGCTGCCCGCGCAGCTGTCGGTGAGCAGCGACGAGGATGCCCATGTAGCCATCGACGGCCGCGTGCTCGGCCGCGCCGGTCAGGCGCTCGAGCTGCCGCCCGGCCGTCACCGGGTCACGGTCGCCCGTCGCGGTCGCTACGCCTGGGAGCGCGACCTGGTCTTGCCGCGCGGCGGCCAGCTGCACGTCGACGCGCCGCTCGAGACGACCACGCAGCGGCGACTGGCGTTGTGGTTCGCCGGCGGCGCGGCCGGCCTGCTGGTCGCTGGCGGCGTCAGCGCCAGTGTGGCCCTGTCCGCGCAGAGCGACGCGCGCGCGGCCGGCGATCGCCTGGACGCGGGTGAGTCGCTCACGCCGGCACAACGCGACGACTACAACGCTGCGCTCGATCGTCGCGACGGCTGGCGCACCGGCTCACTGGTGCTGTTCGGCGGTGCGCTCGCGGCGGCGGCCACCAGCGCCGTGCTCTACTTCGTCGACACGCCGCGCGTGGAAGAGCGCCACACCGGCGCCTCCTTCGCCCCGGTCGGCGGCGGCGGGCTGCTCTCCTGGACGGGGAGCTTCTGATGCGCGTCGGTGGCCTGGGTGCGCTGCTGCTCCTGTGCGTCGCGAGCGCCGCCTGCGCCGACCTGAACCACCTGCGCACGGGCGAGTGCGGCAATGGCGTGCTCGAGGCGGGCGAGGACTGCGACCTCGCCGCGGGCGCGCCCGGCGCCGATGCCTGCCAGTCCTGCCGGCGCATCTGCAGCGCGCCTGCCGACTGTCCCGACGGCTGGGGCTGCGGCAGCGACCGGCGCTGTCGCCACGCCACCGGCCGCTTCGTCGAGCGCGGCCTCGGCTTTGCCGAGGACGTCACCGAGATGCGCGTCGCCGACATGAATGGCGACGGCGTGCGCGACCTGTTCGGCTACGGCCCCTCGCGCATGTGGCTCTACCTGGGCGAGCCGGGCGGGCGCTTCGGCGCGGTCAGCCGGCTGCCCAGCTTCCTCGAGTTCGGCGCGCCGGTGTTCGCCTACCTCGACGACGACGGTCTCGACGACGTCATCGTGGGCGGTCCGCGCTCGCTCATGATCGTGCGCGGCGGTGGCGCGAGTGGCTACACCCCGGTGCCCCAGCCTTCGTTCGCCATCGACATGCCGCAGCTCTTGACCATGCCCTTGCGCACCCCCGCCTCGGCGCCCTTCGCCAGCCTGCTGGTCGCGGGCACCCAGGACGGCGTGCTCGGTTTCCAGGTGCAGAACCTGACCACGCCACCCAGCTCCTTGCTGCTGCGCGCCGCGCCCGCGCACGGCCTGGCCGGGGCGGTCTGGCGTACCGTCGATCTCGACCGCGACGGTGACGACGAGCTGCTGCTCGGCTTCGCCGGCGACCCCTTGGTGATCGTCATCGGTACCGCGCCCGAGGCCGCGGGCGTCGCCGGGCCGGTGCTGGTCGCCGAGCTCAACCTGCCCGCGGCGCTCGCGGGCGAGCTCATGGCCGCCGACGTCGATGGTGACGGGCGGCTCGACGTCCTCGCCGACAGCGCGGGCGCGGGCTTCGCGGTGTTCCGGCGCGCCAGCGGCCTGAGCTTTGCCGCGCCCACGCTCGACCTGCGCCTGGGCGACGAGGCGTTGCTGGCGGCGGGCGATCTGAACGGAGACGGCGTGACCGACTACGTGGGCGCGAGCGGCATCTTCGTGGCCCCCGCCGGCGAGGTCGCCTTCGGCTCGCTGGCCTGGCGGGGCGCCGCGATCGCCGACTTCAACCATGACGGCATTGCCGATGTGGCCGCGCGCACCGACGGCGGTCTGGAGGTCATGCTCGGCGGCGCGGCGGGACTCTACACGCGCTGGAGCGTCTCGCTCGACGGTGTGCCGGGCGCGCTCGCGTTCGGCGACTTCGACGGCGACCGCTACCTCGACCTGGTCGTCGCGGTCGAGCGCTTCGGCGCCGGCGGCGCGGCCGCGGAGCGCGAGGAGCTGGTCATGCTGTTCGGCCGGCCCGACGGTGCGCCCGTGCCAGGCGCGTCGCTGGGCGGGTTCGATCACATCGAAGTGCTCGCGCCCAATCACTTCGTCATCCCCGGCAGCTCGCTGTCGATCGACGACGCCGCCGATCTGATGGTGCAGTCGACGCGCGCCGGCGCGCCGGCGCGCCACGAGCTCAGCGTCTTCATCGGCACCTCCGAGCGCCTGCCCGTGGCGCCGCTCGATACCACCTTCGACCCGGGCGCGTTCGCGGTCGGCCGCCTCAGCCCCGGGCACGACACGCACGTCGATGTGCTGGTGCTGCCGCAGCAGGGCGGCGCGAACGCCGCGCTGGTCCACGGCCGGGGCGAGGGTCGCCTGCGCACCGAGGACCTGCGCCAGGTGCCCATGGGTCCAGCCCGGCACTGGGGTTGCGACAGCCACGCCGCCCGTCCCATCGCCTGGGGCGATCTCGATGGCGATGGCGCCGACGAGCTGGTCGGCGGCGTCTGTGCCGACGCGGGCACACCCGCCCAGCTGCAGGTCTGTCGTCTCGCCGGCAGCGATGACGTCCCGAGCATGCAGTGTGCCGCCGCGCTGCCCGCGCCGACCGGCTGGACCTCGTCGCCGCGCCGGATCGCCCTGCTCGACGTCGACGGTGACGGCGACCTGGACGCGGTGGCGCTCTTCGCTGTCGGCGGGCACGAGCCGCCCGCCCTGCTGGCCTCGGGCATCGCCGTGTACTGGAACCAGGCGGGCGTGCTCGACCCGGCACCGTCGGTGCTCGCGGCCAGCGACGCCAGCGGCGTGCTGGGCGACTTCACGCTGCTCGACGTCGAAGGCGACGGCACGAGTGAGCTGGTCGTCGACACGCCGGCGGGGCAGCGCGTGGTCAGGCTGAGCGGCGAGCGCGCCCTCGGGCTCGACGTCGCCGCGCCGCCGCTGGTGCCCGCGAGCGGCGTGCCGCGCGTGGGCGATCTGGACGGCGACGGCGTCGACGATCTCGTCGTCGGCGGCGCGACCATTCGGGTGTTCCACGCGGTGGCGCATGACGAGTGACGCGCGAACAGGCAATGGCGCGCGCAGCACGCCGGTGAGCGGCGGGCCGCGACGCATCTCGAGGGAACCATGATGAACGATGTGGAGTTGGTGAGGAGGGTGCCAGTCTTCGCCGGGCTGGATGACGCCGACCTGGCGAGGGTGGCGCAGGTGTGCGAGAAGCGCAGCTTCGAGGCCGACCAGATCATGGTCGAGGAAGGCCTGCGCGGCGACGGCTTCTTCGTCATCGAGGCGGGCGAAGCCGACGTGGTCAAGGCCACGCGCGGCGGCCGACAGCACGCCATTGCCAGGCTGCGCCCGGGCGATCACTTCGGCGAGATGAGCGTGATCGCCGACCGGCCCACGTCGGCCTCGGTGCGTGCCGATGCCGCGGTGCGCTGCCTGTTCATCCCGCGCGATCGCTTTCTCCGTCTGCTCGACGAGCACCCGACGGTGGGCAAGCAGGTGCTGTGGTGGGTCGCCCGCACCATGGCCAAGCGGCTCGTCGACGCCGATCGACGCTACGCACGCGCGCTGCACGTGCGTGAGCGCGGCGCCGCCATCCGTCATCTCACCAGCCTGTTCTGGATGCAGACCGTGATCGCCTGCTCGTATGCGTGGGTATGGCTGAGACGCAAGCTGCGCCTGGGCCACTCGCCCGAGAAGCTGGCGCACATCCATCGCCAGAATGCCCGGCGCTTCAAGCACGTTGCCTGTCAGCTCAAGGGTGCCAATGTCAAGCTGGGCCAGCTTGCCAGTCTGCAGGCGCAATACCTGCCTGCCGAGGTGGTCGACGAGCTGCGCAGCATGCGTGACAAGGTCAAGGCCACCGAGTACCCGCTCATCGCGGGCATGATTGCCCACGAGTTCGGCGTGGGCCCACTCGAGGTCTTCGCCGAGTTCAAGAAGGTACCCCTGGCCGTGGCCTCCATGGGCCAGGTGCACGAGGCCAGGCTGCCCGGCGGTGAGAAGGTGGCGGTCAAGGTGCTGCATCCCGGCCTGGAGCGCAGCGTCGAGATCGACCTGTGGCTGATGCGCCGGTTGCTCGGCCTGGTGTCGCGCTTCGTGCGCAAGGTCGACCTCATGGAGCTGTACAAGCAGGCGGAGGAGCCGCTGCGCAGGGAGCTCGATCTGCTGCAAGAAGGCCAGGCCACCGAGGAGATCGGTCGGGAGCTCGCGGCCATCGGGGTGCGCGTGCCGCGCGTGTACTGGCGCCATTCGACCCAGCACGTGCTGACCCTCGAGTTCATCGAGGGTTGCAAGCTCGACGACCTGGCGCAGATGCGTGCCTGGGGCGTCGATCGCAAGAAGCTCATGCAGAGCTACCTGGCCGCGTTCCTGCGCCAGTCACTCGAAGGCGGCTACTTCCATTGCGACCCGCACCCGGCCAATGCCTTCTGCACGCCCCAGGGCGAGCTGGTGCTGCTCGACTTCGGCATGGTCAAGCGCCTGCCCGAGACGGTGCGTGGCGGCCTGCTCAAGGAAGTCCTGGGCAGCTTCTTCAACAACCCCAAGCTCTATGCCGACGGCATCATCGAGCGCGGCGTGGTCCACGAGTCGGAGCGCGCCACGCTCGAGCGCTTCGCCGCCGACGTCTTCAGCGATCCGAACATGCGCAGCGCCATCTTCGACCACGATGTCAAGCGCGACGGCGACATGAAGCAGCTCTCGGGCAAGATGGGTGACCTGCTGAGCAAGCTCAAGACCTTCCGCACGCCCCAGGACCAGCTGATGTTCCTGCGCGCCCTCGGCATCGTCATCGACGTGTGCCGCGAGGTCTACCCCGAGGAGTCGACCAGCCAGCTGGTGCTGCCCATCGCGATGCCCATCTTCACGCGCTTCATGCAGGAGCAGCCGCAGTACGCGCAGCTGATGTTCGCAGCACCGGCGCTGGCCGCGAGCCGGCCCGCCGCCGAGGCGTCTGCCTGACCATGGAATCTTTGCATGGCTGCAAGCACGTGAACGGACCTACCCTGTCGAGAGAGAGGTGACCCGTGTCGATCAAGAAACTCCTCGTTGCCCACGATCTCACCCGCGCCTCCGAGCCGGCGCTCGCCCTGTCGCTGCGCCTGGCCCGGCAGCTGGGCGCGACGCTCGTCGTGCTGCATGTGTTCCCGCCCGAGCAAGAGCGCTCCAACCTGTTCGGCATCTACTCCGTCGAGGAGATGGAGCAGCAGACCGGCTTCGCGCGGCGCGAGCAGGCCGCCGCCAGCAAGATCTTGCGCGACAAGCTCGAGCAGCTGAACCCACCCGGCGGCGACGCGGTCGTGTGCGAGATCATCTTGCGCCACGGCAAGGCCGTCGACGTGGTGAACGAGGTGGCCAGCTCCACGGGTACGCAGCTCATCGTCGTGGGCACGAATTCGCGCCGCGGCCTCGAGCAGCTCGTGCTCGGCTCGGTCTCGGCGAACATCATCAGGACCGCGCCCTGCCCGGTGGTGGTGGCGCGCCCGGCCGACGCGAACGACTGAGCCCGGTTACTCGGCCAGGCCGAAGCAGTTGGTCGAAGGCCCCACGTCCAGACGATTGAACTGCACGTTTCCCGGCGAGGACTCTGATTTCCACGTCCCGCCGCCCAGCGCGACGCGCGCGTTCTGGAAGGGGAAGGGCGCGGGAGCCTGCTCGCGCACGGTCCAGCTCGTGCCATCGGAAGAGGTCAGGAACAGGACCTGCCCGCCGCTCTCTTCGATCGCCCAGTAGCGGTGGGTGGTGGCGCTGAAGGTGAGCGAGCGGCGCGACAGCCGGTTGTAGGTGGCGTCGTAGGTGTCCATGTAGAGCACGCCGGCCTCGAGCACGAAGGTGGCCTGGTTGTCGTAGTTCGTGCCGTTCTGCACCTTGAAGAAGGCGTTGGCGGCGCTGGCCGAATTGGGTGCGACCGCGATCTCGACGTCGATGTGCTGGCCGCGACCTTCGGTGTTGGTGCGGTACACGTAGCCGGCGTAGTGCGAGCCGGGGGTGTTGGGAACCAGCGCGACGACGAGCCGCCCGGTGACCTCGCTGACCGTCGTCGGCAGCTCGTTGAACGGCTCCCAGAACGGTGCGACGGCCGTGGTCGCGAAGTCGTCAGCGATGTGGCCGAGGAGGCAGACGGGCATCGCATCGGGAGGCGGGGCCGCGTCGGGCGGGGGCGACGCATCGGGAGTGCCAGGCGGGGCGTCAGGATCGCCGGGGCGCGCATCCGCCGTCGGCGTCGAAGCGTCGCTCATCGGCGTCGAGGCGTCGTCGGGAACGACCGCATTCGGCTGGCAGTAGTCCAGCACACAGGTCTGGTCTGCCGGACAGCTCCCGCCGCCTCCACAATAGTAGTGAGTGTCGTCGAAACTGACTTCGAGGCGGCAGCCGGCCCAAAGCAACGCTACCAGCCACCAGCGACTTCGCATGAAACGTCAGAATAACAGAAAGGACGATCACCCTGACTCGTCATTCCCAGGTGGCCATTCTACCTACAATGGGTCGTTGAGCACACATGCGCCGCAGGCGCGCGACGAGCCCGCCGTCACCGTCGCGCGACGGCGAGGCTCGTCACCCACGAGCTACTTGCCGCCGTCGAACTTGAACGACACCTTGAGCTTGGTCCGGTAGGCCTTCACCTTGCCGTTCTCGATCTGCACGTCCTGCGCTACGACCTCGGCGATGCGCAGATCGCGCAAGGTCTTGGCGGCGCGCTCGATCGCCACCTGCGCCGCACGCTCGAATGACTCGCTGCTCGACCCGATGATCTCGATGACCTTGTAGACGCTGTCAGCCATGTGCAGCCTCCTTTTCCCGGCGTCACCTTATCACTCACGGCGCGCGACGGGTGCTCGGTGCTCGGCGGGCCGGGCAACCCTGGTTTGCCTCACGACGGTCCCAATCGTGTGGCCCGACGTGCACTGCTCGCTTCGATCGTCGTGCACGCGGCGGTGGCCGCGGCGCTGGCGAGTGTGAAGACGCCGAGCTTCGACGCGTCGTCGCCGTCTCTGGCAGCGCTGGCCATGGAGATCAGCTTGGTGGAGGCTCCGGCCCCCGCCGCCGCGCCACCCGTGCCGTCACGGCCGGAGTCGACGTCGCGCCGCCCGGCGTCGCGTGCAAGCCGCCCCGCCGCCGAGACCCGCGACGCGAAGCCTGCCACGCCGTCTCTCGGACCGTCTGCCGAACGGTTTGCCGATCCTGAGCAGGGGCAGTGGCTCAGCATTCGCGCGCCACGTCGCGCCGGCTCCGACGTGCCAGCGCTGCGTCCGGAGTCGCTCGTGCCCATGCTTGCGCCGCTCGCGGCGGAAGGCACGCCGACCAGGCCGGATCTGCTGTCTGACTCCGGGGCCGGCCACGCGTCGGGTCGTGCCGGCCATGGCCGCGACGGAGACGTCACATCCGACTGGGTGCCCGACGGCCACGGTGGGTTCGCGGTCGAGCGTACTGGATTCGTCGCCGCCATCGACCGTGACGGGCACGTGCACATTCACGACCGGCCCTCGATCGAGGCCGAGATCGCGCTGCCGTGCGTGCCTTGCCTCGGTCATTCGCTGGCCGAGACGCTCGTCGACTGGTCCAGGGACCCGTATGCGTACACGCGCGGGCTCGACCGTCGACAGGAGGGGGCGGAGAACCAGGCTTTGACTCCGGGTAGACCGATGCTGCGCAGCTTCGGGCGCGAGCCGGCCGGCGGGCCCAGCAAGCCAGAAGACAAGGGAGTCTATGTGCCATTGATCACGGGCCAGTTCGACGTCACCGATGCCGTGATGCGCGCGCACGGCGAGGATCCATACCGCCATGCCAAGCAGAAGTTCATCGAAGAGACCGCCGACGTGCGCGAGGGCATGGCCAGCATCGACGGATCACGCGTGCGCCAGGAGTCGCTGTCCGCGCTGCCGCGGCGACTGGTCGCACTCTGGCAGCGCGCCGACCTGCCCGCCGTCGAGCGTCGTCGGGTCCTGTTCCTGCTCTGGGACGAGTGCGCCGAGGAAGGCGAGCCCGCCGTCGTTCACGCCGCCGCACGCGCGCGTGCTGCCATCGTCAGCTTCGTACGCCTGAACCTGCCGCGCGGGCATGCCGACGCCTACGACGACTCCGAGCTGGAAGCGCTCAACCGCGGGCGCAGCTCGCGCATGCCGTTCCAGCCCTACGTCGACGGTGGTGACAGCATCGCTGACGAGTAGTCGGATGCCGGCGCATTCGATGCGATGCCATCGATGCATGCGAAAGCGCATGTTCGTGCACTACGCGCTCGATTCCTTTTCTGCTACACGTGTCCTCCAGATCGGAGGGACACGATGATCAAGCTCGCGGTCGTCTCGATGTTCGCCCTGGCGTTAGCTGCACTCGCACCTGGTTGTGCGGTCGACCCCGATGAGGGCGTGGATGGTGTGACCTTCTCGGTGGAGGATCCCGGCCGGCCCGACCGGCCCGATCGTCCGGATCGGCCCGACCGGGACGATCGAGCCTGCTTCAACCAGGCATTCAATGCCTGCGTCGCACAGGGCGGCGACGATGAAACATGCACCACCAGCGCCACGAACCACTGCACGCGGCCCAACCCGCGTCCGAACGATCCGCGCTAGCCCTTCGCTTCGCTCGCCATCCTGAAAGCTGCCCGCTAGAAGCCTAGAGTGTGTTTCCCAGCGTGCTCCGGTGTCTTCGGGAGTCCTCGACTGCGCTCGGTCGCTCCGCAGCGCTGCTCCGCCGAGCCGATTTTCCCAATGGTTTGTCGTGACGAGCTCTCGGCACGCTGCGTGCTAGGCGTCGGCGCGGAGGATTCCCCATGATGCATTCGCTGAAGAGACTCATCGCCGTCGTCCCTGTGCTCCTCGTCACCGGCCTGGCCGCGTGCAGCGACCCCAGCGGCCTCGCCGGAGACGACCGCAAGCTCAACACCCTGACCCCCGCCGATCTCATGCAGATCTGCGCCCAGGAGCAGAAGTCGCTGTCGCAGGACGACCTGAAGGCGCTGGCGCGCTACGAATGTCTGTTCGAGGCGGCACTTGCGGGCAGCTGCGTCGACGCGAAGATCGACCAGTGCGTGAAGGACACCGTGGCCAGATTCCCGACCGACGGAAGTGGCTGCGACAACGTCATCGACAAGGACCACTGCGACATCACCGTGGCCGAGCTCGACGCGTGTCGGCAGGACAGCACTGACGTGCTGGTCAACGCGGCGAAGAACCTCAAGTGCGCCGACAACGACAACAACAGCCACGGCCCCGCCCTGACCGATCCGGACTCGTGCAAGGTCGTCCGCACCAAGTGCCCGAGCGCGGCAAGCCGGTAGTCAGCCTGGCCACGCCATCCCACCGCCCCACCTGTTGACCGCGGGCGGTGCCGGCTACAAGCTCGTGCCCGGATAGCCAGAAACCGAGGGGAACATGAGCCTGCTGAAAGCATTCGTGGCGACGCACGTGGCGCTGTTTCGCGTCACCCGGGGACGGATCGGCTCGTCGATGCGGGGTGGCAAGATTCTGCTGCTCACCACCACCGGCAACAAGTCGGGCAAGCCGCGCACCGTCCCGGTGATGCAGTTCGACGACCAGGGGCGACGTTTCGTGATCGGCTCCTTCAACGGCGCTCCCAAGGACCCGGCGTGGATCAACAACCTGCGCAAGACGCCGCGGGTGGGCGTGGAGATTCGCGGCGCCAGCTACGATGCGCAGACCAAGCTGCTCGCCGGCGATGAGCGCGCGCGCGTGTGGAAGAAGGTGGTCGACGTGGCCCCCGGCTTCGCCAAGTACGAGAAGAAGGCGCAGGGTCGCGAGATCCCCATCGTCGAGCTCATCCCGGTCTGATCCGTCAGTCCAGATTTGCCCGGGGCGCGCTCTCTCGGGTGGCGAGCGTCGCTTCCACCATGCGCTCGAAGAACGCCTCGAGCTGCGCCTGCACCGCAGGCGATTCGAGGATGCCCAGTGCGCGCGCGATCGCCTCGAACGTGGCGAGCCCGCCTTGCTTGGGCTCGCGGCGCAGCCGGTAGCGCGTCGGTGGGCCCGCCGGCAACGTGACGCGTTCGGCCTCTTCGAGGCCCGGGATCCGGCGCAGCGCCTTGCTGGCCTGGCGCCAGCTACCGTCGGGGACGATGAGCGTGATGGGGCGGTCATCCGCCCGCTCGAGGGCCTCGCTCAGGCACACGGCATCTTCCGCAGGGAAGAGCGCCAGGACGCGGCGCCCGCCGTCGTGCAGGTCGTGGAGATCCACTGGCTGGTCGCGGTGGCCGTACACGCTCAGTGCGCTGTTGGTGAGCGCTCGCAGTGCCAGCGGAGCGGTCGCGGTGGGCTTCGCCAGCTCGCGCCGATGCATGACGATCACGATCCTGGTGGCGAGTGTCAGGCGCGGGGCAGCGGCGCAGATGCACCGGTCCAGGTGCATGCGGCAGTGCTCGCAGCGAACGGCCCGCTTGGATCGCGTTCCCATGGGTCAGCAGGCTCTTAGCGCGGACGCGTCCATCGCACAAGCTAACCGCTGCCACATCCCACCCAATAGTGGGCAGGATCGTCGTCACCAACCCATGGTCGACGGCACGCACATCGAGCCGGCCGGGTGCCACTCGTGCTCGACGTCGCGCATGAGCAGAGCGGAGTCGAGCTCGACGCTGCCGGGCGGAAATCGGCCAGGATCGGCGAAGAAGCTGGAGTGAGCTTCGTCCACTGCAAGCGGCTCGATGTGCCAGCCGCGCGTGACCAGGCGCAGCCCGTCGAGGCGAGCGGGATCGTTGGTGGCCGAGTAGCCGAGAGAGCCCGCGGCAAAGAAGTCGGATGCGTCAGCGAGCGAGCCGAAGCACGACCGGGGCGGCAGGCTCGTCGCGGCGTGTGCGCGCAGGGCGATGCTCACCTGGCCGTCGCGCGAGCGCATCGACACCTGGATGCCGTGCTCGTCGTCGACGACGTTGAAATCGGCGCGCTGCTGCAGGCCGGGGAACAGTCGGCCGCCCATGAGATGGGTGCCGAGCGAGCTGGAGTCGCGGCGGGGGATGTAGACGCCTTCCCGGGGCGCGCCTTCGTCTCCGTCCCATTCCACGGCCACGCGGTGCGCCGCGTTGTCGCTGCTCAGGCCGAGCGCGGCGGGGACGGGGAAGGGCCGGAGTTGCTCCACCCGCACCAGACAGATCCCGGCCAGCGCGACGCCGCCGACCAGCTTGGGTCGAAACAGCGCCGGCAATTGCTGCTGCATCACCCGGGGCTCGACCCGGAAGTTGACCAGAATCCGACGACGAATCACCCCGCGAACGATGGGAGGCTTCATGCGTTCGTACGATTGCGACGGGCATGCCAGCGCTCGCCGTCGGGCAACCGGTCGAAATCACGCACGCGTCGGGCCTCGGCGCCGGCCGCTGTCCACCGCGTGTACAGGCCTCGTCAAGCTTCTGGACAACCTCGGCAAGGCTGATTGACCCGATGACCCGGTCCGCCGTGACCGTGATCACGCCCGGGCAACGGGTCCAGCCATAAGATGGGCAGGATGCGGCTCTGTTTCTGCACCGCGATGGCACTGTGGCTGGTCACGCTGGCTTCGACGGGGCATGCCGACCAGCTCGCGCCGCGCGCAGCGCCGCTTGCGGCGATCCGTCTGTGGCCCGGCCTGCGCGTGGTCATGCCGCCGCTCCACCTGGACGACGATCTGCCCGACGTCGAGCTGGTCCTCCACCCCGATCTGCTCGACGACTCCGACGTTCCCGTTCACGCTCGCGCCCCCGAACGTGTGCAGAGGTGGTACGGCCGCACGCTGCTCCTGGCCGACAGTGCAAGTATGGCCGTACTGCTCATGGGCGTGGGCAACCAGAATGGCAATGTGACCGGCGTCGGTCTGGTCGGCATGGCCCTGTCGGGACCGGTGGTGCACGCGCTGCACGGCCACTGGGAGCGCGGCGGGGTAGGGCTGCTGGTTCGCGTCGGCGGCACCCTGCTCGGGGGCTTCGTGGGTCGGGCGCTCGGGGGTGACACGACCGGGATCGCGGGCTCGATCACCGGCTACATGGGCGCCATGGCGTTCGACGGCCTGTACCTGTGCCGCGACTGGGTCCCGAGCGAAGAGGCCAGCGGGCCTGAGCTCGCTCCCGAAGTCTCACTCGCGGGTGCCGGAGCGACCCTCGGGCTGCACGGCCGCTTCTGATCAGGCGAGACGCGCGCGCAGCTCGACCAGGCCGCGATCAAGCTGCGCGTCGACGGCGGCAGTGTCGAGCCAGGTGTCGTAGTAGAAGCCGTGCCCGGCGGTCTCGCGGAAGTACGTCACCCGGCCGAGCGCGCGCGCGAGCTGGCGGCAGGCAAGCTTCTGCGTTTTCTCGGCGCGCGCCCTGTCGATCTCGAGCACCACCCGGGCCAGATCTTGCTCGAAGTAGACCCGTTGCACCGTGGCGTACGCGGGGTTCTCGACCAGCCGCCCGACCAGCGCCGCACGGCGCGCGGGCTGACCGGCGAGCCGCGCCAGCCGCGCACCCAGGCTGAGTCCCAGCGACGCCGGTGACCACAGGTTGTGGTTGCCCGTGAAGGGCACGAGGCCCAGGTAGTCCACGATCGACGCGGCGTCGGCATGGCGCTCGAGCGCGGTGAGGTACCAGGCAAGATCCGCAATCTCGAAGAGCACGGCCATCCTGGTGAGCGACAGCCGCTTGCCGAGCGAGGCCATGACCTTGCGCAGGTACGGTTGGAGCTCCTTCGCCGCGAAGAGCGCAGGCGCAGGCGCGGCGGGGGCGGCGGGCTTCTTCTTCGGCGAGACAGGCGGCATCTCCACCTCGGTTGCACTCGCCGCGCCAGCAGGAACGCGAAGGAATCCCGGCGCCTCTCCCGCGAGTGGCGTCCACATTCTCTACACCCCCACGCCGCGTCGTTGAAGGGTTCAACACCGGCGCGCCTCCGCTCACAACGCCCGCATCTCCGGTGATCACCCTACATCGGATCGATGTCCAATCCGGTACGGTCCCCGCATGCAAAGAACCTCGATGCGCGCGTCGACGCTGATCGTCTGTGGCCTCAGCGCCAGCGTGGCTCTGGGCTGTGCACCGTCGGGCGGTCACGCTGACCCCGACGGTGCGACGCCGCCACCCACGATCGATGCGTCGTCACCCGACGCGCCCTCGGGCGGCCCGCCGTACTCCGACTTCCCTGCGGCGCCCGTGCTCAACACCGGCGCACCTGCCGACGCGCCCATGCTGTTCGGTATGGGCGGTACAGCCACCGGCGGACCTTGCCTGATCGAGCCGGAGATCGGGACGCTGTTCCCCAACAACTGGCTGCGGCCTCGCTTCACCCTCGTCCCGGCGCCCGGGGAGAACCTGTTCGAGATTCGCCTGCACGTCGACTCACAGGTCAACGATCTCGTCATCTACAGCACGACGGTGCGCTGGACCATGGACGCTGACATCTGGCGCAACCTGTCGAAGCATATCGGCAATGACCCCATCGAGGTCACCGTGCGCGGCGCCACCTGGAACGGGACGCAGCTCACCGTGCCGCCCGCGATGGGCACGACCGGCACGATCCGGATTGCCCCGGTCGATGCCACCGGAGCGATCGTCTACTGGACGACCTCGGGCGGCACCGCGCTCAAGGGCTTCGTGGTCGGCAGCGAGGACGTACGCGAGGTGCTCCGGCCGGCGCAGACGTCGGCCTTGTGCATCGGCTGCCACAGCTCGACGCCCGACGGCAAGTTCGTGGGCTTCTCGGCCTCGGAGAGCGACTGGAGCGGCGAGCCGTCGCGCGTCGACATGCGCGCCGTCGACGGCACGGCCGCACAACCGCCCTTCCTCACCGCCACCGCGTCGGCGTTGCTGACCCGTCAGCGCCAGCAGGCGCCGGTGTTCTCGAAGGCGCACTGGTCGGCCGGTGACCGGGTGGCGCTCAACATGTTCGAGGTCAGCGGCGTGACCAACATCGCGTGGACCGATCTCGAGGCCACCTCCAACACGCAGGGCGTCGGCTGGGGGCTGCTGGCGCGTTCCGGCGACACGCGCAACGCCGCGGCGGCGAGCTGGTCGCACGACGGCAAGACCATCGCGTACGTGTCGACGACGGTGATCTCGAGCGGCGTGGCCAACTCCGCCGGGGACATCTACACGGTTCCCTACAACGACCGGCAGGGCGGCGCCGCGACCCCACTCCCGGGCGCGTCGAGCCCGGCATTCAACGAGTTCTACCCCAGCTGGTCGGCCGACGACGCGCTGCTCGCCTTCAGCCGCGTCCCCGACACCGGCAACAGCACCAGCGGCTGGACCTCGTACAACAACCCACAGTCGGAGGTCTTCGTCATCCCGCCCGCGGGTGGCCAGCCGCTGCGGCTCGCCGCGAACGATCCGCCCTTCTGCACCAGTCGCCCCAGCCCGGGCGTGACCAACAGCTGGCCCAAGTGGTCGCCCGGGGTGCAGGCGCGCGACGGCAAGACCTACTACTGGCTCACCTTCTCGTCGACGCGCGGTCCCGACAGCCTGCCGCAGATCTACGCGACCGCGGTGGTCGTCGATGGCTCCAACATCAGTACCTACCCCGCCATGTACCTGTGGAACCAGCCGGCCAACGAGGCCAACCACACTCCGGCCTGGGACAACTACCAGATCAACTGAGGTGCTGGCTCCCTCGTGCCGCACGTCTTGCGATGCAGCGGCATCGCGCCCGTCGATGACCGCACCTGACAGGCGGACCTGTCCATCTATAGATGTTAGGTTCGCTGCGCTGTGCGAACACGAATCGCGATTCAGGTGTTGGCGCTATGTGCAGGAGTCGTGACCACTTCTGGCTGTCGATTGGACGCCCCCATCGACACGGCCAATCTCACCTGTGACGACGGTCGTTGCCCCGACGGCTTCGCGTGCGTCGACGCGCACTGCTTGCCCGACGACGACGGGCCGGGCGCGCCGTGCAATCCCGTCAGCTTGATTGCCGACGACTTCGAGAGCCTCACTCGACAGCCACAATGGGCGGGTGCGTACCAGTTCAACGGTGCGTCGGCCGAACAGCTGAATGGGCGCCTGCGCGTGACGCTGCCCGCGGCCGGAAATGGTCCGGCGTATGCCGGCTACGCGACCAAGCGCTATTACGATCTGCGCGGCCGGCGCATCTTCGTCGAGGTGGCCAGGATGGTCGATACCGCCAGCCACGCGCAGGCGCTGCTGCAGATCATCCGCACCGATGGAGTCAGCGGTGAAAATGCCGGCTTCGAGCAGCAGAACGGTACGCTGACCATGTTCACCCACGCCGGTGGGCGCGAGGTCAAGGCATCGGTGCCCTACGATGCCCTGGCGCACCGCTTCTGGCAGCTGCGCGAGCGCGACGGCACGCTGCTGTTCGAGCCCTCTCCCGACGGCCATGCGTGGACGGAGCGCGGCCGCCTGGCGGCGCCGTTCGACGTGAGCCTGGTGCGCGTGGAGCTGAGCGCGGGCGTCTTCCAGGGCGAAGCTTCCCCCGGCATGGCCGAGTTCGACGGCCTGAACGGCGGAGTGTCGCGCGGCCGCTACTGCAAGGTGGCCAAGCTGGTCGACGACTTCGACGACGGCGTGCGCGACCAGCGCTGGGCGCGTAGCTACGAGATGGGGCCGTGCAAGACGCACGAGACGGGCGGCGTCTTCGTGGGCGAGCCGCCCCAGCCTGCCGACGCGCCGGGATACTGCGCCTACGCGTCGGCGGCGGCCTACGACCTGACCGCATCGCAGCTCGCGGTCGAGGTGGTCGAGATGATCGATACCGCGCCCGATTCGCCGGGCATCGCCTACTTCAAGGTCTCCGCCAGCGACGGTGCGCGCGGTCTCGAGATGGTGGAAGAGCAGGGCGCGATCAAGTGTCGCCAGTGGATCGACTACAGCCCGGTCGTGCTGGGCCAGCGCGCCTGGGACGCGAGCAAGCATCGCTTCTGGAAGCTCGCCGAGCGCGCCGGTGAGATCAGCTGGCAGACCTCGCCCGACGGCAGCGCCTGGACGACCCTGTGCACGGCGCCCACCAGCAGCGTGGATGTCGACGACCTGGAGGTCGAGATCGGCGTCGGCATCACGTTCTCCGCGCGCCCCGGGCAGCCGCTCGGCCGGTTCCGCGTCGACCGCTTGAACCTGCTGCCCTGAGCTGTCGCTGGGCGCGTGTCGACACGTGTCGGCACAGTGACGCTGCCGCTGGTGACTCCGCTCAACAGTCTCGGGCAGTTGCCGCATCGGGGCGGCCCGATGCGGCGGCACCGCCGTTGCACCCCGGGACGCGAACCCTGTCAAGGAGTCCGTGAACATGGCATCCGGTATCCTCCGCGTCGCACTGGCGGCGCCCATTCTCCTCGCTGCCCTCTCGGCATCGACCGCGCACGCGGCCGAATACGACCTCAATCGTGCCCTCGGCAAGCCGGTCCAGCAGAGCACCGAAGGTTTTGGCGGCGCCGCCGCGCGCGCCGTCGACGGCAACACCAATGGCAACTTCTTTGGCAACAGCGTGACCCACACCTTGCAGGAGTACCAGCCGTACTGGCAGGTCGACCTGGGCGGAGTCTACGATATCGACACCATCGAGCTCTTCAACCGCACCGACTGCTGCAGGGAGCGTCTGCACGACTTCTTCGTGTTCTATTCGCCCGACCCGTTTGCTAACCGCGGTGCCTCCGAGACCTTCCAGCAGCAGAACGTGCAGGGGCGCACGGTCTTCGGCCAGGCCCAGGACCACCATGTGATCCAGCTGGGCAAGAAGGTGCGCTACCTACGCATCCAGCTGGCCGACACGGGCTACCTCTCCCTCGCCGAGGTCAAGGTCAACCAGCACGTGAAGGTGGACGGCCCGGCGGCGATCGCCAACCAGATCAGCTGGGTGCCCACGGGCGTCTTCACCGACGCGTCGGCGTTCGCGCTCGCGAGCTTCGACGAGAAGGTGCACGCGTTCCAGCGCGGCTTCGACGGCCGGCTGCACACGGCCCCCGACGTCACCTCGGATCGCGCCATCCCTGGCTCGCCCCTGCTCGCCGCGGGCGCACCGTCGGTGGCGCTCGATCCCGCGTCGAACCAGGTGTTCGTGGCGGTGCAGGGCGCCGACGGTAACCTGTGGCTGGCCACCGGTGCCGCGCCGGCCGCGGCCGGGGCCGACCGCACGTGGAGCTGGGAGACCATCGCGCCGACCGAGGCCGAGCCGAGCGTCGTGGTGGCGCAGGGCAAGGTGGTCGTGGCCTGGCTGCAGGGCTCGCACATCCGCTCCACCTGGAAGGCCGCCGTGGGCGGCAGCTGGGCCACGCCCACCATCCACATCGACGCGGTCACCCCGCCTACCCTGGCGGTCAACAGCAAGGGTGCCGTGGGCATCGCCTTCCTGCGCTGGGAGAACTCGATCAACTTCGTCAAGGGCGTCGTCGACACGTCGGTGAGCTGGTCGCCGGTGGAGGTCATCACCGGCACGAGCAACGCCGGGCGCGTGGGCCTGGGCGCGTGGGGCGAGATGTTCATGATCAGCGCCCTGGGCATCAACGACGCGCGGCCGTACCTTGCCATCCAGCAGTACATCAATGGCGCGCCGCGCTGGAATGGCTTCGAGCCGGCCTGGGGCGCGGTGGACGTGCCGCTCATGGAGGCGCCGCGCGTGCTGGTGTTCTCGGGCATGGTCTTCATCCTCGGTCGCGACCGCAACCAGGCGCTGCGCTACTGGATGCGCAACCCCAACTCGATCCGGCCGGCCGCGCCCGCGGCGCAGCAGTGGCTGGGCGGTCGCGTGGTCAGCGGCTGGGGTACCGGTGCGACGCCGCCAGCCTTCGCCTCGGTGGGCCACTCGACGGTCTGGGGCGTGTGGGGCTCCCCCTCGGAGCAGTACGTCGCCACGCGCGGTGGCGGCGATCGTCAGCTCTATGCGATGAACTTTGGTCGCTTCGTCGCGCTCGACCTGCTGCAGAACGTCTTCGGCCTGCGCCTGAGCGGCAACGCCAGCGTGCCCGAGCTGGAGGTGAAGACGGCCAACAACCTGTTCGAGCACCTGGTGGCATTCCTCAGCCTGCCGTCCGCGGCGTGGGCCACTGCGGCCAGGAGTCCTTCCTGCTCGGCGGCCACGGCGGGCGTGCAGATCCTCCTGCATCCCGACACGGCGGGCCAGACGCGCGGCTCGCAGTGCCCGCCCGTGATGTACCTGAACAGCTCGTACCAGTGGGCATTCTTCATGTTCCACGAGTGGATGCACATGGACTCGGCGCGCCGCGGCTACACCGGCTGGGGCGGCTTCAGCGCGACCTTCGGCGGCAGCAACAACACGCCCAAGCTGTGCGGCAGCGACGCCGACTGTGGCGGCGAGACCTGCCGCCTCGCCGACGAGGAATTCGGCTGGTTCGACGACCCGCCGATTCGCCGCTGGATCGGCTTCAAGGTGTGCGTGGCCGGTGACCGCCCGCAGGGCCACAGCACCTACTACGGGCTGCAGGGCGAGGAGCACGACTTCATCGAGACCGCGCAGCGCTACCGCTGGAGCGGGGCGTGGCTGCGCCGTGAGGCCCTGCGCGACCTGAACCATGGCAACGCCAGGCTGTGGAATGCCTACCAGTGGATGAAGAACAACTACTTCGGCGGCGTGGAATACAACGGCGACGACGCAGCGGCGACCGACCGCAACCTGGGCGAGTTCGGCATGCCCATTCCGTAAGCGGATTGCGTTATCGTCGGGCGGACATGGGTGAAAAGGACGTCGTCGTCACTCTGAGCGTCGCCAACGAGCAGCAGCGCGCGGCCATCTACCAGAAACGCCACCAGGTGTTCGCGCTCGAGCTGCAGCAGCACCAGCCCAACACCGAGGGCCGGCTCAGCGACGCGCTCGACGATCACAACCTCTACGTCGTGGCCACGCGCGGCGCCGAGGTGCAGGGTTTCGTCAGCATCACGCCGCCCGGCTCGCCTTCCTTCGCCATCGACAAGTACTTCAAGCGCGTCGACCTGCCCGTTACCATCGACGAGCACGTGGGTGAGATCCGCCTCCTGGTCGTCGACCGCGAGCTGCGCGGAAATGGCGTGGCGTATCTCCTGCTCTATGCCGCCTATCGACTGTGCCGCTCGCTCGATGCCACCGTGATCGTGGGTACCGGGCATTCGTGGATCACCGATCTGTACCGCTCGGTGGGCATGGAGACGCCCGGGCTGAAGGCGCCCTCGGGCCAGCTGGTGTTCGATCTGGTGGTCGGGCGAGCCGAGATCCTCGACGCGAAGGCACGCGGATTCTTGCCCATGTTCCGCACCATCGCCGAGGCGACGCGGGTCGACTGGCAGCTACCCTTTCCCTTCGAATGGTGAGCTTCACAGCGGGACGTGCGCCGCGGCCATGCGCTCGGGCACGCGCACGCCGCGCTCGCCGAACCAGGCCGCGGCGGCGGCGCGCAGGTCGGCGCCCTCGCTGCCGCCGAGCAGGGCACCCAGGCGCCAGCGCACGCTCGACGCGTGGAGCATGGCCTCGGCCGCGTCGTCGATCACCAGCGCCGCGCGCAACAGCCGCACCGCTTCGTCGTCGCGGCCCTGGGCGGCGGCCACGCCGGCGGCCAGGCGCGCCGCATGGCCGCGCGCCATGGGCATGTCGATGCGTGAGAGTGCGGCGAGCTTGCGCCTGGCGTCGGCGAGGTGCGTGCGCGCCTCGGAGGCGGCACCGCGCGTCGTCGCGACGCGGGCTCGCGCCAGCGCCCACGAGCCGCTCGACCACAGGGCGTCCTGGCGCAGGAAGGCGACGCGGGCCAGCAGCGAGCCGAAGTAGCGCCGCCAGCGCGGACCCAGGTCGGCGGCCTGGCCCTCGACGTCGCCGTCGTAGAGCGCGATCTGGGTGAGCGAGCGCATGGCCAGGTAGTGCTGGTTGCCGATCTCGTGCGACCCGGGCAGCCACGAGGCGATGGCCTCCTGGACCTCGTGGCGTGCCTCGTCGGCGCGATCTTCGGCCAGGCGCAGGTCGGAGAACCAGACCCGGTAGCTGACCTCGATGAAGCGATTGCCGGCGCGCTGCGCGGCGTGGATGCGCTCGGGCACGCGCCGCGCCAGCGTGCGCAGGCGACCCATGTTGTGCAGCGCCCAGAAGCCGAACTGCTCGACCACGTCGACCTCCCAGCCCTGGCTGTGGCCCAGGCTGCGCCACAGCTGCTCGGCCTCGCGCAGCCCGTCGACGGTGGCGCGCCAGTTGTTGTCGACGAGGAAATCGTGGGTGTGACGCGCGACCAGGGCGTAGAAGCGCGCCCGCTCGCTGCCGTCCTCGGCGGCGGCACGCAGCGTCGCGGCGAGCAGCTGGCCCGCGCGCGCGCGCCGGCCGAGCGAGCCGTGCATCATGGTCGCCGCGGTCAGGGCGCGCGCGGTGCGGAACGGCTCGCCCCACCCCGGCGCCCCGCACGCGGGGCGCCTCCCAGCACTGGGAGATAGCGC
>OBEQ010082450.1_pt1 | contig 21384 bp, 19 predicted proteins | sample 1670901 | NCBI WGS metagenome assembly OBEQ01 (sample SAMEA104232315, study PRJEB22302) | groundwater metagenome | biome: forest; feature: aquifer; material: groundwater | place: USA | collected 2011-08-07 | depth 5.4 m
TATTCAAGCCCCACTTTTTCCAACACGGGTTCGAGTGATGACCACAAATTATTATTACAGCATTCGGAAAGCAAAAAAAGAATTGAACTATCGACCGGCCGTTTCATTTGAAAAAGGAGCCATGATTACGGGTAATTGGTATTTAAAGCACCAGTATCTATAAAATGAAATTATCAAAAAATTCATCCGCGTTAATACTCTCTCATTTTAATGAAAGAAGCGAAAACTCGGGATTTCCTCCTAAGCAAAACTTAACAATAATTATTTTCCATAAACACTGGCAAGTTTAGATTTAATACCGAGCTTATATTTTATACCTTCATTGAGAATTTCAAAAGCCAACCCTATACAAGCGAGCGGATGCCACAACATAACTATATCTTTGTAGCGGATGGTTAATCGGAGAGCATCGATGAAAGGGAGTAGGCCTGTGAAGGCATAGGGAATAAACATAAATTTTTTCCATCGACGTTGAGTATTAAGATATTGTTCCCTGTTCACAAATCCCATACCTTTGATTTTTTGTAGAAAATTATTTCGTATCCTCCATCGGTATTTTTGTAAAAATTGACTATATCCTGTTACATGATAATGATACACTCCTGCCTTTGGAATATAGGCTACTAATCCTCCCTTGGCAATAAGTTGAATACCGGAAAGAATATCATCATTTCTCCCCATTCCTTTTTTTTTAAATGAACTTGTCGTACCTACTCCTTGAGCTAATCCAAAAAGAGGATGATTTCGAACATCAAATTGATAGAGGGTATAGTCTTCTGTCTTTTTATAAGGTATATATTCCTTCTCATAGTCTACCGGATTCGCTCCATTCCCATACACAAACCAGGTAAAAGGATCGGTGAAAAGATAACCCAAATATCTATTAAAACTAGAGGAATCAGGCGGAGGAATAGTTTGGGGTAATAATCCAGCTACGTTTTTCTCTTTTAAATAAGGCTCTAGCATGCAATTCAACCAGTGGGAATGAGCTAATGTATTATCGGCATCAGTAAAAAAAAGGACCTCCCCTGAAGCTACCTCAATGGCCCGTGTCTTTCCTGGTTCTTGAATAATATCAGGATTAGAAACAATAATTGCTCCCGCTGTCTGAGCTATAGAAATAGTTTTATCAGTCGATCCGCCATCTGCTACGATAATTTCTATCTTATCTTGCGGATATTCTTGGGTACGAATTGCATTGAGGCATGAAGGAAGAAAATGAGCAGCATTTAAGGTAGGTATGATAAAAGAGACTTTAGGTAATTTTTTAATGGATTTCATGTACTAATCATAGCCAGTTTCTGCATTAAGTTCAATCTTATTAATGATATAATTTGTTTTAATCGTTTATTGAATATATGAGAAAAAACTTCCTTCAAGATGAAATACTACTTTATTTACGTTGCCCTATTTGCAAAATGAATCTGATGTACAAAGATCATTATTTAATTTGTATTAACTGTAATCATAAGTACGAATTTAAGAATGAAATCCCTATTTTGATAGATAAAATTTCCCCTTACAATGAAGGGCAAATTCAATATTTCGATGAATATAGTAAGGACGGTCCTATTTTTACTGCTTGGATGGACAGCTACTTAAAGAGATTTTTCGAAAATTTAAATCCAAAAAAAGGCAATGTTGTATTAGACATAGCAACGGGAGATGGATATATGGCTATAGAATTAGCAAAAAGAGGCTTTAAAGTTATAGCGTTAGATCTATCGCTTGCTATGCTTTTAAAATTAAAAGAAAAAGTTAAGAGACTTGGTATTGAAAGTAAAGTTTTACTTGTATGCGCAGATGCGACATTCCTTCCAATTAAAAACAAGATTGCAGATATAGTAACAGCCAATGCAATCTTAGAACATTTACCAGAAGAAAAGGAGGCAATTAAGGAAATTGAGAGAGTCACTAAATATGGTGCAGGCCTTATGGTAGCTACACCGTTGGCATATAGATATATTTGGCCTTTTTTTATTCCAATAAATTTCTATCATGATAAGAAGATTGGCCATTTGAGAAGATATACAAGGAAGAAATTAGAAGAAAGGTTTATTAATTGGAAAACAATTAACGTATTTTATACAGGGCATCTACTCAAAGTTCTTCTATTTATCTTAGCTTATATCTTTAGGTTTAGATCTTTAGACAAAACTGCCGAAAAAGTTGACAACTTATTTAAAAATATTCCATACGGGGCATCTAATATAACAATTTTTTTTAGAAAATATAATTAGTTTATGTTGGGCAAGACAAATGTTGGCCTTATTTTTATATCTTTATTTATAATCTTTTTCATTTTTTTTGATCTTACGAGAACTTTTTATCAGCAAGACGAATGGTAAGCATTAGTACACAATCTTGTACAAGGCCGATAATATTATTAGATACTCATCTCCAATTCAATTATTGTTTGGGGGAGGAAGACCATTGGGTAGGACTTTAAATTTAATATTTTAGGGGTTTTTAAATTTACTGTAACATCTATCTTTATTTTTACTGTATCCATACATATATTAAGCAGCCTTTTAGCAACAAACCATAAATATATGGTAGAGTTACAATATCAAAAGATACTCATTTAATAAATATATCGCCTGTTTGACTCGAGTTATAATCATTTCTATAACTATATATTCCATGTTTTGTCACATTAAATTTTACAGATACTGATTGACCCTTATTGACTAGTCCCAAATTAAGAATCGGGTTTAATAATCTATCTGCACCAGCAATCGCACTTATGAAAACAGGCTTATTACTATCGTTGAGCCAGTAAATAGTCGTTCCGGGTTTTATCGTATTGGTAGACGGTTCAAATCCTTTATTTGTAATAAGAATATGTAGTGTTATCCCTTCGTCTCTTACAGAAGTCACGCCAAGTGTTGCTGCTTCTTGATTAGTTCTATTATGTAGATCGCTTGGGCTAGAAATAAAACCCCACTGCACACCAAACAGATATGTCACCCCAGCAAAAAGTATTCCTAAAAAAACCCAAAGTAATGCTTTGTTCATATCCGACAATCACCTCCTTTTATTTAATCTGATTAGTATAATACACTTTAGTATCATACACAATAGACATTTATGCAAAAGATTATAAAAGGCAATATTCTTTTTATTATTGTTCTAGCAATCGCTATTGTTTTCACCTTTTGGAATCTTCCTCAGACTTTTTATCAGCAGGATGAATGGCAAGTACTGGGACTTAACCTTGTTCAAGGCACAAGCAATATCATTAAATATACATCTCCACTACAGTTGCTTTTCGGAGAAGGGAGACCATTAGTTAGGGCATTGAACCTTATATTTTTTGGTATATTTAAATTTACTGTAATCCCAACAGCACTTTTTGCAATATTAATGCATATCGTCAATAGTGTTCTGGTTTTTTACTTAGTCAAAAAAATCACGTTAAAGAATGTCATTGCCTTTATTGCCTCTCTTTTTTTTGCTGTAAACGCTGTTGCTCATCAGGCGGTAACCTGGGCAGCTGCAGTTGGTACTCTTCCTGCTACTACTTTGATTCTTCTTTCAATCCTAAGTTATCTAAAGTTTTTAGAAGAGAAAAAAAAGAAATGGCTTCTCTTCTCGTTTTTTTCAACAATTATATCTTTACTTTTTAAGGAAAACGGTATCTTCCTATTTGTTTTCATACCAGCGTTATATTTTATATACAACAAAAAACGAACCTCCATTGACTTTATAAAAACTCATGTTCTTTTTATATTCTATGGGGGAGCGATAGTTCTTTTTCGTCTTTCAGAGTTTTCCCTATCAATAGATAAAAAAGTGGGAGTGTTTGTGAGTGGTGGAACAGGATTTAATCAAAGAGTCCTTCTACATCTTATACTATACCCAATTACCGGCTTCTTCCAGATTTTTGTTCCTCCTTTAACTTTCTATAACTTAGCAAATAAATTTACCCAACTACAGTATCCATTTGTTATTTCCACCCCTCTTGCTGGTTTGGTGCCTCAAACAATAGTTTCTGATTTGATTGCTGTTATAGGCACTTTAATAATAGTAAGTTTAGTCTTATTATTAAATAGAAATAATAAGTATAAAGACACTACTTTTCTTCTTTTTTCAATATTCTTAACCCTCTTTAGTTTTCTTCCTTACGCAGTTTTAGATAGAGGTGGTTCATACATGGACTCTCGTTATTACTATTTAGCTGCAATTGGCGGCGGTATGATTTTGGGATATATTTTAAATTTCTTTTTACAAAAAACAAAAATTCTGGTGCTTATTCCTATAATCTTAGCTAGCTTATTAATTTTTTTCCACATCAAAGTTATAAAAGATGAGATTTCTTATCAGGTAAAGATTGCTCGAGTACGACTGTATATATTAAATACTATAAAACAAACGCATCCAACTCTTAGCAATAAGAATATTTTTTATATAATAGGAAATCAGGATTATTATATTTCAAATAATCCACTACCTATGCAACAAGGGATGGGATACACATTGATGGTTTGGTATTATGACACGAAAAAAATTCCTTCGGCCCTCCTAAATGACAATTTTATCTGGAATATTGGAAGCCAGGGTTATAAAGAGATTAATGGCGCTGGTTTTGGATACTTCTCCGATTTTAATACCTTGTTGGAAACCTATAAAAAATACGATTTATTGCCGGAAAAGGTAATTTCATTTTACTGGGATGGTAAAAAAGAGAAGCTAATTGATACATCAGTTAAAATCAGAACATTTCTAAAATAAATGTTTTAATGAAACAAAAATTATTAATATTCTTTATATCTCTTCTTATATTATTAATCCCTTTATTTTTGTGGGGTAATCTATACTTTGTTGGAGGAGATGACTCAAAGTTGTATTATTTATTCCCGTTTGAATATTTTAAGAATTTTACTCTTTCTTTGGTTTCTGATAATCAACTTGGAACTTTAGGCAATTATTTTTCTCAAACATATCTTTCTCCGTTTGTGCTTTTAATTTTGTTTTTAAAAAACATTTTTTATTTTCTTAATATTCAATTTTTTATGTTTGGTCTTAATCTCTCATTAGGTTTTTTCTTTTTTTATCTTCTGCTTGGAATTTGGATAAAAAACAAAAACTGGTTTGATTTTTGGACAAAAGTTATTGCAGGACTTACATACATTTTTTCGACTTTTACAGCTTATACAGTTTGGACCTCTCAACTGTTTGGACTCTACCTCATCTCTATCTTTCCTCTCTCGCTCTACTTATTTATTCTAGGCGTCCAAGAAAATAAACTGGTTTTTATAGTATTGGACGCAATTTTACTAGCCGTCATGAGTGCTACTTTGTTTTCGGTGCCATGGATTATTGCTCTTGTTTTAGCCTCTATCCCATTACTCATCTATATTTTTTGGCAAGCTAAAAAAAGATTCATATTTTTTTCAGTATTTTTTGTCTTATTAATTGTTTTACTAAATTTTCATTGGCTATTTCATTTTTTTTATGCTCCTTATAATTCTGACAAAAATAAAAGTGACACTATTTCATTTGTACTCTCTTCCGAAACTAAAAAAACGAATGAATACCTTATTAGAGAAGTATCTAAACATAATGAAATCCTTTACCCATTGCTCAACTTATTCCATAAAAATATTCAAAAAGATTTCAATTGGAACAGTTATGCAATTTTCTCAAACTGGCATGAAAGATTATTACCTCTCAATCTTATCTTTCCTTTAATTGTTATTTTTCCTTTTCTAATTTTAAAAAAAACAAAAAGGATATATAAACAATTATATTTATTAGCGCTCTCATCATGGCTCATTACTCTTTTTTTCTTCACTGTTAATATAGGTAGTTGGGGATTAGATCTTTTTTTATGGTTCAACAAAAATATTCCTGGATTTGTAATGTTTCGCAATATGTTTGATAAATTTGCTCCCGCTATGGCTTTCAGTTACGCTTTCCTTTTGGGAATAAGCATAAAAATTATTTTTGATCAACAAAATAAAAATATAAATACGCTCCTTAGTCTTGTTTTGATTAGTACTGTATTATTAGTTGCCAAACCATTTATTTTTGGTGAGTACTATAAAAATCAATTATGGACGACGACGAATACTTATACTACTCTATCAGATCTTAATCGGGATTTTTATGGCCTTGTTACATATATAAGTAAGATGGATACGTCGTCTCGCTTTCTGTGGCTGCCTATAAATACTGCCAACTATATTTTGATACAAGATAAAAAATTTTCTAACCATTATTACTCAGGTGTATCACCTCTACAATTTTTGACAAAGAAGAACGATCTTGACGGTTTATTAAGTTTCCCATCTAAGTTTTCACAAAGCCTTATTGATAATATTTTAAAGCAAAAAACGGACCCTGTGGTACATTTTTTTCAGCAGATGAATGTAAAGTATATTATCGTCAATAATGATGTTTCGGATGAACTAAAAAAAAGTTATCTTTATACATACTCTTCACGTGGAGATCTCTATAATGCTCAAAACGAAAATCTTAAAAAGGTAATTTTAGGTCGCAGGATTAAAGATTTTGGTAAAAGATATTCATTATATGAAATTAACAAAAGTTTCAGTAGTGAAAAAATATACTTAACGGAAGAGCTTAATAAATTACCTAATAATTTTTCACAAGTAATCTACAAGAAACGAGCAAGTTATCGATATGATATTGATATCGCCAATCTAAAAGGCCTAAAGTACTTAGTATTTCTTGATCCTCACCACAAAGGTTGGGGGTTATATTTTAAAAGTGGAAAAGTTTTAATTCCTGAACCTGACCATCTAGTTTTTGACTATGCCAATGGCTGGACAATTGATTCAAAATATATAAGAAAAAATTTCCCACAAGAATACTATCAGGAAAACCCCGATGGTTCAATTAACCTTAAGCTGACTCTTTATTTTAAACCTCGAGATTATTTTTATCCAAGTATAGCTGTGTCTATAGGAACAACTATCATCTTGCTTTTATATTTGACCTTTAAATCTATTTCAAATCAATTACAAATTATTAAAAAAGCACGAATCAAACTTTTATGAAAAAAGGGGTATTTTTCTTACTATTTTGGCTTACAGCTATCCTTGTTTTGCTAAATAGTGGAAAATTTGCTGCAATTACTGGCCCTCTCGACTCTGCAACTTTCCTCATGTTTGTCTATGTTCCTACCGTGTTTGTCTTTACAATACCTTCTCGCGTTCATATTACAATTGTATTGATGTTTTTGATTTTAATTCCTTTCATGCTTTACCTAAGTTATGAAAAAACAGCGGAAATATTATCAACGATTATTTATTATTTACTTATACTAATAGTTTTTCAAGAAGTGTTATTATCCATTTTTAAAAAAAATGACCAATAAGAGAATTTCATTTTCCCAGGAAATATTAAAACTCGCCTCATACGCTGGTTCTCTCAGTTTTATCGGCTATACCGCTTTTCTTCAAATAGCTTCTAAGATTTTCCCAGATGTGAATTTTTTCGGACTGTTGGCTCCACAGCCATCTGATTTAAAGTTTTTTATTGTTATCTCATTAATTTTAGCCGGTATTGGATGGTCAATTTCTTATAATCAAAAGGTTGTTAATAAAGTATCTCTATTTTCACTTCCAAAAAAAGAATTGGTTCTCTACCTTATAATTTCTTTATCTCTAGGTTATTCTTTTTCAAAGACTACCTCGCCCCATCCTTTGCTATCTACTCCCATATTTTTAATATTATCGATGTTTCTACTTTTTTATCTTCCTCAATTAGGAGTTTTTTATTCTACTTTTAATTTTTATTATTTAAAATCTCTATTATACAGCCATGGGAAAAAACGCTTAACCGCAAAGGCACTGTCAAGGAACATATTGATTATTAGTTTCACTTATTTTATTTTTGCCCTTGTAATCCTTCTCGTGAGCAATTATTTAACATATAAAAACACTTTACGAAGAAGCTTTTATATAACAGATGTCAATCCCCATCAAGTAATTTATGCTAGTCTTGTTGAGCTAAAAGGATTTAATTTTGGTTGGAAAACCGATGATGATAAAGGATATAAATTAAGCAGTAAGTATGGCGAAATTGCAGTTAAAGATTGGACTGATAGCCTGGTTTCTTTTGATGTCCCGCTCCATTTGAAGGAAGGGCCTGTAACGGTTTGGTTGGAAAAACCAAAAAATGAAAAAAGTAATGAAATCTTTGCTAGTAATAAAATTTCATTTATGCTCCTTGATCGAAGAGAATTATATCCTCAAAAAAATGCTGATTTTTTTGAACGTGCAATTAAAAAAATTAGACGTTTTATGTTCCTTAACCTAGGCATTCCATACTCTATAACACTCCCAACTCGCTATCAATTTAATTAAAGGCTCTACTTTTGATATAATTTGTTTTGATGAAACGCTTTTCCTTGACGATCATGTTCCTTTTAATTTTCGGTCTTTCCTTCTTTTTAAGAGCTTACGGTGCTTTTAGCAACTATCCTTTCTGGGTTGATGAATTTAGCACCGCAAATCAAGCAAAGTACATTCTTAAATATGGTATTAATGTATTTAACAATCCGGATATTTACTTTGAGACACATAATATAACCACGCATTCTCTAGTAGCTCTTTTTTTTAAAATTTTTGGCCAACACGAATGGGTAGCTCGTCTCCCGTTTGTTATTGTCGGATCTTTTGTTCCTCTTCTAGTTTTTTATCTTGCTGAAAAAATGTTTAACAAAACTACCGCAGTCAGCGCTAGCCTTTTAACTACATTTTCCTATTTCATGATCGTGTGGAGCAGGCAGGCTAGGGGATATGTATTATTACAGCTCTTGGTTTTATTAACGATTTTTTTCTATTTAAAACTTCTAGAAAACAGAGGATCAATTGTAATAGCCACAAGCATTATTATATCAAGTCTTCTTGGCATACTTACCCATTCAATGTTTTATATTCTTTTTATAGCCCTCGTTGCCGATTTTATTTTTTATCATCGTGAGATTTTGCAGGTTTGGTTAAAAAGTCCGTGGTCTTACCTATTGATTGTTTCTCTTCTTGTAATCATCTACAAAATTGGTTTCTTATCAAATTTAATTGGTACTTATTATTTGGGAGTATTAAAAGCAAACAATCTATGGTACTACCACTCATTTCTGTGGAGAGAGTATGGACTGATTACATTCCTTAGTATTGTTGGAATAATACTTGGAATGATAAAGAAAAAATATCTTGTTACTCCAATTGTTTTTTACATTGTTTTTCAGCTTATTTTTATTTCCTTTTTATTCCATCCATATGTTTTGAGATATCTTTTGCCTATTTTTCCTTTTTTATTTATATTTGCTGGATACGCTATTACTCACATATCCAACCTGATTCTACAAAGATATCAATTAAATAAATATAAATTCTTGAGTGAGACGATCCCAATTTTGATTGTATTGTTTATTATTATAAATGGTTACAAATTTGTAAATAAACCTAAAAGGTTTTATTCAGTAAATCACGATTTTAGAGAAATTGCCCTTATAGATTATCATCAGGTATACAACATAATAAAACAAAAGGGTGATCTTAAAAAAGGCGAAACGGCAGTCATCGATACCTGGTGGGATCGTCTCTACTGGTATCTTGGACAGGATTATAAACCAGCTTATGCTTTCCGTTGGCAGAGCGATCCTGGTCTCATAAATGGTCTACCGCGATTCACTCCACTTATCATAAACTCCGCTGGTGAAAAAATCATTCCTCAATCAAACAACGTCCAACTCATCAGTAATCTTTCTGATTTTAAGAAAGCGATGAACAGCTATTCCAAAGGTTTTATTTTTATTGATGACTCATCTTTACCACATGATGTGATCGCTTTTGTAGAAAAAAATCTTAAGAAAGAAATATATCTCGATCACTATCCTCTTGACGACAATCCATATTCCATCTGGCCGGCAACATTATATAGTTGGGGAATAAATTAATAAGCGTATGCTAAAGTCACTTTTCCGTCGTTCTGGAGTATATTTTTTTGGCTTAACTTTAAGTAAGATACTCAGTACCATCGTTTTTATTCTTGCAGCAAGAACTTTACCTCCATCTGCTTTTGGAGATCTTGTGCTTTTTGTAATGTTAATCCAAATACTAACCGTATTAGCTGATTTTGGATTAAATCAATGGTATCAAAAGACCGCCGAGGGCGTGAATAAAAATTTTTTGTTTGGTCAAGTTCTATCTGCTCGATTATTAACTCTTGTTCTAACAACTATTGGGGCAAGTATTTTTGTTGCGGCAGTTCCTTCTTTTTCTCATCTAGTTTCAATGCTCTTTGTAATCGCCTTAATTCCTGAGGCTTTTTTGTCTATAGCCGACGGCTATTATTTAGAGCAAAAAAAACCTCTGCGAGTTTCTTTTAAGATTACAATTAGAATGCTTCTTTTTTTGATTGGTTACTTTATTTTTATTAGGAATTTCTCTGTTGAATTGGCAGTTCAGTTTTACATTGTTGCTACAGTAATAACAATTATTTGGTACTTCCCGTGGAATAAGCTAAAATATATAACCGCCACGTTTCTAAGTAAGGCTTTAGAAACTTTGAAGCTTTCTTCTCCATACGCTTTTTTAACTTTGACTTCATTTGCTTATGCACGCGGAGACTCAATCGTTGTTAGGTATACGTTAAGCAGTTTTGCTTTGGGCTTGTATGGAGGTGCATATCGGTATTTAGAATCTTTAAGCTTATTGCCAACAGCCCTTTCGCATAATCTCTTTCCCATTTCAGCTAAAAAAAAAGGAATAACCACATCACAATTAATAAAGATTATGACTGTTACCATAATTGCCGGCTCTATTACCTCTATAATAGTTTTTTTAACCTCTAACTGGTTAATAGTCATTTTGATAGGAAAAAAATACATTGAAGCAGTTCCAATTCTTCGTATTTTTTCACTTGTACTTTTTTTGTTTTTTATTAATGCTCCTTTGGCTACTATTGTTCAAAGTTCGCATTTGGTAAAAAAATTTCTTCCCTATGGAGTGATAAATACTATTGGAAATATTATTTTAAATATTATTTTTGTCCCTATCTACGGAGTTGCTGCTGCTGCATGGGTTATGCTTACGACAGAGGTTACGGGATTTATTATTAACGCCTATTTCGCCAAGAAGATTTATTCATAATATGAAGCAGCTCATTTCAATTGTCATCGTCCACTGGAATACTCCGGAACTGTTAGAAAAATTACTTGATCTGTTAAAAAAAAGTAGGGATCTACAGATAATTGTTGTTGATAATAATTCAGATAGATCTCTTATTTGGTTAAAAACAAATTTTCCAGATGTTCTGCTCATAAAAAACAAAAAAAACTTCGGCTATGCATATGCATGTAATCAGGGTGCAAAAAAATCCAAAGGCGATTGGCTTTTATTTCTAAACCCTGATGTCGAGATTGCACCACAACAGATTCAGACTATGAAAGATTTTGCAGAAAAGAACAAACTTGGCGCCGCCTCACCGCAACCAGGATCAGACGCCTACAGAAAACCTCTACCAACCGTTTGGTCTCTACTGGTTGAATTCACGCCTTTAAACAGAATCATCTCGTTAAACACTTTTAGAGCAAAGACGCTTTTTGGCGGTTGCCTACTTATTCGATCGGATATATTTAAAAAAATAAACGGTTGGGATGAGGATTTTTTCCTCTGGTTTGAGGATTGTGATCTTACCTACAGATTAATACAAAAAAACTATTCGATCGGTTGGATTCCAGTAAAAATAAAACATATTGGAGGAGCCTCTTTTGCTCAATTAAATGACAAGTATAAGCGACAACTTTTTTTTAATTCGATGTCTACCTTTGCCAAAAAGCACTTTTCTCCGCTTGGAAAATTAGTAGTTTTGGGCCTTAAAACAAGGTATATCGGATTTAAAAAACCTTTCTTACTTTTTTTATAAGCTTATCAATTATTTTCTCTTCATTATAGACTGGAATCACGATAAAAGTCTTATCTTTACTTATATGAACAGCCTTATTTTAAATAAAAGAAGCGTTATTTTCAAACCAAGTATCTTTTGGCCATTTAGTATAATAGTGTTGACTTATGAAAATATTCTTCAACGAGGTTCAACTTAAAGCGATACAATATAAAAAAGAAATAGAGAAAAAGGTTTCTGAAATTGTTGATTCTGGAATTTTTTTGCATGGAAAAGAAAACGAGACCCTAGTTAAAAATCTAAATAAATATCTTGGAAAAGGAAACGCAGTTATAACTCATTCCGGAACAGACGCCCTTCACCTTGCAATAAAGAGTCTTAAATTGTCCGATAAAGACGAAGTGATTTTTCCTGTAAATACTTATCCCACAGCCTTTCCACTAGCAATTTCGAAAGTGAAGCTTGTTCCTGTGGATGTTGATGAGAACGGACTTATTAATCCTAAGGAAATTACAAAAAAATTAGCAAAAAAAACAAAGGCTATTATTGTTGTACACCTTTACGGATTAGTAGTAAATCTTGATGAAATAAAAAAAACAATAAAGAACAGGGGAATTTTTTTAATTGAGGATTGCGCCCAGGCGTTCGGATCACTTTATAAAAAAAAACCCGTTGGAACTTTTGCAGATATATCCTGTTTTTCTTTTTACCCAACCAAAAATCTGGCAACCCTTGGCGATGGGGGAGCAATATGGACAAACAACAAAAAACTGTATAATCATTTCAAAAAAATAATCTCATATGGCGAAAAGAAAAGATATTTTAGTCAATTTATAGCAGAACATAGCAGACTTCCAGAGATTCAAGCTGGAGTATTAAATATCTATTTTAAAAATATAAATATAGAGTTAGAATCAAGAAAAAAGGTTATTAAATGGTATCAGGAATTAATAAAAAAATATAAAGTAGATAAATTTTTAAGAATTCTGTATCACAATAAAAGTTCCGATCCTGTAGTACATCTATTGGTTATTGAAGCAAAAAAAAGAAATCAGCTCAAGGCTTTTCTTAATTCAAAGAAAATTCCAACGGGTATACATTATCCACGTTCGATACATCTTTTACCAGCTTTTTCATATCTTGGCTATAAAAAGGGGGATTTCCCGATGGCAGAACATCTTTCTGAAAAAATCTTAAGTCTTCCGTTTCATTCTTACTTAACCTTAGCTCAAATCGATTATATTGTAAAATCAATACGCGATTTTTATGAATAAAAAAACAAAAATTATTTCTCTTATCGTTGGTTGGCGATTAGCTCTTTTTTTATTTGCCTATCTGGCAACATTTGTTCTTCCTCTTATAAAAAGGTTCACTGCAAATGAGTACGGAAATCTTCCATATTTTTTATGGATTTGGGGACGTTTTGATGGCTATTTTTATATGTCTATAGCTCAAAAAGGTTATCAGTTTTTTGAGCAAGGCTATTTCCCTTTTTACCCAATTGTAATACATTTGTTTGCCAGCGGTTTTCAGAGACCAGCTGCCTTTATTATTGCAGGACAGTTTATCTCAATATTCTCTTTTCTTTTATCTCTATATATCATTTATAAACTTTTGAAGCTTGATTATAAAAAAGTAAATTTTGTATTTTTTCTTTCAATAATTTTGGTTTTCCCAACATCTATTTTCTACGTTGCTGTCTATAATGATTCACTTTTTTTGCTCTTAGCTAGTCTCACGTTGTATTTTGCCCGCAGAAGAAAATGGACTACTGCTTCTTTGTTTGGGACTCTTGCTGCTTTTACAAGATTAAACGGACTGGCTCTTGTACCATTTATTCTTTTTGAGTACGTTTTAGTATCCAAGCATAAATTCTTATCTTTAAAACGGATCATCAAAAGTAAAATATATTCAGTAATTTTTATACCTCTTGGTTTTGTTGGATATCTTATATATTTGCACTTTCTGTTTGGGAAATTTAACTCACTCTTTATCTCAATGAAATTGTGGAATCAGGATAAATTGACATTTCCTCCTCAAGTCGTCTGGCGTTACATAAAGATTTTTACTACTGCAGATCCTCATCTTTTTATATATTGGGTCGCAGTGCTTGAGTTTCTTTTTGTCTTATTTTACGTTTTTATGCTTATTTATTCTTATAAAAAAATCCGCTTATCTTATTGGGTATTTTTCGCTATATCAATTCTTATCCCTTCTTTAACTGGAACATTTCAGGGAATACCCCGCTATGGTTTACACCTTTATCCTTTGTTTCTATCTCTTGCAATATTTTTAGAAAAAAAAGGTATCGCCTATAAAACTCTGTATTTCATAATAGGTATTGGTTTGCTTTTTTTCTTTACTACCTGTTTTACTCGTGGATATTTTGCTGCTTGATATGAAAAAGCTTAAAAGCCTCACAATTTTTTTTCCTTTTTTTAACGATGCCGGAACTGTTTCTCAAGCAATAGACGATGCTTATTATTATGGGAAAAATGTGTCGAAAAACCTTGAGGTGATAGTAATCCATGGTGGAAGATCAACCGACAATACTTTTGCTGAAATATTGAAACAGAAAAAGAAACATTCAGACTTAATCATCATCGATAAAACAAGCAGTGAAGAACGCTATGCTGTTATAAAATATGGTTTTCTGAAAGCAACAAAAGAATGGGTATTTTATACAGACGGGGATTTGCAATATGATTTAAAAGAAATAAAAAAATTAATTAAAAAACAGCAGGAAACAAACGCTGATATTGTAAATGGTTATCGAACTCAACGAGCAGACAAAATAGTAAGAGTTTTGGGCGGAAATCTTTATCGAAAATTTACAAGGTTTTTATATAAGCTACCTCTTAGGGATCTGGAATGTGATTTCAGATTAATAAGAACATCGGCTCTAAAGAGAATTAATTTAACTGCTTATGATGCATCTATCATTTTTGAATTAATAAAAAAACTTCAGCTGTCGGGTGCCCGATTTGCTCAAGAGCAAGTATCCCACCATCAACGATCGTATGGCCAATCAACATATAGTACTTGGAGTCTTTTGAAAGAAAAATTGCTCGGCGATATAAAAGTATGGTTTTGCTTAAAAAAATCAGTATAATAAAAAGTATGAAAATCCTTGAAGTAAAAAGTCTGACTATACCGGATATTAAAATCATTAATTTTGCCAGATTTTTAGACAGTAGAGGTTACTTCACTGAGGTTTACAAGAAAAGTGATTTTGAAAATCATCCTGATATGAGTTTTTTAAAAAATACTTCGTTTGACCAATGTAATGAAAGCATTTCACACAAAGGAGTAATAAGAGGTCTGCACTTTCAATGGAATCCTGCAATAGGGAAACTTGTTAAAGTAACAAAAGGCCACATCATTGATGTTTGTTTGGACATTAGAGTAGGTTCTCCTTTTTTTGGAAAAATAGTTGGCTATGAAATGCAAGCATATCCTGAAAATGAACATAATGAATGGATATGGATACCACCGGGATTTGCTCATGGAATATTTTGTCTGGACGAAACTATTCTAGTGTACTTTCAAACAGGCGAATATAGCCCAGTCTCAGATAGCGTAATCTCACCCTTAGCTCCAGATATTGATTGGTCTTTATTTGATCCGAAATTAAAAGAGACCGTTGACAGAATAAAAAGCCAAAATCCTTTAATCAGCGATAAAGATAGAGCGGGGATTAGTCTTTCTCAATGGAAAAACAGTCAGGATGCAGAAAATTTTATTTATGGCTAAGTCTTTCGATATCTGCTTCAACCATCATTTTGACAAGTTCTTTAAAATTCACTTTTTGCTTCCATCCCAAGATTTTTCGAGCTTTATCTGCTTTTCCACGAAGATCATAAACCTCTGCAGGTCTCTTGAATTGCGGATCTATCTTGACGTATTTTTCCCAGTTTTCGATTCCAACCACCCTGAACGCAGTTTCAGCAAGTTCTTTCACAGAATGATTTACTCCTGATGCAACTACGAAATCATCTGGTTTATCCTGTTGGAGCATAAGATACATCGCCTCTACATAATCCTCGGCAAAACCCCAGTCACGCTTTGGTTCAAGGCTTCCTAAATGCAACTCTTTACTGATGCCCAGTTTAATTTTTGCCACTCCATCTGAGACCTTGCGAGTGACAAACTGAATCCCCCGTATTGGAGATTCATGATTAAATAAAATTCCGTTAGCCGCGAAAAGTCCAAATGACTCGCGAAAATTTACAGTTGTCCAAAATGCATGTAGTTTTGATATGCCATACGGACTCCTTGGGTGAAAAGGTGTATTTTCGTCTTGGTAATCACTAGTACTACTGTTTCCAAAAATCTCACTTGTTGCAGCTTGATAGAACTTTGCTGTCGGCGAAAACTGTTTTATTGCATTCAGTAAATAAAGAACTCCAAGAGCATTTACTTCTGTTGTTAATTTGGCCAGTTGCCATGATCCGCCGACAAAAGATTGAGCTGCCAAATTATACACCTCGTCTGGATTTAAGCTTTTTATGATATTGTAAAGAGAAGCTTCGTCTGTCATATCTCCTTGAACATACTCAATGTCGTTTATCACTCCCAAATACTCAAGGTTTGAAAAGTTCGGATTGGAATAGCGACGAAGCATCCCATATACCTTGTAACCTTTTTCAAGGAGAAGCTTTGCTAAATAAGGTCCATCTTGACCCAGAATACCTGTAATAAGAGCAACTTTTCGCGTACTCAACATATCTACAGATTATATCAGAAATTTTGCTAAAATATTGATACATGAAAGAACAGATAACCAAGTTCTTTAACCTTCAGACCAACAGAGATGTACTGATAAATACCGTTGGAAACTATCTCAACGTAGCATTTATAGCCTTCTTTGCGTTAGTGCTTGTCAGAATAATGACCCCTGCTCAATATGGCGTTCTTAGCGTTCTTCTTGGAATTGCCTATGTTTTAGCAAACGTTCTTGATTTCGGGACAACTGCCACAATCTATTCTTATCTTCCCGCAATGATCGAGAAGAAAACAACAAGAGTCTACCAGTTTATTAAAACGATTTTTTCGTATCAATCGATTTTTTCATTAATAGTAATAGCAATACTTTTTATAACATTTCCCTATTTGGACAGAGTTTTTTTTAAAACTCATGCTCCTAAATGGGAGCTTTATATTACAGCTTTCTCTGTCCTTTTTCTGATATGGCAAAATTTTGTCATGAATATTCTTTTTGCAGCAAAAAAATTTCTTAAAGCCAACATCTATAATAACGCTCAAAATCTAATAAAAACTCTTCTTATTCTTTTTTTGATTTATTTAAATAGTATTACTGTTGGCTCTGTTATTTTTATATTTGGAATAGTAGGTCCAGTTATCTTTTTTCTACTTCTTTTTTTGGAAAAAAAGGACCTTGTTTTTATTTTATTAAAGTCAGAAGTTAAAAAAGAAGAATTCCGTTTTTCATACACAATAAGTTATTTTGTTGGTGCTCAGTTTTTCAATTTGGGTCTCCGTATGGATCTATTCATGCTTTCTTATTTCGGATTAAGAAACGAGGTGGGATACTACGGACTTTCCCAAAAAATCATCTTGAGTGTCATCACGACGGTGATCAGCATAACACAAGTACTCTCTCCAAATTTCTCAAGAATTAGAAGAAAAAAAGATGCCCGATATTATCTCAAAAACGGTTTTTTATACCTCCTGCTACCGATAGGAATTTTTTTAATCCTGTTTATGATTCCTGATCAAGTTTATCATTTGTTTTTTACTGAAAAGTTTGCCCAAACTGCGCCTATCACTAGAAGCCTCGTCTTTCCTTTTCTTCTATTCACTTTGGGAAATATACCCAATCTTTTTGTTTTGTACACTTTTAAAAAGCCCTCTTACATCCTTGTTTCAAATATTATTTTCTTTTTTAGTATGACCATTGGATGCTATCTATTAATTCCAAAATTTGGGGTTTTCGCTCCGGCTTATGTCATTGCTTTCTCCATGCTTGGGCCTATTTTGATTCAATCACTTGGCGCACTATATGAATACAAAAAACTCCCAGAATGATTTTGTTTTTATAATCCCAACATATACCAATACTCAAGGATTGAGAAAAACTTTAAAGTTGCTTTCAACTTTTTATTCTCAGATTCCTGTTGCAATCATAAATAACAACAATGCTTATAAACTTGAAATAATGTTTAATTTAGCTAAATATCCAAACAAAAAAATTGTTGTAAACAATTCCAGAAATGAGGGCTTTGCAAAAGCCTGTAACAAAGGCGCACAAAAAGCAAATGAATCTTTTAATCCTAAATATTTCATTTTTTTAAATGATGATGTGGAATTCAAAGAAGACTGGGTTAGTCGATGTATTGATCGAATAAAAAATAACCACTGGGTCGCCACTACTCCTATTTTAATGAATTTTGAAGGAGAGATCGAAAACGTAGGCTACAGCGTTTTGCCTTTTGGAAAAGCCAAACTCATCAAAAAATTAGATAGTAAAGAAAGTCTCGACGGAATCTCTGCCACCGCACTTGTTTTTGAAAAAACTGCATTTTTTAAACTAAAAGGTTTCGATGAGAATTTTTTTGCATATCTTGAAGATGTTGATCTTTTTCTTAGGGCAAGAAAAGCCGGAATGAAATTTGGAATAACAAAAGAAGCAAAAATATTTCATGAAGGTCAAGCCACCTCATCAAAAATGAAACCAAAAAAAGCTTTTTTGGATTTTCGGAATTGGATCTTGGTTATTGCAAAAAACTGGAGCAGGGAAGAGATTTTAAAAAATTTTCCGGCAATATTTATAGAACGATTACGAAATCTCTGGGGATTTATTAAATCTTTTTTTTAGCGTAGTGAATAAAATATTTTACTTTCCCAAACTTCATAACTCAAACCTCTAAATGTTTTGCTCTCTTTTAAAACAAATCCATTACTTAGCAATATTTTTTTGTAATCGATGCCGTAAATATCCGTAGTATAGGGAAGTATAATCAGAGAGTGCGGTAGTTGTTTTAGATCACGAATATCATGAATGATTATGGCTTTATTGTAATAACGCAAAGCATCTGATGAGGAAGGAATCATATAGACTTCTTGTTTCGGCGCTAAACTTTTTGCTAGGCTTTTCCAATCTTCTCTATGAAAAGTTGGGTTAAAAAGATAGACCGTAGAAAGAACAGCAAAACCGCAAATTACGATTAATCGATACACTCTATTACTGGTAGAAAATGAGAGAAGAAGGGCCATTATTGGAATTAAATAAATAAACCTAAAATATTGTAATAAAGGTGTAAAAAAGGAAAAAACAAAACCAAGAAATATAGGAAAAATTAAAAATGTTCCCAACATGATCCCGAACTTGTTTCGAGATCTGGTTGTTCCTTGACTAACCAACCAAAACACCAGTAGACTCCAAAGGCCTCCTATGATGTAATACAGCTTCTTTGGTTCAAAACTAATCCTTCCCAAGGAAAACTTTAGAGGAATAAGTAAAAGATTTTTTATATTTGCTTGTCCCAGGACATTTTTCCAATTTGCAATTAAAATCAAAGCCTGTCTAGAATTCATCCACTGTTTTTGGAGAAGGGGAAAAACTATTATTAAACTTAACAATAAACCTGGAAGTAACTGAAAGAGTAGTTGGTATTTCTTTTTGAAAAGAAGATAAAAATATAAAGCAGCAATAAAGAAAATTGAACCGTAAAAGGTTAGAAAGGAAAGAAAAATGAATAAATTGAATAAAAGAAGCGAAGACATCAATTTTTTCGAGCGACTTAATTCCAAAAAATAATACAGCGCTGCAGCTAACAAAAACGTCGCCATCATATACATCCTGGCCTCTTGAGAATAATAAACTATCAAAGGATTAAAAAGAAAAAAGGCGGCAGCCCAAAAACCAATACTTGCATTTTTATTTTTTTTCCCAATTAGATAAATAATCCAAGCCGTAAGTAAAGAGAACAAAACTGAAGGCATTCGTAAAGATATTTCAGAATAGCCGAAAAAGCCTGTCCACAACTTCATTAATAAATAATAGAGCGGAGGATGAAAATCGGATGGAGAAAATTTCGAAACTATTTGGAAAAAACCATAGTGTTGAACTACTCGTGCCGTCGTTCCCTCATCAAGCCAAAGCGACTGATTTAAAGAAACCAGTCTCAAAATAAATGCAGATATAAATATAAAGAAAATCATTTTATATTCTATTATATCTTGCTCTTAGAAATTACGAGGTAATAGTTATGCTTGGAACAGGGCTTGGCAAAATATCAAAGAAATCCATTAGTTGACCACCAAGAAACTGGCTTCCTTGACCATGTATAGACAACGGAGGACCGTTTGGATGACAGTGATCAGAGACAGTGAGCGATAAAGTAAGTGGACCGAGAGGATATAATCCATCCGATCTATTCCCTGGCCCGCGAAGAGCAAGTCCTTCTGAAACAGCCTGATCTACCCAGCCTGTCAGCTCAGGAATTGCCACTCCATCTCTCCCCATCTTGTCACATAGGGCTGCCGGTGAATACGTGTGGAGAGGGCTTAAATAAATAGTTGAGGTTGGTACATGTATTTTAAGAATTGCTATTATTTGCTGTAGATCGATATATGAGCCATGATAGAAGTTCCGGTCTCTTGGATCTAAATTTTCGCAGATCTGAACCCAAACCACAGGTGGATCCTGACCTGCATTGTGCATAAGTTTCATATTGTCAAACTTAGACCACAGCGGGTCATTGGGATTCTTCCAAAACTTCATGCTTCTTCCATCTATATCGTAATTTATTTTATCGAACGGCCAAAAAAGATGAGCGCTATTTGAATTTAAATGATAACCTACTATTGTTTCCTGGGTGTTTGAACAACCGACGAACCCAAAAGTGAATTGAGTGAAGGACGTTTTTAAAGAAGTTTGAGCATTTGAAACACTATTCTGTGGTTTGATTATAAAAAATAGGCCGGTAATAAGTAACGCAAGAAATAAATTTCTTATATTGTTAGCCAATTTCATAAAGAAGTCTAAGTGTAGTGTGTCCTCTAATAGTTGTCAAGAGACTAAAGTTTTAGTGAGCTTTGAATAGGGGATCGAAGAAATTCATCAGCTGGGTTCCTAGAAATTGTTCTCCGCTTCCAGGCATGGTCGTTCCATGAGCTGGGCCGCTTGGATGACAACGGTCGGAATATGTATTGGAGACAGTAAGTGGGCCTAAATTAGCATTTGATCCTGCACCTGGGCCTGCCAAAGCAAGGCCGGCAGCTACTGCCTGATTTGACCAAGGAATAGTGTCTTTTTGCTGCTCAAGTCCTCCTGGACCCATTAAGGGACACAAGTCAATCGGATCATAGCTGTGAAGAGGGCTTATATAGACCGTTGAGGTCGGAGCATGGGCTTTAAGGTTGTTTAGAAGAGCTACTACGTCATTATAAGTTGATTGATAATAATTTCGTGTTGTATTGCTTAAATCTTCGCATAATTGGACCCAAACAACAACAGGGTCTTTACCTGCGTTGTATTGA